>Ga0193749_1000001_pt1 | contig 35893 bp, 54 predicted proteins | sample L1s2metaG_FD_145081 | JGI IMG/M metagenome (GOLD analysis project Ga0193749, IMG submission 145081) | Soil microbial communities from a riparian zone of the East river system, Colorado, United States - L1s2 | ecosystem: Environmental > Terrestrial > Soil > Riparian zone | place: USA: East River...
TTTCTCTCTCTCACGTTGACGATGAAGCGAAAGGCATATTGACTCGCTCATGTGCAAGCCTTCTTCATCTGTTATGGTCGACCCTTCCATTTATCCCTCCTAAATCTATATCCGATAATGTGGGTTATCAGATATGAGTCAACTAATTGCCAAAACTACAATCTTTTTTAACCCTATATGTTCATGAATCTTATATTCCGTAACATACTCTGAAAGTTGGCAATCAAAATCGACTGTCATCAACTCGAATTCAGGTGGATCGTAACTTGCCCCACTATCATAATTAACAATCACGTGCATATCCCCCGGATACTTCCGCAGCTCTTCGATTAACTCAGCGACTGTCATTCTTATCCTTTAATGCGTTAACTATCGTACATGTCGAATGGCGGAACCCCATTTATTCGACACAGCATGTTGTTCCTTGCCTGGTTAATCGAACACAGTATAGATTCCGCTTCTTTCGTCCAAACAGGTGTTTGGGATAGGTCATATACCTTGCTATGTGGTAACAGAATGTCAACGATAGTATCTGCCATGTTATTTAAGGCATCTAGATACATAGCAGACCATTCTTCTACGGTTGGCATTTCTGTCACAGCGAATCCACCTCTAACAATATCAGACTCGCCTCATCGCGCGTCAGTAATCTCTTTGTAGCGCATCCAAAAGGGCACTCTAATCCTTTGGCAGCCCCAAACAGTCGGCATATAGTGGGTCTAAACCTATAGATCGAACAACGCCCCGCCTTGAGTGCCTTGCAGCTTGGTACGTCAATGTCGTTGCTGTATTTTATTTTTCGCAAAGTTTCGGCATGGTTAAACGGGCTTGCACCAATAGCATCCCTCACCCTTTTAACCTCGACCTTGGCTGCTGGTGCTATCGTGCAGCTCTCATGACACAGCCCCTTGCACTCAATTGAGGGGATTTTCTCATATACCGCAAGCAGCTTTTTATACTTAGATTTCACGTTCTAACCCAGATGTATACTATAACTTGCATTATAACTACATCTGTGCAATAATGATACTGTTATGGCGATTTCCTCACGCATGTGGGGGTGTTTCCACTAAAGAAGCAAGTTTTAGCTTTGATAGACTGCTCGCCATAACGCTTTCGTGCCTAATGGTGCGTGGATTGAAACACTTGCACTAAAGATGCTACATAAGAAAACGGAAAGCTCAGGGTTTTAGACGATTGCCCTGGGCTTTTTTGTTATCTGACTAGTGTATATCAACGTATTGTTTTCTTGAAAAGTTATGTATACTTTCCCCTGCTTCAGGAGGGGCAACTTATGGAAAAGAAAGAAATGCTGTCTTTTAATAGGCAGCTATCTCGAATTTATAGTCTGATCATATTGAATTTCATGGTGCTAATTTCAGCAGTGGCATTAAATTACTTCCACCTAAACAACAACAAAATCCTGTATGTGGGTATAGCCCTGGATGTGCTTGCGCTCATTTTGTTCAAGCCCTGGACGATGATGCGTTGGGCTAGGGAATTGTTTGCTTGTAAAAGAATGTTAGAAGAGATCACCAAAACAAAGGTAGGTAAAAATTATGTTTAAGTGGCTACAAGATAAATTGCCATCCGTTATGGACGAGCTGGACAGGTTCACCAGGGCAGAGGATGCGCTCAACGGTGAGGGAGTTCTACCCCCTGTCGTTCCTAACCGTATGGCTTGCGCTCCTAACCCTAGGGATATGTTGGAGGCTTTCAATACTGGCATGGACTTGGGGGAATCTATAACTGAAAATGCTCCGCGAGTTGAAACCCAAACAATGGATCAGTTCGTAGACTCAATGGGTGCTAGCCTCTTCATGGTTTCTGCCCAATTGTGGAAAGATACAACAAATCTAAAAAATTGCATGAACGAACAAGATATAAAGCATGAAGCAGAGATGAAAGAGTATATCGAGCAGGTTAAAGAAGTCGCCAAGGAACTCCCAGCGCCACGACCCGCACCCGTTACACCTCAGTTTGTATGGTCAAATGGTCACTGGGTTGGGCCGCAAGGGGTAATTCAAGATCATTATGACCCAAGCAATTGTGGTGGTGGTGGGTGCGGCGGCGGTGGTGGCGGTGACGGAAACGGAATCGACCACGGGCCAGGCGGCAGCGGCGGCGGGGGTGGTGATTTAATGAATATTGACATCAATTGCGGTGGTGGTTGGGAATCCAATGGTGACGGTACATTAAGTTGCAAAGGGCCATAACGAAAACATAAACAAAAGGAGACCATAAAAATGATGAACAACCCAGACGATGTGGAACTGGCGCGATTACGTGAGCGCGTGCAGCGATTAGAGCAACAATTGGCAGATCAGGAACGTGAAGAGCAAACGCCTAAAGTTCCGCCACCCCCACCACCAATTAACCCAGAGGAGCCAGGCATGGGTAGGCGTGCCATGAATTTCATGTATAACGTGGGTAATCGACATGCTGCGCTCCGAAACTTTGGCTGGGCAATGGTCGATGGCGTTAAGGCTGCGGGTTATATCGCTGGCTGCGCTGCATCTGCTGCTCGTGCTACCCCTGCCATGCTGGTCAAGGCAAAGGCGGCTTACGCGGCGGCGGTGGCTCTTGCTGCTGCTAACCCAATAGGGGCAGGTGTTGCAGGTGTTGCAGCTCTTGTTGTAGCCGAAAAAGCATCACGCTATACGGATGAGGACGGCAATACTAGGCACCAATGTGCGATAATGTAGTTAACGAAAAAGCCCAGGTTTAAAGCCGATTGACCTGGGCTTTTTTTATATTATGCACCTAACAACATGTCAGCTCTTAACAGAACGACTTTGAAGCATGCGCGATGGACCGCTACAACTGGGGGAATTGGCAGAGCAGCGAGGGCAGCATTGGCAGCATCAAGGGCTGATTGAGCAGCAACAATCTCAGCATCAATGCCACCAGCCTGAGCCAAAGCAAGAGCAGCAGCAGCCTCAGCTACGGCGGATTTGGCGGCGATCACTTCAGGGGAATCAACAGGAGGCACAGCATCAGGGTTTAGTTTGATGTCCGCTAATCCTAAGTTGGCTAGCTGTAGGTAATCACCACGGTGACAATGAATAAACTCATGTAGGCCACCAGAAACAATCTCGCCATTTACCAACAGACCTAAAGACCAGTCGGCTAATGCGCCTGAAATTCCCGCTTCAACATTGTACCAGCCCGCTTTGTTGATAATAACTTTCCCGCTTGCTGCTGCTTCAGATAGGTCAATGAAAGCACTCGAGCATACGGCTTTTTCTAACAAGCATGCACCTCCCGCTTTGCCCGCTTCTAAAGAGGCGACGATCACTTGGTTTGAGACAGAGTAAGCCTCAGCAAATTCGGCATGGGCAACGGGTTTGGAGTAATCGTGGTTATGGCAATGATGATGGCGATGGCTCATGAGCATGCTCCTAATGATGTGAAAAAATGATGGAATGATGAAGAGAATCGACTGCTTTTAGCTTAAGCCAGATCGGGGGAGATTGCCACGTTTATGGTAGCTTTAAAATGACAATCTCAGAGGTTTCGTCATCAAAATCGATGTCATATCCAGGCTTGGGTACAAACATCTTTTCTATGTCAGACCGCTGGTTCACGTCATGCAAAGTGAACAAGTACGGGTTACTGGCAAAGAAATTGTAATTATGTGGGAATCGGATAACTTCCCGCCTCTTGGTTGAGCTTTCCATGTTATTCCCTATTTTTGAGGGCTAAGGTCTACCGAATCTTTAGGCAAGTTTAGCTCTTTCTCGATGACACGTTCCGCAATCTGTTCTATAGGGCCATCGTCTTTCTTGGTGTAGTAGATTGAGCCGACACCGACCACTGCTGCGATAATTGCAATAATGATACCCACTGCCATCGGCTCTCTCCTAATAGGTTGGACATCCATGTCTCTACCTACAGTGTCATCTAAGCGTGCGGTTTAGTCAAATAAGGCTATACTGAGGGTACGGCCTAATATGTTCTTGACGATTCCTTCAGAGGAAACACGCTTAACCCCCACCCTACGGGGGTTTTTTTATTCCTGATCGTACTGGTGTCGCGTCTCTTCTTCTAAAGCAGTGCAGTTCGTCTCATATTCCTGCTTATGCTTCTTGAGGAATACCTGGGCCTGAGGCTCTGACAACTCATTAATAGTAGTGACACCAGACTTATCTAAAAAATCACTCATCTTCTGCTCAAATTCAGAAAGCACTGATATATGGCGCTGTATCTGGTCGTAAGTTTCTTTTTTAATTCTTTGGATTTGTTGAGGGGCTGACCTGGGCTGAGCTGCTGGCACGGGCTTTGCATACTGCTGCTTCGGTTTGCTGTTATTCTGCTTAGGTTTCGATTCCTGGTGCTGTGATTCTGGCGCTGCTGCATCGTCATCAATTTGGGTTATACCCAGCATGGCAGTAATAGCATACCTGCGAATGTAACTGATAATGCTCCCGCAATCCTGTGCGTCTGTGTTCTTCTTCTTTCCCTGAGAGTTCAAAATAGGTTCAGGTAAATCAAAGGCCAGCGTCTCACTTATCCATTGTCCTGATTTGTGAAAAATGGTGGTCTCAACCGCGATTCTATTGGCTTCCCGTTTAGGTGATTGCACGATGGCCATATCATACTTAGACATCAAAGGTCTGACTAAGGCCAGTACGGCTCCTAGGGTGGCATATTTGTAGCCATACCCTTGAGCATCCCTTGGCGCGTCTTCTATCTCTCCCTGGAATTGAGCTAAGGCTAAAGCGATTTCGTTGATTTGTTCAGATTTTTGCATTTTATAGTTCTCCTGTGATACTATAGGTAAAGTATTATATACCTTTTTTCAAACAGGAGTCAACATGAAAGACCAAAAAGAGAAGATGATATTGTTTAATTTCAAGCTGCCACGCGACATGTGGGTAAATTTGGACTTGGTAAAGCGGGTCACGGGTGTAACTAAAGGTATGCACATAAGGGCAGCCCTTGAACCTTACCTAGAACAGAAGCTAATAGAAAACGAATTTATGATTAATTCAATGGACAGGGTTTTTGCTATTCAAAGACAGCTGTCGAACAATCTAAACAAGAAAGAGGATATACCCCACAACAAGGGTGTAGCTGATGAGGGCAATCCCAAACAAGAGGATGTTTCCCCCATGCTTGCTGCTGAAGATTCTATCGAAAAAGCGGGTTAGCCTATGCATGTTTTTTTCCTTGGATACATGGCCTGCTACAAAACTTAGCAGCCTTTTTGGGTGCGCGAAATTCCTTATCACAGCTTAAGCATCTTATGTAAGGAAGTGAGTCTACTCGCTTCCTTTTGTTATTGGCTTGCTCTTTCCTAGTTGACCACTTACAGTTTTCTGGGCTGTAACCTAAGTTGCAATCCACTCTGTCAATGCTAAAATCAGGACTAGGTCGCTCTCCCATGTCTTTAAGAAAATTTTCAAACTTATCCCAGCGCTTACATACTTCTATACCTCGACCACCATAGTATGGGTAGGATGATGACTTTGGGTTTGAGCATCGAGACCTCATGTTTCCCCAGATTCTATAAGTAGGGGATTTTTTTGAGAGACCATGCTTTGTGTTGTTTTTTGGAACTATCTCCTTCCATAGACAACCGCATGACTTTGTGTTGTTTCTTCCTAGATTATTTAAGCATACAACTTTTACGCTTCCACAGTCACATAGCACCCTTACTCTTCTGTTTCCGAGGTACTCCGTAATGACTAAACGATCAAACCTCTTTCCGACCCATCTAGTTTTGGTTGTATTTTTTATAATTTGCAATAAACTGATCTACTGTGCCTTTACCTAAGTTTGAATTATAATACAGTTTCCATGTCTTAGCCAGACCCTCTAAATCATCGGCATGGGGTAGAGGGTCTGGGATGGCCAGGTATCGAAACCTGGCCACGATTATGGCATACCGAATGTGCCAGCCCAGGCAACCTGGGTCTTCAGGCAAAGTCATGAAACCGCACTGTTTTAGGATGTTCCAGCACAGGCCATGATCTTTGATCTTTTGTCTAATCCAGGCGTAGGTTTCGGGTTCAATTTGGAAAAATCCAATGGCTGGGCCGTTAACCTGCTTTAAAAAATATAGGTTTGACTCTTGTAATGCGGTTCCCACCAGGAGATTCTCAGCAGCTAAATCCCACAATCCCACCGCTTGGAGAGATTCCCGTACCATTAATCTGAATTGTCTGACGTAAAGCATTACTTTTTCTTCTTGAGCACTTTGTTGGCTTTGGCATCGATTCTGCCTTCTTCACTCTTAGACATCCTACCAGCGTTAACCGCTTGGGAGGCGCGTGCTTTTGCATTAGCTGCGTGACTTTTATCCTCTACGGGATAGCTTCTGTCAGGGCCAGCAAATTTACTGGCGGGTAGTTTATTTCTTTGTTTCGTAGTCAACTTAGCCATTTTAAATCCTTAACCTGTTAGCCCATATAATGTAAATGTTCCAGCTAAAATATTTCCTGACGACATGGCAAATTTAATCGCTGTGACTGCGGTTGAGGCTGCCCAGGTTCCTTGACCTGTAATGGGGCAGTGAGCAGAGCCAGTAGACAAGTAAACTGCGTCAAAAAATAAAGACTGGTATGTTGCGCTTTGCGATGGGTTATACAGCACAACGCTACCATTATAGAAATTACCCGCTGCTGTTCCTAGCTGCACACCATGATTCATCAGCAATATACTAGCATCATTGGTTCCTGCATCCGTTCCCGTACCGACACCTTCAAAGTACCCTGAATTTGACCAATAATAAGCACTTGTTTGATAGGTTGGGCCTGCGCCTGTTCCAAATACGGCACTGAAGTTTACGCCGTTAGTGTCAGGGGTTACGCCATTAAGCTCTACCTTATATTGTAAATAGGTACTTGAAAGACCTGTAAAAGCAATTGAGGCGGAAGTTGAGGCGGAAGCGCTGCTTATCTTAACCCAACCACCCCCTGTTACCGAGGCAGCCGATGACAGCATCTGAAAATTAGTGCCATCATATACCACAGTTACGATCTGGCCTGCTAAAATATCACCTGTCGCAGTGTCCTGATTAAACTGCTTCTTAATCGTTTTTGCGCCCAACCCATTGACATTTAAGGTAGATGCTCCTGTATTTAAGGTATTTGCCTTAAAATGAAACATTTGGCCAGCAACATAAGCAGTAATGGCAGGTGACAAGGTAATCACATAAGTGTCATTGGCCTGTGCGTCTGCTGCATATATTTGCTGTCCGTTTTGGTATAGGACTCTTTGTGACAAACTTTGTAGCACAAAATTGGTACCGTCATAAACCACTGTGCATATCTGACCCGCTGCAATGTCACCATCCTCCAAGGTCTGACCATAGGGCTTAACGATGGTTTTAGCCCCTAATGCGGAAACATTAAGGGTTGCAGCTCCTGTATTTACCGTGTTGGGCTTGAAGTTCAGCATCAATCCCGTGGTGTAGCTACCCAATGCGGGTGAAGGAGTGATGACATAGGTATCATTAGCGCCTGCGTCTGCTGCATAAATAATTGAGGTAGAGGCAGGGAACGGGGTGTTTGATGGGGTAACCACACTGAAGGCCACGGCACTTAATGAGGCAGCCAAAGAACCAGAATCCAATACGACGGTAACATTGGTGGTGGTCGCGCTGATGCTGGCCTCAGTTACGGTGCCGTACAAGGTGCTGGCATCATTAAGACGCACCCGTCTACCCACAGCATAGTAACCCACCGCCGTTGAGGTGGAACTGGATACACTGAACTTGGTCGCCGAAATGTAAGTAATACTATCACCAGCATTGACCCATGCAGCATCCAAGAATTGCTTTTTAATCGCCCTCATCATCTCCCTGGCACAGTCATTGACCGTAGAGGGGGCTTGACCCTCTGGCCAATAATCAGGTGGAGAACCAAGCGTTCCGTTTTGGCTAGCAATTAGAGACCAAGTGCTTATGTCACCCATGTTCTTTCCTTAAACTGGTTCGGGATATTTTGTCGTTAAATCATCAATAGCCGATACCAAAGCTTTGCATTCGGGGATTTCATTGCTTTTCATGCTGGCATATAAATAATCAATCAGGTCATTTACGCTTGGATAGTTCTGCTTTCTTTTATCCAAGTATTCTGTCTTTTTTTTCTGTACCATGGCTGAATCGTAAGCAGCCCACTCAGCTTTTATTTCAATTTCCTTATCGGCTGCCACTTGAACTTCGACACCATTAACAATTTCCTTTAACATAACGAATCCCTATCCTGTTAGACCATATAAAGTGAACGTACCAGACGCAATATTGCCTGACGACATATAGAATTTAATAGCCGTTACCGCCGTGGTGCCACGCCACTCTACGCCACCATCACATATGACAGATTCTGTGCCAGAACCTTGGTAGGCGATTTTCCATTCCATTTGATGATTAAGCGTAGCTTGAGATGGATTAGCGATATAAAATCTACCGTCCAACCCTACTCCAGCTGCTGTCGTTAATGGTAATCCTGCCGAACCAGAGTTAAGCTGAATTTGTGCAGCATTAGCATCATTGTTGGTGATTAACGATCCACCACTAGACCGCCCATAAACGCAGTCATAATAAGCGCTGGTTGCATAGGTTGGCGTTCCGCCTGTTCCGATTTGCGAATAAAAGTTAACGCCGTTCGATGCCACAACTACATTAGTGAATTCAACCATGTAGGTTATGTACGTGTTGGAAAGTCCTGTAAACGCAATCGTTGCTGATGATGAAGCCGTACCCGTTGATACTTTTATCCAAGAACCTGCCGAACCTGCCGATCCATTACTGGCCGTTGTAAGCCTGCCATAAGCATCTACGGTTAGATTGGTGTTGGTATAAGAACCAGGTGTCACGGCAGTAGCGCTTAACTCGTGCATTATTTGAAATTCGGTGCCGTCATAGACCGCAGTAATTATGGCGTTGGCTAAAATATCATTGGCAATTAAGGCTGCGTTATACCGCTTAGTAATATTCTTAACACCCAATGAGTTCACGTTAATAGTGCTAGCCGTAGTGTTGGCATTAGCAGCCTTGAATCGAACTACCATGCCGTTGGTGTAGGCTGCTGGAACAGGACTTAACGTCACTATATAGGCGTTGGCTGACCCGGAATCCGCTGCGTAAACCTCAGCACCACTTTGGCTAATCTTGCCCGTAAACTGTGTCTGGATAGCGCTGGTAACCCCGTTCACATAGCCTATTTCGGTTGAGGTGGTGGTGGCGACAGCCAGCTTACCTGCTGAGTTGGTAACAACAGCGCGGGATGCGGTGTAACCTACACCTGCAAGGGCAATAAAGGTAACGGCATCTGTGTCGACTGTATTGACCGTGGCTGTTTGTACCCATTCGGTTCCTGCGTTGACTGTACCGCTGGCAATGACAATCTCAACGCCCACGCTGATTTGAGAAGGCTGATTAAAGTCGGTAGCCCTAGTTAGCACCCAGTTTGTAGCGCCCGTACCTACAGTGGTTAGGGTGTAAACCCCGTTTTGTGCGGGTGCAGCCTGGTCTTTTACCAAGACGCGCGAGCCGACAACAGGCGATACCCCATCGACTGAAAAGGCAGCCTGTGCGCCCGCATTGGTTAGGGTCGCCCCTGGGCCTGCGCCTGCTTGCGTGACGGTTAATGCTGCTGTGGTGCCGACAAGGGATGACAGCAGAATGACGTTTTGGACGGTGCCTGAGCCTCCGCCACTTGATGACCCCAATAGGGTGGTAAGTAAGCTCATTATACAAACGTCCTTGTAATCACCTGAATGACACGATCACTGCCCTCGGTTGACCCGCTGACAAGCTTGATAAACTGGATTCCGACTAAATCACCTGGCGTAAAGAGAATGAGCCTACTGGCAGCCACGGTAATAGACAGGGCTGTACCCGATGTGTTGTAGAGGGAATAAAAGTTTGTGCCATCGTCTGACCCTGTAAAGGTCATTGTAGTTCCAGTGAATGTGCCAGGCATGATAAGCCCAACAACCCCAAGCCCCTGTGTGGTAAAGGCACCGCTGGTGGTTCCCCCGCCTGTGATGGTCACAGGGCCGATTTGTACTTGAATACGTCCGTTAAAATAGTCTGTCATCGTTCCCTCATCCTTGAGTGAATTGGTTAATTTGCCTTCTTAATTTTCTCTGCGACTTTTTCCCTGAAACCTTCTTCAGTCAATATTTTAGCTAGGTATTTATTGGTGGCATTCTTGATTAACATAACAGCGGGTATTCCTAAGAATCCGCCAAGCGTTCCTGCCACTGCTGCCCCACCTGCGCCACCGATTCCCGCTTCTAAAATGAACTTTCTAAATTTATTCATTGCCTTAACATTTCTAGCGCCCGTCTTTGGGTTGGCTAAAAAGCTGGCTGCTTCACTATTCATATCGTGCAATTTTGTGAAGTCGAGTAGCGCCTGCCTGATTTCTGCATCGGGGAATAACTCCATAAATTGCCTATTCCCTAAAGCCTTGATCAGTTGCTTGGCCTTCGTGGGCTGCAATACTCCATCTTTACTCAGTGCGCCTCGTAGATAGCTATAGCCAAGCAAATTCTTTTGATTTTTTGGAAGGATCTCTTGGACCTTTCTGATAAGGCTGGATTTATCATTTGCAGCACCAGGCTTGATAATCTCACGAACGATAGTCTGCGCGTCTTTACCATCCTCTAAAAGCTTATATAAATCTTTGTCCAAAAATTGAACAAACTCATCTTTGTAGTAATCCTTCGCAATGTCGTACTGTTTTTTTAATTCGGGTGATCCGCGCTCTTTAATGCTGGTCTCAACACCTTCCTTTAGCTTCTTTGCAAGGGTTAGATACAGATTTCCTTGTTGTCTATCTATGGCATTGGGAGACTTAAGCATCTGCCTGCCCGTGTCATACAAGTCGTTTGCAATAATGTTTGCATCTCTGATTGATGGCGTATTAACCCGTGATACTAGAGGCTTTCCATTGGGTCCAACGATAGCGGATGGAACTGCCTCAGTGGTCTCTTTAAAGCCCGATAAAAGATTGAATTGTTTTTTAAAATCAGCGTTTGCTTTTAGTAGAGGGGATTCATTTATCGCTTGCGCATTTTCTTTTGCAAAATTCTCAAAGTCACCTAAGTTTAATGCGAATCCTTCTGCTTGCGCTCTTTCATTTGCTGCGTTATAAAGATTGTTTTTTACAGTTCGATTGTCCTTGTAAGCTTTTTCAAGCAATTCTTTTACAAAGGAATTTGGATCGCCACTGGGTGCGTTTTCTCCCAATCTATCATTAATCAATTCATTTGTCTTATCTTGGATCTGATTATTGATTTTTCGATAAGCATTTTCTACTTCCCAATCTACCTCTACAGCAAGCTCATTCTCAAATTTCTTTTTTAACTTTGGGCTTTTAATAACATCACCCAACGGGGTGTCTGTTCCCTCTGCTGCACGCATATTTTCAGCAAGGTCAGAAAGGCTTATTCCATTGTTATAATATTTTGCAACAATACCAGATGGGCTTAGGTCGGTATTCTTTATCACCTTCGCTGTTTTAACAAGGCTCTTTCCCGCAAGTTTTGTGGCACCAGGTATTAAGCCCGCTGTGACGGGATTCTCTTTTTGACCGACAGCATGTAACGCCATTGCGCCCGCTGGATTCATCATTGCGGGTGCTACGTTAGGGGCAAATTGAGATAACCCATATATAAGTTCATCCCCTTTTTCTTGCCCTTCTAAACCAACACCACCCCTATAATCATAGTCTTGATTTTTGGTATGCGTTCCTTGAACCCAATCAGGAATAACTTGCGCTTCGTCTCTTAAGTAATCAATGGCATTAGCGGGTGCATTTAAAAGCCCTGCGCCACCACTGGCCAGTCCTGCCAAAGCGTTTTGGCCTGCTCTTTTTGGGTTAGATGCAATTTGCTTGCCAGATTCCCATACCTGTTCTGGTAGTTCCTTAAGCATCCCGCCTATTGCGCCTGGCACAGCCTTAACACCCTCCCACACGTCTTTTGCTACGCGCCCTGCTCCCGTAACATTCAATTTATTTAAAAATTCGTCTTTTGGTATGTCCGAATAGTAAGTTTTATGCAAATTATCGGCAACCTGCCTATCCGACATGTCATCGTATTGAGGGTATTGCGATCTAAACTCCTGTAATGAAATAGGCATTACTGTCTCCATCCAAGAGGATCATTAGCAGATTGCGCATTACTCTTTCTAGGGGGTGCTGGGTTACCTACTCTTGGTGCTACTGCTTCAGCATTTTCACGCCTGATTTCTAAGTCCTCGATGAGCGCCTTTAGACGCTTCCTATAAGCTGTGTCACCTTCATTGGGTTGCTTGGAGATCATAGTAGATACCAGGTGCAAGCTTTCATTGGTGTTAGGCAAGCTCAAAGCGCCTACCAACGTGTCAGTGATGCTGGCTACTTTTGCCTCATAGTCAGCCATTCTTTGTGGCGATCCTATTCTGGCTGCGGGGAGTCCACCTAAATACATTGGGTTCTGATAGGGCACATCTTGTTTTACCAGCTCCTCTACTTTGGGTAAAACATTATCAATCGCCTGTACGACCTTCTGATTTTGTGTTAGAAACGCCCGTGTTGCAGCGTTTTGCTGTGGGTTCATCAGGTATTCATCTTGCTTAGCCTTGTCTCCTGGAAACAAGCGTTCAGCTAACTTCACTTTTTCTGATTTCTTCTCTGGCTCTAATGCTTTAAGGAGACCTTCTTTACCGCCTAGAAGCTTAGATGTTTTCGCCCACTGTGCTTGCTCTGGCGAAAGGTTGGATAATAGTCCACCTTGAGGCGCAGCAGGAGGGGATACCATGTTAGGCTGCAATATTGCAGCAGGCATTGCTTGGTCGGGTTCACCCGCTGCAACCATGCCGATGGCGCGTTCAGGGTTTGCTAAAACTTCGTTAATGGCTTGATCTCTGCTAACCGTTTGCCCAGTATCATTTTGCATAGGAATATAGGACAGCTTTCCACCATTAATGCGAGGGTCTTTGACAGCGTAAGCGTCAGCGGTATCTTGGGGGGGGGGTTGGTTTGTCTGCCCTTGACCCATTGCTTGCGCCACAGGGCTAGCGCTATCACCAAAAAACGCGCTTTGGGGTACTTGAGGAGAGCTTACGCCCAATGCCTCGTTAAGCGCTTGGTCTTCTAAATACTTACGGTAAGCCTCTACCTGCTTTAGTGTTAACCCTTGTTTCTCTAATCCGAATCTTTCTTTATCTAGGCCAAAGACATCCTTAGCTAGTTTGCGCTTTGCTTCTTCTTCTTGCGCTCTTTGCATGTGACTCAAGCCCTGTCCAAACGCCCCGCCAAACGAGCTGGGCTGCGTCATACTGGGTCCAGAACCTTGCAGCAATCCTGCTGCCAAGCCCGTGGCTCCAGGAGATTGGATGAACTGGGTAAACTTATCCAAAAGGGCCACTGTTACCTCCCTGACCAAAGCTCTGTAAAAGCTGCTGTAACATGGGGTTATCCATCAATCGCTCACGCCCTGGCATCTGGCTCATTCCAATATTTTGAGGCTTCCCTGCAAACGGATCGGAATTTTGCTGCATCTGCTCCTGCCCTGCATTCATAAAGTCAGGCGCGTTAAACACTTTAGGAGCCATCGCACCCATCCCGAATCCACCCATCTGCTTGGGAAAGTTCGGTAATTGGTTTTGACCCTGATCGAACTGGCCTACCCCTTCTGGCAAGTCACCTTGGGGCTGATATTGTCCAGGCGCACCACCCGACCAGGGGTTAGGCACTTCTCCTGGTAGGTAAGCCTCTCCTGGTAGGGGCTGTTGAAAAGGGTCAACTTGTTGCTGTTGCAGCATTTGCATTAGCTGTTGCGCCATTTGTGGATCGAGTCCGTTCATCCTATGCCCCTAATAATCCTCTGCCGACATTACCCGCCACATGGCCTGCTGCGTAACCTAACCCACTTTTTAAACCACCATAACCCCCGCTCATGTGCGCATTTGGATTAGATGAGCCGAATGGCGTAGAAACGTTTGATGGATAACCATAATCTGATGGGTTCTGGTAACCATTGTAGTAACCACCCAGCCCCGATCCAATAGCGCCGTACAAAGGGCCACCTATGGCGTTACCTGCCAGTCCACCCAATGAGGGTGCAGCGCCTGACCAAGGATTGGGGGATCCATTCATATAGCCTTGATCAACACCACCTGCTGCACCACCTAGGCTTGAACCGACTTTTGCACCCATAGGGCCACCTACGGCAAATCCACCCAATGCGCCCAATCCAGACCCCACTAAAGGGGAAGCGCTGGTAGCCAGATTCCCAAGCGAGCCGATACTGGGAGCAGCGTTATAAAGCGCATTGCCTGCCCAGCCTGCATAGTCACCCCATCCTGGCATCAACCTAGCCCTCCAAGCAATCCGCCTAAAGCAGCGCCTCCTGCCATACCCCAGGGGCCAAACATTGATCCCATATTAGCGCCACCTAAAGCACCACCTAACATACCTGCCGCCTTGTTTGCTTTAAATCCTGTCTGGGATCCTGTGCTGGTGCCCTGAGAGCCATAATTGCCTTGAACAAGCCCCAAGTATCTGGCCAATGCGTCATTGGGTGCGTTGGCTGAGTATTCATGTCTGGCCATAGCCTCATCGATAGCACGTTGTTGTTCGGCCTCACGCTCACCACCGACACCCATCAACCTTTGCAAGTCAGCATATTCGCTTTGGGCATATTGAGGAGCCATCTGTGCTGCCTGATCTTGTCTGCCCCTCTCTAGATTATACTGTTCCGACATACGTCTATCTGCAATCTTTCCAAACTCTTTTGCTTGGGCTAGCTGAGCTTGGCTAGAATGAAAATTTCCCGATTTAGAAGCCTGTGATTGCAGTTGAGGCAAGATGTCTTCATATTCAGCTTTGATGGCATTTCGCAAATAAGGACTGTGTAGATAATCTCCTTGCGCTACCTTAAGCATTTGCTGGCCACCCGCTCTTTGGAGAGGAGAACCCGACAAGGCTCGCTGTTCTATGCCCTGCAATGCTTGATTGCTTTGCCCAGACATTGGGGCATAGGTCTGCCCTGGAAAAAATCCGTATCCTTGAGGGTTGGCTTGGTAATTCTTTTGTGCCTGGCTAAAGGCTTCTTGTAGATAAGGTTGCTGCGCTGACCAAGGTGCTACGTTGGACGTACCAGACGTATTCTGTACAGGCGCTTTTCCCTTTGCTTGGGCTACGTTCTTGTCAGAATAATAGAAATTGCTGAAAACAATCCTGTCACCCTGCAATTTTACTTCCGTGTAAAATCTCATTTGATGTCCTCTTGCATGACAACGTGCGTTAGTTTGAAGTTCTTAAGCTTCCGTGCCCAGCCTTCACGCCCGTAAAACTCACAGACTCGGCAATCATACCCCTTAGCCCATGAGTAAATTTCGACTCTTAAGGGATACCAGTCATCAAAATCTACCCCGCTTAAGAGAAAGATACCCAACCTATTTCCTTGGGGGTATCCCACAATCTCGGTCACGACACAGCCCAAGATGTCTTTCTGAGTATACACCACCCACAGTTGCTTATCCTGTCTTAAAATTTCATCATAGACATCATCTTCAGACCATTTATCGTGCGCGTATTCGAGCGCCTTACCTATCATGTCTACCAATAAAGGCCAGAACTCTTGTAGGTCTTCTGGTTTGGTAATGCGATAAATTCTCATTTACCCAATCAAAGCGAACTGAAATATCTTGTCTGTATCTGCCGTATTCGTATGCGTTATGGTAAATTGGGCTGCATCCACATTGCGACTGGAGACATACAGCTTGCCTGCACCGAACTCCGTTGCAGCACTGACCGTGGTCGGTGTAAACATCACCTGGGTATAAGGGCCAAGTCTGCCTGTAGCTAGACTGACCACCGTGGTGGTGGCACCTGCCGTCAGGGTCACTGTTCCTGTATTGTTGGTGCGACCTTGCATAATACCTGGCACCACCACGTTTACGCCCCGTATAAAATCGTCCAGGCTCTCGCGGTCATACTTAACAAGGCTCTTAAAGGTAGAGTTACTCATCTGCGCCCCACGCTCTTGGCTTGCTGCACATCGAATCCTTGCATGTTGTCGAAACCGCCCGACACAATCACTCTTGCTCTGTGATAGCGGGCATTAGAGCGAACAGGAATATCCCCCGATGAATTAACGCCTGCTGTCGTCGTATAGGAGACGTTAGTGGTTAGGGCATCTCTGTACCCGATTTGTACCTGAATTGTACCCGTGCCATCCACGTAGGGTCTTACCAAGGTTACTTGGGTGCGCTGACCAGGGGTGAGCTGGGCATCTCCTGTTTCAATGGTGGCCGTCATCGCAGAGCCGTTGAAAATCTCTAGTTTAAAATCGGCATCAATGATACCTAAATTTTGGATATTTCCTGCCCATACAGGGGAATCCAGAGAAAAGAGAATGCCTGTATCCAAGTTGGTTGATACAGCATCAAGCCCGTCTAGGGTATAACCTGCCGATAGGTTTGCCACAATAACGTAGCCGCTTGCATCACAGTAAGACCAGCGCTTCGTGCTGTTGGGTGCGTAGTTAAAGAACAATATGCGCGTGCCAATCCCATCTGGGTCACCGTTTTGGCCAGGATATAGCCAGCAAATGATCTTCTCACGGGGAAACACACAGGCTGTAATCGTGTCTTTAAAATTGATATTTAGGTCATTAAAAAATGTCTTGTCTACTTTGTCATAGCCAATGGGTACAGATTGATTTCCGTCATAGACGAAAAACCCGGTGTCGGCTAAGTAGTAAATGTCATTACCGACCTTAATCACGGACTGCGCAGCAAAAGCGCCAAAGGTGCGCTCTACCTCATCAAACTGCCAGACAAGTGGTGACCCCACATAAGACATTCGGGTAATCCCGCGTTCCTGGAATATTGTGCCATACTCGCCACCAATAATGCGCTGTACATAACCAGAATCATTGCGTAAGTCATTAAATCCTGCCTGTGTGGTAGACGAGGGTGTCCAGGAGGTAATATCATTAATCCCACTCCATTGGACGCGCTGCGTCTGAAACCCATCAATAGGGTCAGAGATGTTGCCTAGAATCAGGAATTGCCCCACCACGCCTAAATGACGTGCCTTAGGAGGTGATCCGCCTAAGTCGGCGAAGTTACCGCCCGACAAGGTCTTAACCTGAATCGCATCGTTATAGTTGGTCGCCACCACCTGGCCACCCCATTGCGCAAATTCCCACCAAGAATCAGAGGCTGTGTTGTATCCGCCTACCCGTGATACATCGGTAAAGGCAGAGCCTGCGTTGCTGATTTCATAAATCTTAGTGGCATTTCCTACGAAAGCGTGCGTGGTTGCAGCATCGTTAATGTCGCGGGTAGAATAAGCGCCTTGGGGCCTGGCATCCATGCCGCTCGGTGTGTATACCACGGGTTGAGGCATCGGCAAATACACGGTCGTAGAGGGCAGCACATTGTGCGCGTCTATTAAACCCGGGTTCTCAAAATCGGCCAGGTCTGGTGTGTACTCGCCAAAAGGGATCATGCCGACACCGTTTTTTTAATGGGCCAATGGTTCAAGAACTGGCAGGTTTTTTTCTGCACTACATCACCTTTCCCTTGTATATACAACCTGACGACTCCCTGCGCCTCTTCAAAAGTGTAGCAAACAGCGCAACAATACTGCTCATCGATCAGGTCTTTAATTGTGCTGGCCTGTGACTCAGTGAGGGTATTCTTATCCCACTTTAGCTCGATAAACAGGCCATGAAACGCACCGTAGGCCGTAAATAAAAATAAATCAGGCATCCCAGCCCTTAAACCCAGTTGAACCTGCCTTGCGCCTTCCGCTTTCGATCGCAATCCGCTATTGGGTATAGAGCATATTCTTTTGCGAATATGGGGCAAGGTATACTCTAGCCACTTTAAGATTAAGTCTTGCAACTTGCTTTCGTTACCAAAGCTTCCGCTGGTGCGTTTGGTTTTTGGCTTTGTGGGCCATGCCTTGCTCATATCAAAAGTCCGTTGGATATAATCGTTCGGTTACTTGGATATTGTTGCTAATGGTAGACAGGACCGACAGCGCACTGGATTCCATCTCAAGGTTTTCGGCTGCCCCTTCTTTGTCTCGGATAATGTATTTGTTCAACCACCACAGCGCCTTTGCCTCAATCAGGTTCAGGGCTTCAATGTTGGTCGTAAAATCATTGGTGTCACCGTTTGCTGACAACTCAACGTAAGTCTTTCTGTACCAGACAGTGACCGTGTAGATCGTATCTGGTATGGGGTTAAGGTATATTTTTTTGCCCCAAAAACAGTAATTGAACGGCATCCCAGGATTGCTGTTGGGATTGTGTTCTTGTACATATACCAGCGTCCTGGGGTCAATCCGATAAAACGATCCGTTAGCCGTCAGCCGTAAATAGGTAACCTCACGCATATAATCAGGAATACCATCGGCCACAGCATAGACCTCTTGGTTTGCGACCGTGCTAAAGGTGCTTGGTCCTGCTTGGGTGAAGTAAAAATCATGGGTTCCATAAGACGCAATGGCGCGGTTAATGGCTGTCTTAATCTGAGTGGTCAGATCGGTACGATTCAAGTAATCCGCGATATTGGTTTGTACGTCTAGGAATGTGGCCATTATTTCCCTTTACAGTGGTACTGATGCACTTTTAACCCGTGTTTACTGACAAATATCCCTAAGCAATCGTCACACAATGCCTTACCTGATTTGAGTGCTTCCCGAATCTTCTTGGCGTGGTCGATTACTTCCGCTGGAACAGTCGGAATTTCCTCAATCTTTTCATTCTTAAGCTGTAGCTCTGATCGCCTGCTCATCTCTTATCCTTTTTGCTTCATACTTTGGCACTATCTGCCCATTGGGTAATTTATCCGCATGAACGCTCTGCCCCATTAGTTCAGTCCAGGACACGGCCATGTTTGCGTTATTAAGGGCCAGCTCCCAATCCTTTGAGTAATCACACTCACGGGTTTCTGGGAACAGCGGGATGCCTTGGGTGTAGTGAACCAGCTTAGGATTGGCGATTGGGTCGTCATACCCCACCAGCACATTCCAATCACGGGGTAGGTCGCCCACCTCGCTGTCGGGTAACCACGCAATCTTATGCAAGCCTGACGCTTGCTGAATGTAATCGGGGGTTAGTATCCGATTCTTGGCACAGTTGAAGAGCATGACGCTTGCCCATTCAAACTTTATCTGATTCTTAGACACCATCACTGAATAACGGTCATCGGCCAGATCAAACAGCTTGGCAATGTCGTCTTTCACAATCATGTCTAGGTCTAAAAATAAAGCCCAGCCCTCGTAGTCACACAGATGAGGCACCAAAAAGCGAGAAAACGTAAACGGCGTTAAGCCTGTTCTCTTGCATGGCAATTGATGTATAACCAACGGCACAATAGACACAGGCTTAGAACTCTGGCTAATAATAGAATGTTGCAAGACGTTATAGGCAATAGGTTGTCTGTGGTCAAAACCTATGAAGACCTTTAAAATGTCTGACATTCTTAGCAGCCGTTTTTTCCCGATCTACCATCAGGGGTAGACTGTGTGCGAGGGGTATTTCCTGGCATAGGTTTTTTAGACTTGCTTAATGCGTTACCGTTCTTTGGGGCTGGCTTGCTTTGTTTTTTCATGATTGACATTCCTTGTCATATGGGTTGCAAATAAAAACGTATTGTTGAAAAAGTTCACCTGTAGGACGCTTAAAAGATTTACGGCGGGAGAACGATACTACATCTAGGTTAGCAGATATTTTTTCTAGCCACCACTCTGGTTTTTCTTGTATCAGATGGGCATTTCGGCCATCTTCTAAGACCTTCAACGCGGGGCCATTGGCGACCGATAAAAAGGCCACTTTCTTGGTCAAGGCACCTATGTGGGCTATCACATCATTGATGCAATCGGGTTCGATATGTTCCAGTACATCCGTACAAACAACAATGTCAGCGGGCCAGGGCTTGGCGCTGAACCTGTCCACACAGGGGTCGTACTGTTGTATGGTGAAAGGCAAGTTATTGGCCAGTGTGGACTTACCGCACCCGTAATCAAGCACGTCCTGTGTGCCGTTCTGAAAGCATATGGCCATGATCTCTTGGGCATATTTCATCCCAGATGTGCCATAGGATTCGTTAGATTGGTGTAACTTGCTGTTCAGGTTCTTGTAATTCGCGCTGATCAAGTTCAGATTCGCTGCTGCTTCCGTTGGTAACATCCTGTTCCCTTATGTCCTTTACTGTAAAAAGTAGTCTCGTCAATAATTCTTTAGCCCGCTCTAAGGGTTCATCCCAGTGCCCTGCCTCTTTCTGCCAGATATTCACCACTGAATCATACCAAGGCATATTTTGACCATATACGCCCATCTGCCATAAGGCTTTCTTAGGACAAAGTTGAATCGTTGGCACGCCTACTCCCCCTGCCAGGTGAACCACGGATTGCGGTACAGAGACAATGAAATCTAGGTTTTTAACTAATGCAGCGGTGTGATCGTAGTGAGCAATAGCAAAAGGCCAATGATGTATAAAAGAGTCGCTACCCTCATTGTGCTTGTCTACCTCATGCTGTGCGTTGTCATCGTATTGCAGTGATATAAAATCAGCGTCCAGGTCGAACAAGGTCTTAAGCTTGTCCATAGGTATAATCCGCTGATTCTTGCCCGTCTTCTTTATCCCGCCTTTCCAGCTAATGCCTATCTTGGGTTTATCAGAAAGCAACCCAAGCTGCTCCCCATAATAAGCCACCAGCTTTGGATCGGGAGCAATATAAGGCGTTCCAGGGAATTCATCCCTGCTGTTTCGATAAAATCGCCCTAGAGAGCCTAAGCTAATCTTGTAATCCACGTTCGACCAACCAGCCCAGGAGACCTGCTTGTCCTTGCGTGTGCCATATACGGGTACGCCAGGGAATGACTCTCTGAAGATGCTGGCTAAGCGTGGATGAGCATCGATGATTACCTTGCAGTCTTTCATCATGTCAGGAATCATTGAGGAAAACATGATTTCATCCCCGATGCCTTGTTCCCCATAAACCACTACGGTAGGTTTCTCCAAAAGGTCGGGGTTCGGTCCTGTCCATAAAGGAGTCTTGGGGTCTGCAATATCGTTGTAGCAGCGCTGATGTGCCTTGTCATTGCGCTCACCTTGGTCGTATTCGGGCCAGCCGTCTTTATAGTTTCCCATCTCTAGGAGGGCCAAACCTTTGTTCCAATGTGCGTTTGCGTTATCGTCTATCTCAATGGCCTTGTCCAGCAATTTAATAGCGATTTCAGGGGTTCCCTCAGCAATATAGGTGGTGGCCAGGTTAACTAGGAATTCCGATCTCTGCTGTCTTACAAAGTCGGACTCTCTTGATTTGGCATATTCCTCGGTGTCACCTATCAATACAGACCGCTCCCAACATTCCCGCGCCGTGTACTTTTCCTGCATCTTAAAGTAGGTGAACCCCATGTTTGACCAGGCTTCAGGAAAGGCAGCATCCTTTGATAGGCAGTCTTTAAAGCAAGCAATGGCCAGGCCATCAAGGTCGAGCTTTTGATAGCAGCAGCCAAGGTAGTAGGGGTAAACAGCGTTTTCGGGGTCGTTGTTGAAAAGGAAATTGAAGTGATTAGCAGCTTCCTGCACTTTGTCTTCTTCTAGGAGTTTACGGCCACGCGCAACGGCCTCTCCTACCACAATTACAGCCATGTCCATATGCTCTATTTTTGTATGTATACCATAACTAGAGTATACGAAACAGAAAGACCCCGCAACGCTAACTTTACGGGGTCTTGGCTGGTCTTTAGGCGGTTACGTCCATCGCACTCATGTGAAACAGAACGGTTAAGCGACATTGGCACACAGCGGTGTCGGTACCAGGCGCAAACCCTACTTTCACAATGGAGTAGCTAGGCTGTGCTGTATCGGCATTGTTCACATAGTAATTCATGCCTGCCACGACAGAGAGTCGATTGACTTGACCTTGCGTTACCTGTGAACAGAAAGCAGATATGGTGTCATCAATACCCACGTCTGCTAGGTTGGTTGCAGCGCCAGAGCTGTGTGATTCAATCACGTCTACGATCACCGCTTTATTGGGGATCTTACACATGAAGAATACAGACGCATTGGCGGAAGCCGACAGGGTGGCAGCAGCGGGGGATGTGGTAACAACCGACACAGCGTTAAGCCCTGCATGGACCTGCCTTGCTTGGTTAACAAAGGCAGTAGCAGTAAATGTATAAGCCATTTAAGTATCTCCTTAATGGGATTGAGCAAACGAGCTGATAACGACCGTACCAAAATCGACCGAATTGAATCGAGTTTTCTTGATACCGAATATCATGCCACCGGCAACGCCGAGTTTGTTCCCGTAGTCAAATTGCTCCTCAACCCATTCCACTTTATTACCAGCAGAGTTTTGGCCGAAAGCGATGGTAGCAGCCTGCGCCCCGCATAAGACAGCGTGGTAGGCACCCATTTGATTGGCAGCGGTGAAGTCTGACGCATTCACCACACGGGGGATACGAGTCGACTCATGGATAATGACGTTGTTATACATACCCATTGCGCCCGTGAAGATGGGGTTCTTGGTGATTTCCCCGCCTGTCATGGCTGCTTTTTGGATGTCTAACCATTGTCCTGTAGAGGTGGACTGCCTCATGTTGGTGATTTGGAAAGGATGCAAGAAAGCCACGTAGAAGTTATCGCCCATAAGCTTGATAGGACGGATAGCGGGGCTGTTTACTTTCGCACGTTCAACCGCATTGTCTAAGAAAGTGATCTTAAATATTGCAGAGGCAGAGCCAGAGTTAACAAGCGCGTCCGTGGTAGGACCACTGGCCACCTCTTGGTTGGCGTAGTAGATGTTGTTGCTTGAGGCAGCGACTGTCGCATTGTTCCCCGTAAATCTCAAGTCAGCCTGAGCGGTATTCCCACACAGTTGATTGAAACCACAGACATCGATACGGTCAGCCCACCAGTCGGACAAGCCATCTAATGCGCCCTCGCGAACAGAAAAGGTAACCCGTTGCTCAGACATTTTGCCACCTGAACGCACCGCATGACGAAGCTGGTCAATCAGTAAGCTGTCAGAGTACATGGTTAAGTCTTCTTCATTGCCTTCTAAGGTGCCATCTCCTGCAACCCCTGCGCCAACCAATTGCATGCGTAAGGGGTAGGTGATTTTATCCCCTGGGCCTTCTGCTGTGTCGGGTAAAATTTGGATCATGCTGTTATCACTGCTGCCAATGAACTTGTACAGCCAGCATTTTTTAAGAGCTTCGGTAAAGAGTTTTCGACTAAAGAGTTTGACGGCTAACGCGTTGTTTGTGCCGAATGTGGTATCTGCCATGTGAATGACTCCCATTAAATTGATAAAAAACAGTTGGTTTTTTATGGTTTAACGAGGTCATAGGCTCGGGCTTGGTTTAACGCGCCAAGAAGCGAGGGCAGAGTTTACCTTGTCTGCAAAGGATAAGTCGGGCATACAGGAGGTACCCGACTTACTTATATAGTATAGGAACGTGCCATGAAAGCAAACCTAATTAAAGTTCACTTTTCCCGTTTTAGCAAGATTCCATAAACGGTCTACCTCTTCATCCGACATGCTATCGATGTCGCTGATATTGAGATTGTCCATATCTCTGGCATCCCCCTGGGTTGGACCCAGCGCCTTTGAGGTACGTAACCCCTGCTTGACTGACTCTAGCTTAGAGACTGGCTTCTTTTCTGGCTGAGGAGCCTGGTAGCTATACCCTCTTGCCTGAGCCACCTTAAAGATACGCTCAGCGGGATTCTCTCCATTCCTAAAAGCTCTGTCCACAATGGCTGCCTCTTCTTGCTTTAACAGCTCATTGGCCGTGTTCTCGTCATAGCCCGCTGCCAGATGCTCATTAAGACGGGATTGGACCAAGTGTTTGTAGGCATCCATAAATTGTGGATTTTCAACGGCATACTCTTTGGCGCTTTGGGCATAGGCACCCACGAACTGCTCACGCTGCTGTACCTGTCTTGCGTATTCTTGTTGCTGTTGCTGATACTGCTGCTGTTGCTGTTGGAGCTGTTCCAGCTTGGCGATTTTATAGTTCTGGTAACCAATAGGGTCTTCTTCAGCATCAGGAACATTCTCCTTTGATTGAGCGTCTGCCTGAGGCTGTAACACCTTGGTAAGCACCTGCTCAATCTTAGATGAGCGCTCGGCCTGTAAGCGCAGTTGCTTCTCTAGGTCTTTGCGTCTTTCTCGTTCGATTCTAATAGCTTTGGTTTGGTTAGACTCAGCTTTTCTTTTGCCTGCGTCCTCATCTGGTTCTGAAGATTTCTCTCCTTCCTCTCCCTGTCCTTTTTCAGCCAGTTCGATTTCATCTGATTCCTCATCTTCTCGAGGCTCCTCATCTGACTCCACCTCTGCTCGTTCATCATCTGGCTTCTGCTCTTTCTGCTCATGCTCCTTACCCTCAAGTTTTGCCAGTTCCTCTTCAGATATATTGCCCTTGCTGTCGATAAATTTATCAATTAACGCATCATTCTCATCAGAGGCCAGAAAGCCTCCTTCTATTCCCTTAGTCATCCTTGACCCCTTTAACTATTAACTAATGCAAACGCTGCTTGTAAGTCCGCTATTTGCTGCTCCCTTCGACTGGCCGACTCTTCTTTATCAGCCATTACTTGCTCCTTATCCGCTTTGGCAAAGTTCAGTACCGTTTTAGACAGGGTTTCAACGTCTGTCTTCTCCTGGGATTTAAGCTTTGCTTCTTCAGATTTTATTTTCACTTCCTTCGACTTCACTTCCTGCTCTGCCAAGGTCATGCGTATTTCTTCTTTCTTCTTCTCCTGTTCACTGGGTGGTTGGGCCATTAATTTTTTCCACTTCTCAACCAACTGTGCGGGCAGTGGTGCGTAATCCAGCAATTCAGGCGGTATGGGTATACCCGCTTCCAGCAATGTCGGAATAAGGCTGGTGATGATGGCAAAGGTTTTCTCTTTTTGGTTCGGGGATGAGGGTGAGTCATCGACCACGATGTCATATTTAAACGACAACTCCTCTTTAAAGAGCGGAACATACTTGCCTAGTTCACTGCCAGCAATACGAATCAAGCGACCATCTGAGATATATTCCAGGATAAACTCAGCCAGGATGCGCCCCTGCTCTTTGTGGTAGCGCCTCAAGGCATCAAAGAAATCGGCCAGCACCGTGATACCCGCTTGCTTGCGTTGATGCTCTAAGATGCCAGGCTGGTCACGGTTAGCAACCCCGAGCATCTCAAGGTTAACGCCCACCAGGTCAGAGATAGCCGACATCGCATAGTTTAATAGACGGTCAATGCCGTCAGGGTATGCGGGGGGTTCTTTCCTCTGTATTTTAGGTAAGCCACCAGGATTAACCCGTGTCATAGAATTTGGCTTACTCATTTCTTGTTCGGCTTTTTGCGGGTTGGCGAATGCATCTGCCTCGTAGAAATAACCGCCCTTGGCGTTGCTGTTGATGATGTGCAGGATTTGGCTTAACCACTTATTAGCGTACATTTGTGGGTCAAGCATCAGGAACATCAGGCCGTAATAGACGTTGTTGTTCCTGTCGAATAGGCCAGTAATGCACCTAAAGGTAAAGCCCTTAACGGGTGAGGGTCCTTTGTCTAGGATTTTTGATGAGGTAGCAAAGTACTGATAGTACTTACGGCGGTATTGCTGGACGTACTTTAAGCCCTGCTTATCGACTAAGGGCTTGATGCGTCTGAACTCATCCTCAGTGAATGAGACGATCTCACCCGTCTGGTGGTCTTCTACCCTATAGAATTTCTCGCGTAGGTATTCTTGGTATTGAACTACCCTAACTTGGTCAGTGTCTTTGTGTCCGCTGGATTGGTCGTTTCTATAATAGGGAGCTTCAGTTGCATCGTGTGGCTGCATCCCCTTGGAGTACGACTCGAGGCCGCTTTCAAACGAGGCCGACTCTTTGGGCCAGAGCCTTCTAAACTGAGCCTTGGTGTAGTATTTGATTCGTGCGACCCATAACGCATCATCAAGATTCCGCTTTGTCGCGTTCGGATCTGCACGCATCTCCAACGGATCAACTCGCTCAACAAGTATTGCGCCATCTTCGTCTACCTCGTAATCCAGCCTTGTTTCGGTCCATCCCATCCCGCAAATCAAGGAATCTTTAAAGCTTTGACTCTCCTCGTCCTCAGCATCACAATTGTCTCGTACCCAAGTGGCAGCGCCTGTTAGAATCTCAGAGCTTATGGCTGCACCTTGCTGGCGTGCAGTATAACAAACTTCCTTGCGATTTTGCAGTTCTAAGCCAGCCACCGCGTTAATAATTCGCACCGTTCTGTTAAAGACAATAGCGGGCCGATTTTCCTCAACCAGCTTGGCCTTGTCTTCTACCGACCATTGGTTACCCGCGTAATAGTCATAGCACTGGGTCGCGATGGTGCGCCATTTGCCAGCATGATCCTCTGCTGACTTTAAATTCTTATTGATGCGCCGTAAAACGACTTCATCTTTTAGCTCTTCACTTTCACCAAGTGCGCTTACCTCAGCGGTATCCCCGCCTTCGACCTCATCATCGAGGTCATCAACATAGTTTGAGTCCATTCAAACTGTCTCCTAATAATGGTTAAGCGCTCCATGCACCACCGCTGCTACTGTGATTTCGTTTTCTTGCGTATCTGTCTACTGGCTCATCCTCAACTAAGGTCGGCCAGATGAGTTCCATGTCAGCGTCCAGAATCCTTGAACGTGCGTCTAACATATCGTCATGCACTGAAACAGGAAAGCTTTTATATTCCTGCTCTACAAATATAGTCGTCAATTCTTCTGTTACCTTCTCATAATTGGTTCGATGTAACGTTTGTGGTTCGTACCATCGGCCTTGCTCAAAGTACGGCACTAATCTCTTAATTCTGTCGTTCTTTGGCATAGAGCCACCCAGGGATACCACCTCAAAGCGATAATTGTCTTGCTTCTGCACATACTGAATATGCTCAATGTCTGCTTGCATTCCGTAATGCTCGTATCCTACCCGCTTAGGTTTCCACTTCCTGTGAAGTCTAAAAAGGGCTGAGGTACGCTCTGTTAAAGATAGTCTATCCCGTATACTGTCCAAGGTATAGAAATTGCCGTCTTCACCCAGCCCAACAACGACAAATACCGTATAATCGCTTGACCGCTTCTTGGCAGAGGCTGGGTCACAGATGATATAACGGTTCATGTTACAGCCGTCTGAACCCTCATGGTAGCGCAGCCACTCTTCTCGAAAGCCCTGGTTCTCATCAGCGATGGGGTTTAAAAGCATCTGCGTGCTAAAGATATATGGACCCATTTCACGGCGCTTTTGTTCAAGCTCTGCTTGCTTAAGCAGTACAGGCTCCCCCGAGGGTGTGCCATCTTTAGTGGCTGCGTGTATTCTGGGAACGGCTGCCCCACGCTCCATAATGGTACGGTAGGTGTCATTAAAGTGATAGCGTGTGCCGATATACCGCTTAATACAAAAGCCACGGCTGCCCAGGTTGGTAGACAAGCCCCATGCGTGGGTGACCTTGTTGATCATGTCAGGGGATGTGACGCTGCTTAAAGTTACCACGTCATCGTATACCAGTAGGTTAAAATGTTTTGATGTCGGTTGACCATCTACAATCCCCCATGCTTCAAGGGTAGACTCTTTTGGGTTTGCGGTTCGTTTTAGGACAATCCCGTCATCTTCTGACCATTTTGGCGCATCTCTGTGGGGGTTTTCCCAGATGATGTCAGGAAATACGGCCTTTAAGAGGTCGTTGGCTTCAAATTCTCGTTTAATTTGGCGCAAGAATGACTTAGCAATCGGTCTGGTGCAGCTAAATATCGCGATGACAATCTGTAACCCACCCCATTTGGGGTCGGGATCGTTCCCATGAGAGGAAAGTATATCTTGCAAGGTTTGTGCATAGGTAATGATGGTGGACTTGTAATGGTCACGGCTCCACAGGTCGAGTCGTCCGTTGGGTTCATTTTGCACCTCTTGGCATCTGTCTAGTATCCATTGATTCTCTACGTCACGGCGTTGGAGTCCATATAATAATAAAAAATATAAGTCAGTTCTAAGGTAGTGTCTTATCGCCGTCAACTTCTCCGTCTCGGATAAACTCTCTAAGCCGTTCATTAATTGCCGATATGCTAATGGACTGCTCAGTTTTAAGGGGTTCTCCATCCTTGCCTGTAACCTCTACTTTTGTTGTTGTCTTGCCTTCCAAGCGGTCTAATATTTCCCTGACCGCTGGTATGTCGCCACTTAATGCCTTAGCTATAACAGCCATCCCGACCCGCTCACGCACAGGCATAACGCGTTTTGTTTTGTTCTCATCAAGTATGTCTGCTGTATTAATTTCGCGGTTTAGTAGGCGCTCTATGGTGGCACTTAGGCTAGGAGAACCTAACGGCCTGTGTGCGTTTGGGCCTGGTTTGTGCCCTTTTTTGAAGCGAGTTTCATGGCCTACCTCGGTGATATTTGGATTTCCTAGTTTCCCACCTTTCTTAGTCATTTACATGCCACTTTTTAGCCAGTTTGAAAATACTTATCTGCCCAACTATCATACTAAGGTTATCAACTTTAAATAGGGGGTCATTATGGATAGGCTGCCTACTAATAAGCATAAGATAGCTTTCGCACTAATGATAATATCGGGCACCGCACTCTGTGTCGGTGGCATCTGGGTTGCACCACTACTCATCCCTGGCTCTGCGCTGTTAAGCGGGGCTGTGGGCATGTATTCAGGCACTTGCACAGAAGACCCTCGACCTGGGCTGTCCTCAAATGTGAGAGAGATACATGAGTGCGATGAAAATGATGAGATAGACATCAACGTGCATGGTGAACCCATCGTTAATCAGTTCCATATGCATTTGAGGCATAGGCATGGTGACCATTCGGAACACTTAGACCTGTCCAGTGACAGCAAGCCAAGGGTACGCCCACGCTAAATGTACCCAGAGACGATGATGCTCGAAAGCACCACAATCACACCCAGCAGAAAGTATATTTGCTTCTGCTGGCTTGCTACGCAGCCGTAAATGTCTTCTACAGCGTCAGATAGCTGCATTTGCGCGTCCATAAGGTCGTTGATATTTCGTTTAATTGGTTTTATCTCGTCTGTCATACTGCCTCCTTACAACAGCTCGCCACAATGCGGGCAATTCTTGGGCTTCTTCTCTTTGGGGTCTTTGGGTTCGTATATCTGTAGCCAATCTTCAGGCATCCCCCACTCTATAAGCTTCTCGGCATCAAAGTGGTTAGCCAGCATATCAAAGTCAAAATCGCCATAAGGTAGGTTATCTCTAATATTGAGACGGTTGAACTCTTCTTCTGACAACGGTCTACTGGGGGTTAACACGCTTATAATATCGGTTTTCTTATACCCACACTTGAGCATGGCCTTCTTTCTGGAATGACCGCCAATGATGGTGTTGTTGCTGTCTACCAGGATACGTGCGTGGTAGCCATCCTGTTTAATGCTGTCACAGAGGCTCTCAAAGGCTTTCTTGCTTATAGAGCGAGGGTTGACGCTGTAATCCTTGAGTTCGCCTAGCTCGCGGGATTCTTGCACCCAGAAGAGGTCAATTTTCACAATACCTCCACTTAATCCAGTCGGCTGGTGTTGATAAGTACTGCCTTAGAGACACTGCTGCTTTGCGAGTCGGTGTGACCAATTTTGGTAGAGCTGCTGTTTTGGTGCTTTTCTTTTTCCTTGGCCTACGTATGTAGTCAGCCGTTTCCATCCAGGCTCTCACCTGCGATGCTAGGTAATAACGCGTCTTAGCACCCACCACCCTAAGAGGCTTGGGGAAATTCTTGTTCTTAATTAACGCGCTTGCGCTGCCTCTGGGTATACCGAAAACCTTAAAAAGCTGATCTGGTCCTACCAGTTCATCCTCTTGCTGCTCGCTCTTGCTCATCAATTACCTCCTTGAAATGATAAGTTAGCCTTCTATTAAACTCGTCTGTCATGCCCTTAAAAAGGGCTTGGAACCTTACCGTGGCCTCGATTGGGGTTAGCTTGTCCTCTTTGACGAAGTCCATAAAGTAGGTAGCAAACTGGGCCACCAACAGCCTTTCGCTGTACACAGAGGGCAGCATTATTGCACCATGCTAGGTATAAGGATGTGTCCAGGACGCTGCCTTAAGGGGTTGTCTGACAGTACCGCAAAAGGCGTGCCGTAGTCTGGGTTCTTGGCGATGCCTAGGGTTTCAATTTCACTGTAATTCGCGAATTTCTTGATGTCCAGTAAAACGGGAATGTCTCCGTACTGCTGTTCAAGCTTTTGGAGGTCGGCGATTAGTTGGCGTAGTTGTAACATTGGCGCATCCTTGCTATGACATAGGGCTAGTATACATACCTTTACCATTTTATGTCAATAAGTATTGATGGATAGTACACGTTCGTGTAGTCTTAAGGTTTATTTGAACAGGAGCGAATAATATGGCTAAATCAATCGAGCTAACCGAAAAGCAAATAGAAAGACTGACTGAAGTCTTTAACCCACCCAAAGAAGAGTATGTAAAGGCAATGGCTGCCACCCTTGCGGTAATGACGATGTCTAGGATCATTCATCACCAAATGAGGCAGACCATCAAGGTTTTTAAGAACTCGATGAAGGAATTTTCCAAAGAAGAAAGGGATCGAATAGAAGATATGGCGTTACAGGCGCTTTTGGAGCCCATAGACAAGCATATAGGAAAGACAGTGATGGGGATGGACGTATGAGACCCTTAGTGTTTTTTCCCTCAGTAGCTAAGGAAATTGGCGTTGACGCTGCGATTTTGTTTCAGGTCATTAACCAAAGAATTCAGGACGCGGTGGCTTTCATTAACGATAAAACACAGCACGCTGATTTTTACAAAGTCCAACATAACAGGGTTTGGGTTCAGTTTCCTTACTCCGAATTCGGAAAAAGGATGCCTTGGATCTGTGAAAGAACGATCAAAAAGATTGTTCAAAAACTCAAGAAAAAGGAAATTTTGTTACTGGAACGACAAACGGACTCTTTTGGCGGGAATCAGGCCAACTGGTATTCGGTCGACCATGACGCATTGATGTTCTAACTCAAACCACGTTAATATTTAAACCGTCTTAAAGAGAAAGGGCCGAACAAACGACCCCTGACCTCAAACCAAGTTCAGGATACCCCTCTTTAGGACAGAACGCAAGCCCCTGGCTTAATGTTTTGTCAGCCAGGTGGCTTTGGATGTTAAACCAACGCCATAAGGAAAACTGGCCATGTCATCAGATCTCAAAAGTCTAGTATTACGAAACCCCATACTAAAAACTGTTCCAAAATTTGGCCTATTTTGCTTAGCCGACTATTCGGGGGCAACCGGGATGATATTCCCAAGCTATGACCACCTTGCCAAAAAAATGGGGTGCTGCCGAAAAACCGCCATGAATACAGTTGAATACCTCATATCTAAGGGATACCTTGCGAAGCGTAAACGAGGTAGGGAGGTTGATGGAAAAACAAAGAACTCGTCAAATTTATACCGCATCAACTATGACCTACTAATGAAACAGGCTGACCCAATAAAAGAGCCTACAGATGCCAATAACTTATTCCCAGAATTCAATGAACCCGTTACACCACCTAGTGAACATATTGCACCGTGTAGGGAATCTGTTACACCGATGAGGGAATCTCTTACACCAGTCCAGGGAATCTCTTACACCCATAACTCTTCACTTAACTCTTCACTTAAAGAAGCAACAGACGCGCGTGCGCCCGCTACGTTAAACCCAATGCAAAACGCCCTAGCAAAGGCTTTTGTTGCTGCTGTTGTTTCGGGTGAGAAAGATAAGGGGCAGTTTAGCTATGTTCCCGAGTCGGAGGAGCTTGTCCAAGAAATGGCCAAAATAGATATTACCCACCAAAGAGCCACCCTACTGCTGGGCAAGTACGGAAACATACGCATCAGGGAGGTTCTTAATATGACCCTAGCCAAGGCCAAGTCAAACCCAGCTGCTTATTTTTCACAGGCTTTAGCTAACGATTGGAAGCCGTCTACAGGGAAAGGTGTACAAGAGGCTCCCAAAGACGGGCACAGAGCCACACAAATCGCCCTGGAGGAACAAAAACGCAAAGATGAGTGGGATGCTAGGGAAAAGATCAAAACCAGCATGCAGGCAAACCCTGTGGCGTTAGAGAGCAAGATGTCAGAATTACGTAACGCATTGAAAAAAGGTCGCCAAGCCGGTATGACCGCGCACTAGTAGGAACCGATCCGCCTGTCACGGAAATTAATTAATCCTTTTTTGCATTAATTATTTCCGCACGACTGGGACGTAAGCGGGTTACGTCCCAAAGCATGGCGTACAATTATGCGCCCACACCTAACAAGACGGCTTCATGCAATAAGGTAACAGGACAAAGCATGATCCCACTGGCATCCTCTATGGGATCGGTTTGGTTGGGGAACACTATCCCCTTAAAGCCATTTAAACGCGCTGTGAGGACTTTCTGTGATAACCCGCCAATAGGGTATAGGGTCTGCTTCTTTGAAAGCTCACCCGTGAAAACTAGCCCGTCTATGATGGGTTTATCTGACAGGAGTGAGTAGAGGCACATAAAGATAGGCAATCCGCAACTGGGTCCGTCTATCGCTTTTGGAAAGTGTATATGCACTGACATATCTTCTAATGGCAGCTCCTTGAAGTAATCCTTTGCGTGGACAATGGCTTGCTTGAACGCGCCCAGAACCTCGTCACTGAAATCACCCGTGATATGCAATCCATTGCTTTTGGTGCCAATCTCTCCATGCACCTCATAGATTTCGCCTCCTTTATGTGCCCAACTGACACCCTTGACTATGCACGTTGTATTTTTCATTTATTTCCCTTTTTAGTGTTGACAATGTAGTTATAGTATACTATACTTAGTTAATAATAACAGAATAAACAGTATACAACAGGGGATAGAGATGAATTCAGATACACTTTTTATAATTGAATGCGCAGCTAAGGAAGCACTTAAGAGGCGCTTGTTTGATGACATGGCCAGCATTACGTGCGCATTTATTGATCTTAGGTCGAAGGTAAAACTTAAGGATTATCAGCTTAGTGCCTTAAAAGAGGATGTGGATGTTTATATGGACGAGATGCTTTCGGTTATCCTTAACCGGACTCGGTTAAATCTTGATATGGCGGGTAAGGTGAAGGGGTAATGCTATGGTGCTTTGGCAAATAATTAAAACGCTGGTGTTCGTCACCATACTGGTGATTGGAATTGAATACTTTAAATTTTGGTGGATGTGTTCTAGAAAAGATGAGCCGTGGGTTGATAAGTAACTCAGTTACTTATCAGGTCTATAATAATTATAAATAGGTATGTTATAATATGTTTTTGTGGATATTACTAATCATTTTCGCTTGCTGCGCCCCAATTTGGGTTACAGCGGGAGTACTGGCAGTTATTGTGATTTGTGGGAGTGACTAATGGAGTCGCGTGAAAGAAAAATATCTTTCAGCATCGCGTTTGAGCCTAGCAAGCTTGCACGCATAAGAGAGTTGGCCTCTAGGGTTGGCACTGAGAGCGTGGGTGCGTTCGTCCGTGATGCAGTGCGCTATCACATGGAAGCGACAGAAGATGCTATCAGGTGCCTTGAGAGAGAGGCTAGGAGCAAGGGTAATGCCTAGCTCTAATAAAAGATTTCACTGATTCCGTTTTGTGACATGCTCTCATGAAAGTCAGTTCTAAGCGCATCAGCATCATAGCTAATCCCTTCCTTAGCTGCCCTGATGACCCTTTCACGCCACTCATAGATAAAGGAATACATGGCCTGGTAGCTTGCCACTATCCTTGCATCCTGTTCGTTTAGGTTACGAAAGGTCACATCCATAACAATTTCGTTATCGTTTACCACGCCTTTTCCCCTTGGTTAAAATATCGTCCACTTGTTTGGTCTCAAAATCGGCATCACCTCGCCTTACTTTCATCTCTGCACAGCACGGAAAGCACATTAGCAAGAAGTCCAGGTTCTGTTTCATCATGATGCGTTTCTTTTCGCTTAGCCACATCAGTGAGCCACACTCAGGACAGGGCATGGCTACGCAGTTCTGTTGCTCGGGTGGTGGCGTATCCCTGTCGTAGAGGGGGATGCACCCAATGACGTAGGTTGGTTTACTGCGCCTCATTTAATTCCTTCACAATACTGGTCAGGCTAATGGCTCCGTGGATCGAAAGCGCTTGTTCGTCTCGTTGTATCCACCTATCTAGCACTTTTGCGTATGCTGGGTCTGTTCTGGGGTCATCCCGTACCTGCTTGGCGTATTCAAGCACGGCCTCAAGCTCTTGCTTGTCACGGGGATTCATTGGTCGAGTCGTCCAAATATTTGTTTACTACATCCACTATCTTGGGGGGTAGTGCCTTTATTTTATCATTACCTGTTATGTAACTGGCTGCATAAATTAGCGCTATCTCTTTCTGGGTAGGTATAAGTAACCCTACCCAGCCAATAATTACACCAGAGATAAACCACCTTAATCCCCACCGTTTGCATTCTGGAGCGCATTCTTTACAAGTGTCGTCAAGGGTAGCGATAAAACACATCGCAGCTATGGCCAGAAAGCCAATACTAGACCAACAGAATATATTATGTATACTCGGAAGCACTGTGATTAGAAGGTACTGATTAAGCATACTTATATCCCCACCATAATCTTATCAGGCATAGGCAGTGCCTCATTTTGTGGCTTCCACATATGTAAACAGGTATGGCAGTTGTTTATATAGTCCTGCTTGGCTGGGTGGTATTGTATGACAACCTCATCATCACCCCAGAATAAATCCTTCACGTAACACATTTCACGCCAGTTGGGGCAACGGTTCTTGAGAGATACGCTGCAATGATCCCAGCCAAGACCAATGCTGGCGATAACGACCAAGTGCTGGTTCTCGAATGATATTTTGTACATTCCACCATCATCGTTACCGTACAGCTCATACTGCTTAGGCCATTGGTCTCTTGGTTTCATCAAAATATTCGCGCGGAAACCTCCTGCTTTAGCGGGAGGAGGAAGCGCACCTCCTTCTTAAAATCTGCATAAAATTAACAATTGGGATCTAGTTTCCCAGATCCCACCTATTAAGTGTCCGTTAGGACACACTTGCTCGTTACCGAGCACTCCGGTTTCCCGGGTAATGGTCTCCTCGCCAATGTTATGGAGCGGTTTTGTGTAAGCAGCACTGACTTAACCTCTTACATCTGTTTAACCACTTACCGCAGAGCTTGGAACTGGAGAAGCATCCCAAGGTGCCTATATATTCGCTCCTAACGTAGACCTTTTAGGGTTGGTTTCCCTTCCCAAGGCGGTCTTAGGCTGGTCAACTAGGCTTGTCGGTTGCCCTACAAGCCTCCGGCTTCAGCCGGGGGTGATTGACCTATACACCTCAGAAAAGCTAACCAAGTAAGTAAATACCAATATTGCCAGAACCGAATACGGCAGCAATCCAAGGAATGTTTCAACTTTCATTAGCGATCTCCATAATCCTTTCGCAAAACAGTCTAATGGTCATAATTCGTTATCACTCATGCCGACTCCTGTGGGGTCGTTTGTTCTATGCGCGACTCTACCTCTGAGATTATGACCTCAATGTCGTCATCGGGGTTAATATTTATGATTCCCGAAATAACCTTTGCCAACGCAAGCGCATTGTTTAGAAACGGATTGCAATAAACGCTATTGGTACTCTTAACGATTACCTCTGTCTTGAATTCCGTAATCATGGTCAACTTCGTTTTCTCTCTCTCACGTTGACGATGAAGCGAAAGGCATATTGACTCGCTCATGTGCAAGCCTTCTTCATCTGTTATGGTCGACCCTTCCATTTATCCCTCCTAAATCTATATCCGATAATGTTGGTTATCAGATATGAGTCAACTAATTGCCAAAACTACAATCTTTTTTAACCCTATATGTTCATGAATCTTATATTCCGTAACATACTCTGAAAGTTGG
>Ga0193749_1000002_pt1 | contig 27318 bp, 22 predicted proteins | sample L1s2metaG_FD_145081 | JGI IMG/M metagenome (GOLD analysis project Ga0193749, IMG submission 145081) | Soil microbial communities from a riparian zone of the East river system, Colorado, United States - L1s2 | ecosystem: Environmental > Terrestrial > Soil > Riparian zone | place: USA: East River...
AGAAAGGCGATCAGCGGACATTTCGAATGGTCACCACTGAAGGTACCGAAAACCACTCTCAGACCGCAACCGGCAATCCATGAAGATGCTCTTGGGCCAGACGGCCAGCGGCTACCGTGGGCGAAAAGTTTGGCGCGGCAATGAAAGCTTTTCGGGCCACGCGCGCCAGCTCTTCGCGCAAAGGTGCGATCACAAATTCACCGGCGGCGAAAACACCTCCAACGAAGGCTACTTGAAAGCGCTCCTGCTCCATTTTCAGTCTGCGAATTACCGTCACGGCTGCTTTGCCTAACTCTTTTCCTGCTTCGCCCAGGATGTTTCGCGCCACCGCATCGCCGGCGCGCGCTGCTTCAATGACGTGTTTACTAAAGCCGGCTATGCGATCGTTGGTGACAGTTGGAGCGTAAATCGCAGTTGCCAAATCATCCGGCGCCGCTACTTGAAAATATTCACAGGCGGCCCGGGTCAACCCGGTTTTTGGCCCGCGCTCATCAGATGCCTGGGCCACCGCTTGCAGGGCGCGTCGCGCGATCCAGGATCCGCTGCCTTCGTCGCCGGCCACCGGACCCCAGCCCCCGGCAAAGACGTGTTTGCCCTGCCGGTTGGCGCCCACGCAAATTGACCCAGTGCCGGAAATGACAACGATCCCCGGTGCCCCGTCAGTGGCACCATACAATGCGATGTCGCCATCGGTCATCAACTCGATGTTTTTGATTTCCAGCGTTTCGATCAAGACATCGCGCATTCGGGTGCGAATATCCTTGCGCCTGACGCCGGCCAGACCAATACCGGCAGCCACCAGATCGTCGCGATCGATCAAAGCCGCAGAGCAAGCCTTGTCAATGGCATCGCGAATAGCCGCGGCGCCGTTGGCAATCCCAACTCTTAAAGGATTTGATGGACCTGATGTGCCCTCTCCCAGGATCCGATCGCCGTCAAGAATCGCCGCGCGCGTGCGGGTTCCGCCGCCATCAACACCCACCACAAGTTTTCGCAGCGGAGCCAGCCGTCGCGGCAGTAGGTCCACTGTTGTATGCGTTGTCGTCATCCGATCTTTCGATGTCCACCGAAGCTATAAGGGTTTCTATTCTAGGAACGCCCTAGCTATAATGGAAACTAAAAGATCTTATCCACGTAATAATCCACGTTGATGCAGGGCAGGATTCGGGATTATGGACATTAGACAATTGAAAGCATTCGTAGCGATCGCGGAAAGTGGCACTTTCACGGCCGGAGCAGCCCGGGTCCACGTCACCCAGGCGGCCATCAGCATGCAGATCCGGCAATTGGAGATTGAGACGCGAGCCCAACTTTTCATAAGGGCGCCGCGCCGTGTGATCCTGACAGAGGCGGGTGAGAAACTGCTCGAGCGCGCGTACACGATTTTGCGCGAGCATGACTCTGCCCTCGAAGAGCTCGCTGCTCTCACCGGCGCCCATCGCGGGCGGCTGCGGATTGGGAGCGCATCGGCCATGGTCAGCGCCGATCCTTTGCCCCAGATTCTTCGGGAGCTGCGGCGGATCCATGCGGGCGTCGAGACGTCGGTCGTGTCGGGCACCAGCGAATCCCTGGTGAAAAAAGTTCTGGCAGGTGAGTTGGACGCGGCTTTTGTGTCTTTGCCCGTTGAGGCGCGCGGGGTGCAAACCGAAATCCTCAATGAGGATTATCTGGTGGCCATTGCTTCGCCCAGCCATCAACTCGCAAAACAAAAGATCGTGAGCGCGTACGCTTTGGCCGGCGAGAAGCTAATCCTGGGAGAGCGTGGCGGAAATACTCGACGATTGATCGATCAGTTTTTTGCCCAGGCCGGCGTGACGCTGAAGATTGCGATGGAATTAAGCCGCTTGTCGGCCATCAAACGCATGGTGGAAGAAGACATGGGTGTCGGTATCGTGCCTTTGCAGTCAGTTCACGAAGAAGTGGAAAAGGGAAGCCTCGTGCGTTGGTGGATCGAAGGCGCACAGATCAACTGGCAACTTGGTGTCGTGCGCCTGGTCGGTGGTTACGAATCGCCAATTCATCAAAAGTTTCTACAGCTTTGCCGCGAGCATTTTGTTAAGGCTGCCGCACCGACACCAGCTCGACCAAAACAGAAGCCAAAGAAAAAAGCGGCGGTTTAGCGGGCAGTCGCTCCACCTTTGAATTGACGTTGAATTCATCGGCGTGTCTCATTCATTCCGCCAATCAATCTCTCAATATCCTCTTCGTCATTAAAAAAGTGCGTCGTATCCCCTGGGGCTTTTCCGTGACCACTACTCCGCGGCGAAACAGATGTCGTACGACGTCGTCCGCCTGGTCGACTTTGACCAGGGTTTCACCGGAACGCGCGTTCTCGTTTTGCAGGGGCGACAGGATCGGCCATCCATTTTCGGTGAGCCGTGAGGTCAATAGCCGATTTAACTCGAGTACGCGGGCCTGAAGGTTATTGGCGCCGATCTCAATAATGAGATCGACTGACGCTCCCAGCGAAAAAATTCCCGCGAAGTGCGGGCAGCCCAGCTCGACCCGCGCAGCCGTATCGTGACGAGGGCGAAACTCGTAATTCCGCATCTCGAAAGGATGTTCGACGCTCAGCCAGCCGATGGAACGCGGCAGTGATTGTTCCAGCAGCTCGCGGCTGAGATAAACGAAGCCTGATCCGTAACCGGCCAGCATCCATTTATGACCGGTCGCGCACAGCGCATCGATCTTCATTCGCTTTACATCAATCTCAAACGCTCCTAACGATTGACTGGCATTAATAACCAGCGCATGTCTGTCCTTGATCGTTCCCAACGCTTCGGGATCAACGCGAAAACCGTTCGAGAATTGCACGTGACTGAGGGCAATGACGCCGGTCTGATGCGTCATTGCCGCCCGAACGCTATCGATCTTTACTTCACCGTCCACTGCCGGCAACAGATGGACGGGAATACGTCGATGCATCCATGGAAGAGTGGTGACCGGAAACTCCAGCTCGGATGAAATGACTTCGCCGCGATCTTCCAGTGCATCGACGATCACGTTCATGCCCGATGAAGTGTTAGTGGTGAAAGCGATCTCTTCGGGCTCGGCGTTTATGAACCTCGCCACTTTTTGCCGAATCGCTTCACGATCCGCCAGCCAGCGGTTCCAATGCACGTCGCCGTCCTGCATCATCTTTTCGTAGTAACCAGCGGCCGCTGCCTGCGAGGCGCGCGATACCGGCCCGGCGGCGGCGCTGTTGAGATAAGCGAGTCGTTCGGTTACCGGAAATTGTTTCCGGAGTTCGTTCCAGTTAGTCATTGAGGGCAAGATACATTACTTGATTAGTTGATCCAAAATGCGCAGCATCGAGCCGTTAGGTCAAGGAATTCAGTAGTTATGAATCAAGTTCGCTGAGGCTTGATCTGTTGGTGCATAGTTTGAGTTCCAGGAGACAACGATGGGTAGAATTATGGCCTCAGTTAGGATCGACAATGCCTCAGATGTTTCCAAGGGTCTCAGCTGCGATGCATTGGTAGATACTGGCGCATCTTTGATGGTTCTACCGAGTGCGTGGAAGGATCGGCTCGGAGTGCTGGGGGCCGGCGCCGAAATCGAAGTTGAAACGGCGATGCAGGAAATTGCCCGTGCCGAAGTGTGCGGTCCGGTGCGCATTCAAATAGAAGGCTTTCGTCCCATCTTCAACGAAGTGGCTTTTGTCGATATGAAACCCGCCGATGGTGATTACGAGCCCTTGATCGGCTCCATCATTCTTGAGCAAAGCCAGGCTGCCGTCGATATGCTCGGGCATCGGCTGGTTCCCATCAAGCATTTGGATTTGAAGTAACCAAAATGAACGAACAAGAACTAGCCCCTGCAGTTATTTGCCGGGCGCCTCAAACCACATAGTCGCCAGCGGGGGCAGACAAATCTCAGCCGAATAATCCAACCCATGCGCCGGAACCTTCTCAGCCTTGATACTCTTCACCACTCCAAACCCGCCGCCACAATATTTTTCGTGATCGGTATTCAGTAGTTGTTTGTAAGTTCCAGCTCGCGGCAGGCCGATACGATGACCTTCGCGCACGACCGGCGAGAAGTTGCCGACGCAAATGATCTCTTTGCCGGTTGATGGCGCGATGCGGCGAAAAGCGACTACGTTTTCAGACACGTTGTCTACTTCGATCCATGCAAAGCCGCTCGGTTCGCTGTCGGCTTCCCACAGCGCGCCATATTTTCGGTAGAGCTTATTCAGATCTTTGATCAAAGCCTGCACACCCTGGTGAACCGGCGTCTCCAGCAGATGCCAGTCGAGGCTTTCGGTTTCGTTCCATTCGCGCCACTGGCCAAACTCGCCGCCCATGAATAGCAGCTTCTTCCCCGGATGCGCCCACATATAAGCGTAGAGCGCGCGCAGGTTCGCGAACTTCTGCCATTCTTCGCCCGGCATCTTGTTCAGCAGAGCGCCCTTCATGTGCACGACTTCATCGTGAGAGAAGGGCAGGATGAAGTTTTCAGTCCACGCATAGATCAAACCAAAAGTCAGAGAGCTGTGATTGCCCGCGCGAAAAAATGGATCAGTTTGAAAATACTTGAGCGTGTCATTCATCCAACCCATGTTCCACTTGAAATCAAAGCCCAGGCCGCCGGCATAAACCGGATGACTGACCGCCGGCCAGGCGGTTGATTCTTCCGCAATCATCAGCGTGCCGGGACACTCACTATGAGTGACTTCGTTCAGCTCTTTAATGAACGAGATCGCCTCCAGATTTTCCCGGCCGCCAAACTCGTTCGGCACCCACTCGCCCTCTTTGCGGCTGTAGTCCAGATAAAGCATCGACGCCACTGCATCGACTCGCAGCCCCTCCAGATGGAACTCGCGCAGCCAGAACAGCGCGTTTGCGATCAGGAAGTTTCGCACTTCGTTGCGGCCATAGTTGAAGATGTAAGTGCCCCAGTCCGGATGTTCACCTTTGCGGGGATCGGCGTGCTCGTAAAGCGCGGTGCCGTCAAAGCGCCCGAGCGCAAATGCATCCTTGGGAAAATGCGCGGGCACCCAATCCATGATCACGCCCAGACCCTTCTGATGAAGATGGTCGACCAAAAAGCGGAGGTCGTCAGGCGTGCCATAACGTGATGAAGGCGCGAAATATGCACTGACTTGATAGCCCCATGAAGGCCCGTACGGATGTTCCTTAAGGGGCAGAAACTCAACATGAGTGAAACCGTTTTTGATCGCGTAGTCAGCGAGTAACGGGGCCATCTCGCGATAAGTCAGCGGGCGATTATTGTCTTCCGTAATCCTACGCCACGAGCCGAAATGCACTTCATAAATCGAAAAGGGCTCGCGCCAGGCTTGTCGCTTCTTACGCTGAGTCAGCAATGTACGATCGCGGAATTTATATTTCGACTTGAAGACGACCGACGAGGTGTTGGGTGGCACCTCCATCATCATGGCGTAGGGATCGGCTTTAAGAGACTTGTGACGCCCGGACTTGATCTCGTATTTGTAGAGGTCGCCTTGCTTCAGGCCGGGAATGAAAAGTTCCCAGACGCCGGAACTACCCAGGGACCGCATCTTGTGACTGGCGCCCTTCCACTCGTTGAAGTCACCGACAACGCTGACGCTTTCTGCATTAGGGGCCCACACGGCGAATCCAACTCCCCGCGTGCCTTCGTGGGTCAACACATGCGCGCCGAGCTTTTCATATATTCGTTCGTGCCGGCCTTCGCCGAACAGGTGCAGGTCGAGTTCGCCGAGTGTGGGCGAGAAGACACGAGAGGACTTTGGAGTGGGCGCGCTGGTTACACGCTTCTTCGACGCGTCGGCAGTCTTACTTTGCGTCTTTGCGCCTGTGCGTGAAGTTTTGGCCTTCGCCGGCGCGTCCCGCTTGAACTCTGGTGCGCTTTTGCGGCTCATTACGTTTTGTGACTGGACGTTCGATTTGTCACCTGGCCAGTGCTTCCTCATGAGCTGGCCTTGGCTTCAACGGCTCGACCAGTTGCCGATAAATATCCGCGCCGGTACCCATCTCAGGCCGGTTACTCCTGGCTTCCGCCAGGAATTCCAAAAAGCGTCTATGGACTTGAGGCAGCCCCAACTGATCCATCAAGTCAATCGCCCGCGCAGCGTACTTCAGGATCTGGATCGTTTCGATTCCGGAAATGTCATTAAAGAACCAGCCGCAACTGGTGTACATCAATAACGACATGCGCTGTAATTCGAGATACGCCAGCGCGCGCCATTGTTCATCCGTCGATAACCAGCGACCCGCGTGGCTGTACAGAAATTTTTCGCGCGAATGAGATTGATCGAGAACCAGGTCGATGCTGGCATCGCGAGTCTGCCAGGGATCGACGAACAGACTCCCCCGCGTCGCTTCAAAGTGCACTACATTCTCATCTCGCAAAAAATCGAGTGCGTCTCTTAAAGGAGTACGCCACCTCTGATTCCAACCGGGTTCGCCTCCAGTATGACAGCCACAATCGCGAATCCAACGACCGGCGCCGTGCGCGCAGCTCCACGAAGTGCCTTCGCCGTTCGGCCCACTGTTAATCTCAACATCGATGGCAGGTGGGTGCTGATCGAGATATGCTCCGTAGTTAGTAACCCGAAATGCCAGCGCCGGTGCGTCGATTTCCAGGGCATGTGCCAGACAAATATCGCCGAACTTAGAATGATGACCGTAGGTTTCGCCGTCGGTCGCGACGGTTTCCAACTCCCGGCCGTGCGCAGCCTGTGCAAATCGATCCACTAATTCATGGCTCGATCGCAACAGATTTTCAAAAGCAATCGCCCGTGAGGTTGGCCCGTCGTAAAAGAACACCGCAATCGATCGCTGCGAGTTATCGCGATGAGAGTATCGATAGGCGATGCTGGTATCGATGGTTTGCTCGTTCACCTTGCGCCATTCGCTTCCGTCAATTGACCGTATGCGGGCCGCCTGGTGCGGCGCTAGAATGACAAATCGCAATCCGGCATCGATCAGCGCGTCCATCACGTCAACATTGCAGGCCGTTTCCGGCAACCAAATCGATTCCGCGTCGCGCCCGAAGCGTTTAAGGAAATCCGCCAGGCCCCACAGAATCTGAGTACGCCGGTCGCGTTCATTGCACAAAGGTAAAATCGCATGGCCATAAGCTTGGGCAATCGCGTTGCCGTGTCCCGCACGTTGGCGTGCGCTTTGCTCATCGGCATCGATGATGCTGGCATATGTATCCGGATGATTGTCCTTGAGCCAGCTCAGCAGGGTCGGTCCGAAATTGAAGCTGATATTCGCGTAGTTGTTCACAATTCGTTCCTGGCCCGTGGCTGGATCGGTAATGCGCGCCCCGGCGTTTGGCTGGTAACACTCGGAATGAATGCGCTCGTTCCAGTCGTGAAAAGGTGCGGCACTGGGCTCGACCTCGACGACACCGGTCCAGGGATTCTCACGCGGTGGCTGGTAGAAATGGCCGTGGATGATGAGTGCGGGCATGGACTAATCAGAACACAAGCCACGAAAAGGCACCAAAGGCTCAGAGAAAAGCGCCCGCGGAAAATCCTTTTGTGCTTTTTCGTGGCTTGGCATTTTTTGAACCTACCAGCGCGCTACCGCGGGGTCTGTATCGCGAGCCATGCTGCCCCGATCAAGCCGGCGTCGTCGCCACACTCTGCCGGCCCAATCCGGCATCGCTGAACCGGCAGCGGAAACGCGCGTCGTAAGACTTCTTCGCGTGCAGGCTGAGCAAACATTTCCCACGCCGCCGACACAATTATGTCGGGGTTGAAAATATTGACGTAATCCGCCATCGCAACACCGAGATAGACGCCCGCCTTGTGAAATACTTCCAGCGCCAGCGTATCGCCGGCCCTCGCCGCACTAAAAATTTTTTCTGAAGTAAGATCGCCGGTGGCAATGGCATGCAGCTGGGAGTCAGGGTGTCGGGCCAGTCCCTCGCGCGCCATGCGCACCATAGCAGTCGCGCTCGCATAAACCTCGAGGCAGCCGGTATTGCCGCACTTGCATAGTACGCCGTCAAAAGGTTCGACGGTAATGTGACCAAGCTCACCCGCGGTGCCATCAGTGCCGCGCCAAAGCTTGCCTCCGAGAATTATGCCGCCGCCGACACCAGTCCCGAGGGTCAGGCAAATGATGGTCTGACAGCCTCTCCCTGCGCCTTGCCACATCTCGCCGAGAGCCGCGGCGTTGGCATCGTTTTCCAGGAGGACTGAACGTTTCAGCGCGCACTCCAATGCGGGCCCGAGTTTGAAGCCGTCCAGCGATTCGAGGTTCGGCGCATTGACGACCAGTCCGGTTTCAATGTGGACCGTTCCGGGAACGACAACCGAAACTGACTCGACCCGGGCGCCGCGTTCTAAAGCTCCTGCTTCGCACTCGCGGACTACTGCGGCGACCAGCGAGACGACTTCCTCAGGGTTGTCAGATTTTGGCGTGGGATGCCGTATGCGCTCGTGTATGCGACCATCACGATCGACGTTGGCGGCGCGCAGATTCGTCCCGCCGAGATCAACGGCGCAAACTAGATGGGTCACGCGCTACGCTTTTCTTCTCCCGAACATGTCGAAACCAACCGCGGCGACCAATACTCCGCCTTTGACTACGTACTGTGCCCAGCTTTCAACATTCAAGAGCGACATGCCGTTATCCAGGCTGGCGAGAATCAATGCCCCCAGGACTGCACCAAAGACTGTGCCGCGTCCGCCCATCAAACTTGTACCGCCAATCACGCACGAAGCAATAGCGTCAAGTTCCATAAGGTTGCCGGCATCGGGTGAGGCGCTGCCGACCCGCGCAGTGTGCAGAATCGAAGCCAGTCCGGCGAGCGCTCCCATCAAACAAAAGGCCGCCAGGATGTACCGCCGCAAATTAATTCCCGAAAGGCGCGCCGCATCGGGATTGCCTCCGATGGCGTAAAGATATCGGCCGAAGGTGGTGTTCGCGGTTAGAAATGCACCGGCCAGCGCGACAGCCAGAAGGAAGATTACCGGGATAGGAACGCCGCCCGCCTTATTCATGAGGAAGATGAAGCCCACCACCACCACCGACGGCACCAGAATCCGCCCGGCGATTGCGCCGGTACTCATAACTTTTAACCCATGACGGTGCCGGGCCCGGTTTCGCCGAATGTTGGTCCAGGCGATCGCGGCTACTGCAGCGATTGCCAACCCAAAACCGATCCGCGGATCGATGAAGTCACGGCCCAGCGAGCGAAAGAAAGGGTGCTCGACAGGAATCGTCGCGCCTTTGGTCAGCTTAAGAATTACGCCGCGCCAGGCTTCCAATCCCCCGAGCGTCACGATAAAGGCAGGGATGTTGACGTAGGCGACGAGCGTTCCCTGGATCGCTCCGATCAATAAGCCGACGACGATGGCTGCCCCCAGAGAGGGAACTACTCCCCACTCCTGGGTCATCGCAGCGATGCCGCCGGCCAGGCCGACCACCGCGCCGACAGAAAGATCGATATTGCCGCAAACGATGACCATCAACATGCCGACGGCCAGCACGCCGGTCACGGCCATCTGCTGTAGAAGTTTTGAGAAGTTAACCGCGCCCAGGAAGAGTCCGTACGGATGGTATTGATCGATCGTGGCCCATTGAAAGAAGAGCCAGATCACAATCAACGCAACCAGCATCGTATACGCTCGCAACGCTGTAGTCCGGAGTTTGAATCTGCCGGCTCGAGTGCTAGAAGCTTCAGTCATTTTTGTTCCACCGTTTAGGGGCGGGCTACGGCCCACTCTCTTCGTGTCATTTGCCGGCGGGCGGAAGCCCACACTAAACGAGACAGCGAAAGATTAGGCCGCCCGGCGTATATGTCCGGTCGCGCACGACATTACTGCTTCAGGTGTTGCTTCTTTCCGCGTGAACTCTCCGGTAACGCGGCCTTCGTGCAGAACGATCACGCGATCCGAGAGGCCCAGAACTTCGGGCAGCTCAGATGAAACCAGCACGATGGCCAGCCCGCTTTCCGCGAGTCGATTAATCTGTGCATAGATTTCCTGTTTAGCTCCGACGTCGATCCCGCGCGTCGGTTCATCAAGAAAGAGTACCCGCGGTTTGGTCAAAAGCCATTTTGCCAGTACGACCTTTTGTTGATTTCCGCCGGACAGCGTTCCGGCGATCGTGAAAACCGAGTTTGCCTTGATCTGTAAATCGCGCGCAGAGCGCTCGCCCGCAACCGCTTCGGCGTCGTCATTGGTGAGAAATCGGCCGGACAGCTTGCGCAAACCCGCCAGGGTCATGTTCTTTAAAATCGTCTGTTCGAGGATTAGTCCATAACGTTTTCGATCTTCGGTTACGAACCCAATCCCGTGTTTGATCGCGTCGGCCGGCTGATTGATTTGAACGAGTTTATGGTCAACAAATATTTCAGCTGATTTGCGGCCGGAATGCGCGCCAAAAATCGCCATCAGCAACTCGCTCCTGCCGGATCCCATCAAGCCGGCAATACCCAGCACTTCGGCCTTCCGGGCTACGAATCCAACTCGATCGACGATCAGCTTGCCCGGTACTCCGGGGTCTTCAACTGTCACGTTGCGCGCTTCGAACACAACCTCCCCACGCTCGTGCGTGCTTTCGGGGAAGATCTGGCCGACTTCGCGTCCGACCATCCTGGCGATCACAGCGGCTTCAGTCAGGTCCTTCGTCGCGTCAGTGCCAATCGTGCGGCCGTCGCGCAGCACCGTGACCCGATCGCTGAGGCGAAAGACTTCATCGAGCTTATGCGAAATGTAAATCATGGCCACGCCTCTCGATCGCAGCTTGTTGAGAATGCCGAAGAGCGTTTCGACTTCCGAGTCTGTCAATGCCGCCGTTGGCTCGTCGAGCACCACGATTCGTGCGTCCTGCGACAAGGCCTTGGCAATCTCAACCAGTTGCTGTTGGCCAATCCCCAGGTTCCGCACCGGAGTAAGCGGATCGATCGCGAGATGAAGATTATCGAGCAATTTCTGCGCGCCGCTGTAAAGCCGTTCCCAGTTGATCATTCCGAAACGGCGCGGCTCGCGACCGAGAAAAATATTCTCGGCCACGCTCATGTCCTTTACCAGTGAAAGTTCCTGATAGATGACGGCGATCCCGGCTTTTTCAGAGTCACGCACATTCGCAAAACGGCGCTCAGTACCATCAAGGAAGACACCGCCGCCGTATTCAGGATGTGGATAGACACCGGCGAGTATCTTGATCAAAGTCGATTTGCCCGCACCGTTCTCTCCCACCAGCGCGTGAATCTCGCCTTCATTAAGATCAAAGCTGACGCCATCCAGGGCGCGCACGCCCGGGAAAGCCTTCGTGATCGCTTTCATCTCGAGAAGGGAACTCATGTCCAGGGTCCCATGTTCAACGTCCAAAGTCTGTGGTCTTATCGGTATTTGCTACTGCTTCGGCCACTGGTCCTGCGGCACGTTCTTATAGACGTCTTCCAACTTGTGATAGCCGTCCTTGATGACGGTGTCCATGATGTTGCTCTTATCGACGACCTGAGGCGCATGCAGAATCGAAGGAACATCCTTCTTGCCGTTGTTGATAGTATCTTTCGTCTCAACCTTTTCACCGTGAGCAAGTTTGACTGCCGCATCAACCGCGCTATAGGCGAGCGGTTGAATCGGCTTGTAGATCGTCATGGTTTGCTTGCCTTCCGCTATTCGCTGCACGGCATCGAGCGCGGCATCCTGTCCAGTCACCAAAATCTTGCCAATCAATTGCGGCGGCAGTGCTGAAATCGCGCCGCCCGCCGTGCTGTCGTTGGACGCGACAATCGCCTGAATATTGTTGTTGTTCTTAGTCAGCGCATCCTCGGTAATCCGCAGCGCTTCGCTCGCCAGCCATTCCCGCGCGAATTGTTTGGTCACGATCTTGATGTCGCCGCGATCTATGGCGGGTTGAAGGACGCTCATCTGTCCATCCATCAGCAGCAGTGCGTTGTTGTCCGTCTGCGAGCCGCCAATCAAAACGTAATTGCCTTTTGGCGCATGATCGAGCGCGTACTGCGCCTGCATCTGCCCGATCTTAACCACCTGATGCGACACATAAAGATCGACATCAGAATTGCGAATCAAGCGATCGTAACTAATCACCGGAACGTTTTGACGATGGGCGGCCTCGACAATCGAGGCGGCAATTTGTCCGTTGTGCGGCGCCACGATCAAGACATCAACGCCTTTGTCGCACTGCTTCGTCTGCACGGCATCGTCGCCGTTGGCGACCTGGATTTCACACTCTGCCCCGACTTCCTTACATCGAGCTTCGACCGAAGCCTTGTCTCGCTGCCAACGTTCTTCTTTCAAAGTGTCCATGGAAAAACCTATGCGCACCGGGCCGCCCTGCTTTGCGGATCGTCCGGTCTTGCCCTGGTCGGGACCTTTAACACAAGCGCCGAATAGAAGCGTTGCCGTCAAACAGAAAAGAATCAATTTGATTGTGGATCTCATTGTTTGCATCCTTCTTCGTAACAAGTGTTCAGCTCAGACGCTGAAACGGTTAGTAGCAGTAAGACGCTCCGCCAGGAGCCGGATGTTTATAGCCGTCCCGATCAGATTATTCAAGCTGTCTCGCTCCGCTCCGGCAAAAATCAGCGAACGCTCAACCTCTGACGATATTGTCACTACTGCTTGAATCTTTGAACGTAAGCGGCGAGATTGGCTATCTGCGCCCTGGTTAACTTTTTCCTAAACGCAGGCACGTTCTGCCGCGCGTGATTATGTTGACGGTTCGCCGCTGGGATGTTTGGCCCACCAAACACCGTCGGTAAAATCCGGAGCATTGAAAATTCGGCCGAGCGAAGTCTCGCATGAGCCGCCGGCGCCGTGGCACTTTGAGCATTCTTGCTTGTATAGAACTTCGGTCGACACTGCGACGCGCGCGGAAGTCGAGACCGTCGACGCGTGGCCAGGTGCGGCCTGGCTTAACGTCAAGGAGTTAGAGGTCACGAAAATTCCAGCGACTACGAGAATCAATTTGAGCAGAAGCTTCATAGTCAGCAGCGAGTGCTTCATGAATAAGCGAGCGGCAGAAGTAGCGGCAGCTGTTCCGAAGCCCGACCGTGGGGGAGGGCGCTGCTCAGGTAACCAGCCCTCCCTGACGGTCGGGCTTCTGACAGTTGATTGTCGCCAATTCGTGCCGGGCCCATAATACTACGAACAATGAATACCGGCAGCAATAAGAAGCGATTTGCGCCTCATGGCTACGTCGGAATCCTGGTCATGGGACTGGCTGAAGGCTTGCTGTTCGGGGGGAATCAGTTCGTGGGACATTGGTTCACTCCCATCGTCTGGACCGGCTACATTCTTTTTGCCGATGCGCTGGTTTACAAGTTCTCAGGGCGATCGCTGTTGCTGACTGACCGGCTGGAATTCGTAATCATCGTTATGATTTCGATCGGCGGCTGGTGGCTGTGCGAGTTTTACAACGCACCGCGCTTCTGGAAATCCGACCTCGAGCTCTGGTGGCATTACCACAACCTCGAAAAGAATCCGTACTTGCGGCGCGTGGGCTACGACTGGGCTTTTGCAACCATTTTTCCGCTTCTTTTCTTAACCGCCGAGTTGTTTAGGGCAACAGTATTCAAGCAAAAAGGTCGCAGCTTAACGATCAAGGTTTCGCAGCCCATCCTAATCGTGTTAGCACTGGTGGGAGCGGCGGGTGCAATTGTCCCGCTGCTTTATCCCTCCGCCTGGCTCGCGCCGGTGATCTGGCTGTCCTTCGTATTCCTGTTCGATCCCGTGAATGCTCTGCGGGGCCAGCCTTCGATCTCGAATGACCTGAGGCATGGCGACTGGCGGCGGCTCTGGTCCCTGCTCTTGAGCGGTCTGGTCTGCGGAGTGTTGTGGGAGTTCTGGAACTACTGGGCGATCTCTAAATGGACTTATACTGTGCCCTTCTTTGGCAACATAAAGATTTTCGAAATGCCGGTCCTCGGCTTTCTCGGTTTTCCGCCCTTTGCCGTAGAGTGCTGGGTGATGTACATCTTCTTTCGATCGTTGCTACAACCAATCGATCCGGAAACTAACCGCGGCGAGATATTCGTTCGTTCGTCATAGGAGTCATTTCAACGTGACGGCAAAAAGTTGGATCAAGCGGCTCGGCTTTTGGGGTTTCATGTTCTTCCTGGCGAAGGGAATTCTGTGGCTGGTCATTCCCGCTGTGATTGCTTACTTTGCCCTGGATTGACACGCCCACTCTGAACTCGATGAAAAAATACTCGACGAGATTGCTTGCCTTTGTCTGCGGATTGATCGTAATCGCGGCCCTTCAGCCCGGGTTGTCTGAAGGCCGGCAGGCCAAGCGGCCGCGCGTGCGTGAAGCGGGAATCGTTGTCGGCATTCTTCCTCCCGGACCACTGAACTCGATCACAGACGTCAATGGCGTTCTGGTCGGTCACAATACCGTCGTCCGCGGCGATGATATTCGCACTGGCGTCACTGCCATCCTGCCGCACGGCGGAAATCTGTTTCGCGAGAAGGTTCCGGGAGCGGTTTTTATCGGAAACGCGTTTGGTAAACTCGCCGGTTCGACGCAGGTGAATGAACTCGGCGAGATCGAAACTCCGATCATGCTCACGTCGACCTTGAACGTGCCGCGCGTGGCCGATGCTTTGATCGATTACATGCTGGCGCTGCCGGGAAACGAAGACGTGCAGTCGATAAATCCCCTGGTCGGCGAAACCAATGACGGTTATCTGAACGACATTCGCGGGCGGCATGTCGGTCGCGACGAGGTCTTTGGTGCGATCAAGAGCGCCCGCGGCGGGTCGATCGATGAAGGCACTGTCGGCGCTGGCACCGGCACGGTCGCGTTCGGCTTCAAGGGAGGGATCGGCACATCATCGCGTAAATTGCCGGTGTCGCTCGGTGGTTACACTGTCGGGGTGCTGGTTCAATCGAATTTCGGCGGTATTCTGACGATAAATGGCGCCCCGATCGGCCGCGAACTGGGCCGGTATTATTTGAAAGAGGAACTCAGTAACACAGGCTTTAGTCTGTGTAGACCTGGTCAAAGGAACAACACAGACTCAAGTCTGTGCCACTCTGCGGATGGCTCGATCATCATCGTAATTGCGACGGATGCTCCGATCGATCAACGCAATCTGCAACGCCTGGCCGCGCGCGCGATGATGGGCCTAGCCCGTACCGGCGCCGCCGGTTCAAATGGCAGCGGCGACTATGCAATTGCATTCTCAACCGCAGCGGAATTGCGGATTGCCGCAACCAACCGCAAATCAAAACCAGCAGCCACACTACTGTCGAATGAAGCGATGTCCCCAATGTTCCTGGCGGTGATCGAAGCGACTGAAGAAGCAATTTACAACTCACTCTTCCGGGCCACCACGATCACCGGGCGCGGCCACACGGTGGAGGCGCTGCCGATCGATCGGACGCTCGAGATACTTAAGCGCTATCACGCCCTCGGTCGCTGAATAGATGTACCGCATCTACAGCCTGCGGTTGCCGCGGCCTTCTCTGTTGAGAGTGGGACGCGAGGCAGGCCAGCTCGCTTCACGATCTCAAATTTGAAATCTCAAATCTCTGGTCGCTGATGTTTGACACTCAATCAGTGAGTTACTAGAATACGCGCCACTCAAAAAAAACTGGAGGACAAATCGAGTGACTCTCAAGATTCGGATCAACAGGAAAAGTGTCGAATCGATGACCAGACAGATTACCGATCAGCTCGGCAGTTTGATTGGTAGCGGGACGATGGCCGTCGGAAGTTTGCTGCCAAGCGAGCGCTCTCTGGCTAATTCGCTGGGCGTGGCACGCAACGTTGTGCGTGGGAGTTATGAATACCTGGAGAAAGCCGGCGTCGTACAGCGTGAAGGAAGAAAAGGAAGACGGGTCCGCGCGAAAACCTCGCCGTCGAAAACCAGGGCCGGAAAGTCCACCACGAAGGCGGCCAGGAAAAGTGCAAAGAAGCGCTAAGTTGAGTGTCTCTGCTCCGGCCAGGCCACTTGATTAACTAAAACAGCTTTGGTTCAAGGCGCGGCTTCTTCACCAAGCGCCAGGATCTCTCGGTGAATCGCTGCCCGCTCAGCCAGCAAACGGACAAACGAACGACGGCGCGTGAGAAATAACGCCAACGCCACGAAACTCCCGAAAAATCTATCAATCTCTTCAAAGAAACGCACGGCGACATATCCACACAGCGGCGTCAGAATCAGCGCGGCCAAACCGGCCGGCCAGCCGGCCAGGCGCCAGGAGACTATCGCGACTACAACCCAGGTTAAGGGAAACAGGAGCATCGCCGAAATGATCTTGAACGTCGAAAGCACGTCCTGCTCAAGACGCGCCAAACGCCGGGAAAGATAGCCGGCGAACCGGTAGGCCGGATAGTGAACGGCGGTTCCAAAGAATGCGACGGGCGCCAGCAGGATACAAATAACTACCTGCCCCAGTAGCTTCAAGACTGTGTGCGCCGCGGTGGGCGGCAGTGAAAGGTCGGCAGGATCGATTCCCGCCTGCTTCATTTCATATTCAAAGCGAATAATACGCGCTTCGACAGCGTCGATGCGCCTGGGAGAATGACTGCGATAAAACGCATAACCTTGCAGGAACCTTTGCCGCAACTGAAGCGAGCGCGCGAGCCGTTGCTCTTCATCGTGTTCGCCGACTTCGGCGGCCGAAAAGATCTGTTCCGCCCTGGCGATCAGGGACAGGGCTTCTTCCTGTTCGGCGTGCAGCATCACGTCGCGCAAAGCGATTTCTATCTGATCGGAAAGCTCGCGCACGGCCTCGCGCGGAGGCGTCCCATCAGGCTCGAGCGTGACGCGTTTGACCGGTAAACCTTCGGCGAAGTAAAGCAGGGCCGAGCTGCGAAAGGTAGTTTTCTCAGTATAGTAAAGTCCGACCGGAACAATTTTCAGATCGAGTGCTTCGTCCGACGATGCGGCTGCCAAAGCAATGCGCGCCGCGCCGGTCTTGAGCGGCTTCAAACGCGGCTCGTCGTGCGACACGCCCTCGGGGCAAATGCCAATCGTGATGCCGCGCGCGAGTAGTTGCCGAGCAGCGATAAAGGTTTCGATGTTCCGGGAGGTGTCCTGGCCTTCATCCTGTCGCCGGTAGGCGGGAAGGGAGTCGAGCGCGCGCACCAGATAACCGATCACCGGCATGGTAAACAGCGGCGCCTTGGCGACAAAGGCGACCCGGCGCGGCGCCAGGCAAAGTAGGAAGGCTGGATCGACCAGCGCGTTCGGGTGGTTGAGGACAAAGATGACCGGACTATCACGCGGAACATTTTCCAGTCCGGTCACCTCAATGCGGCGGAAGTAAACGCGCAACGCAAGTCTCAAGACGGCACGGATAATTCGCCTGATCATTTTGTGTCAGAAGCCCGACCGTAAGGGAGGGCTGCAGTTAGTAAAAGGAGCCCTCCCATACGGCCGGGCTTCTGATACTAGTCGCTCGGCACCCATTCCATTTGAAAATGCGTGCCGGTCTCGCTGGTACGCGCAAAGCCTACACGTTCGAACAGGTTGACAGCCCGATTGAATCTGATGACTTGCAGACGCAGCGGTTTCCTTTCGCGCCTGGCTTCGTTCTGTAGTTTTCGAATCAGGAAAGTGCCGATGCCCTGGTTCCGATATTCTGGCAGCAGCGCTACGTCGATACAGCGAATCTCATGTTCGCGGCGCTCCACAATTAGATAGCCGGCCGGTGTGTTTTCCCACAAAACCATTTCGTCCGCGGCTCGCTTGTAGTCAGCTTCATAAAAATGCTGCTGTGCTTCGTACTGCATTCCGAGAAACTCGCTGATACGATCTTCGTCCCAACCGAGTCCGCGTAGATCGTCGCCGCGACTGCTCTTATAGATCTCCAGCAGAAGCTCTGTGTCCTCAGTCGTCACTGGCCGGACACTAATCGACTGCGCATTGTCAGGTTCAGCCATTGGGAGGGATTCTAATCGAACAGCTCTCGTTTTGGATACGTACGACCGGCATGTCCTGAATCTGGTTTCAAGAACAACCCACGTATCGCGCGATTGGTTTGGAGTTCCGCCTTTAGGCGGGCAGCCTCTACAGGCAACTCCGCCTAAAGGCGGAATTCCAAACGGAATGTCGCCAATCCGGCGCAAAGGTGCGATAATACGTGCGCTTTCCCAAACAACTTTAGCAAAATCCGGAGAGGTTATTTTATGAAGCGCTTCTTTGCCGTGTCGGCCATCAGTTTGCTTGCGTGTGTCTCGATCGCGTTCGCGCAGGAACGCCGGTTCACCATCGATGACTTGCTAAAGGTTCGCCGGGTTAGTGACCCGCAGTTGTCACCCAAAGGCGATCTGGTCGCCTTTACCATCACTGATGTGGACAAAGTTGCTAACAAAGGCACGACTCAGATTTATGTGGTTCCGCTGGGCGGTGGAGAGATGCGGCAACTGACGAATGACGAACACTCGTCAGCTTCGCCACAGTGGTCGCCGGACGGAGAGAAGCTCGCATTTATCTCGGCGCGCGACGGGGAAGCTCAGATCTGGACGATGGATGTTTCCAGCGGCGTGCTGAAGAAGATCACGAGTCTCTCGACCGGCGCCGGCGGTGCAATCTGGTCACCGGACGGCAAGTGGCTGGCATTCACTTCCGATGTTTATCCCGAATGCAGGGATGACGCTTGCAATAAGAAGCGGGCCGAAGAGATCGCTCAGAGCAAAGTGAAGGCCCACGTCGCCGATCATCTTTTGTATCGTCACTGGAAATACTGGCTCGACGGCGTACGCAGCCACGTGTTTGTCGTCGCCGCAAGCGGCGGCGAAGCTCGCGACCTGACGCCGGGCGACTATGATGCGCCTCCGTTCAGCCTGGGCGGGCCGACCGACTACGCATTCTCGGCCGACTCGAAAGAAATTGCCTTTGTCAGCAATCACGACAAGGTCGGAGCCACCTCGACCAACGCCGATGTCTGGTTAGTTTCAGTTCGCGGAGGCGCGGCCCGAAACATCACGGCCGCAAATCACGGATATGATGGCTCGCCGAAGTTCTCAGCCGATGGCCGCTTCATCGCTTATCGCTCGCAAATCACGCCGGGTTATGAAAGCGATCGTTTTCGCCTGATGCTCTACGATCGCAAAACCGGAACCGCGAAATCAATCTCTGAGATGTTGGATTCGAACGTCGATGAATTCACCTTCACGGCTGATAGCAAATGGATCTTCCTTGGCGCCGAGGACCGCGGTCGCGGTGCAGTCTATTCGCTGCCGGTAAACGGTGGTCCGTTGAAGAAAGTCCTGGGCGAAGGCGCTAATGGCGACATCAATGTGAGCTCTGACGGCCGGATCCTGGTGTTCTCGCATAGCTCGATGACGAGTCCCAACGAGATCTTTGCCTCCGCAGCTGACGGCAGCAACCCAGTGCCTTTGACCAGGGCGAACGAGGCGCTTGTCCCACGGTTTGGTCTCAAGGCCGCCGAAGAGGTGACCTGGACCGGCGCCGTGGGAACGAAGATCGCCGGCTGGATCGTCAAGCCCGCGAACTTTAATTCGAAGAAGAAATATCCGCTGGCAGTGTTGATTCACGGCGGCCCGCAGGGCGCCTGGCTCGATAACTGGGGTTATCGCTGGAACCCGCAGGTCTTTGCGAACGCCGGCTATGTGGTCTTTATGCCGAACCCGCGTGGCTCGACCGGCTATGGTCAACGTCTGGTAAGCGAAATCTCAGGTGACTGGGGTGGAAAGGTCTTCATCGACATCAAGAACGGTGTGGCGCAGACGGCCGCGCTGCCTTATGTGGATAGGAATCGCATCGGCGCCGCCGGCGCAAGTTATGGCGGTTACATGATCGATTGGATCGAAGGACACAACGACGATCCCCGGTTCACGTTCAAAGTGCTCGTGTCGCACGATGGCGTTTACAATCTCACAAGTATGTACGGCGCCACTGAAGAACTCTGGTTCACGGATTGGGAATTCAAGGGCACGCCATGGACCAATAAAGCGATGTACGAACGATGGTCGCCGCACAATTTCGTGGCTAACTTCAAAACGCCGATTTTGATCATTACCAACGGGCTCGACTATCGCGTGCCTGAAGGTGAAGGCCTGCAAATGTTCACCGCCGTCCAGCGGATGGGCGTAGAATCAAAGCTGGTCGATTTTCCTGACGAAGGTCACTGGGTGCTGAAGCCGGCCAACTCAGAGTTCTGGCACAACACAGTGATTGGTTGGCTCGATAAGCATTTGAAGTGAGACATTCACCACAGATTAACGCGGACTTACACAGATAAGACAATTGACTGATTTGTCGCGTTATGAATTTTTCTTATCCGCGTGAATCCGCGTGAATTTGTGGTTTGGGTTTCCGAAGGAGGTCTATCATGCCTGGTTGGCTCAAAGCGCTGCTCGCCGTGGCGATCGTCGCGGTTCTTCTCGTCGTTGGGGTCGTCGTTGGCGGCGTGGTCTGGTGGTCCCGTAACAAGGACAAATTAATGGGCCGGGCCAAAGAGGTAATGACCGAAGGCCGTGAGTTTGGCCGCACCACCGACAACCAGGGGTGCGTTGACGAAACGCTCGTGCGGTACAAGAAAGAACCCGGTTTTACCAGTGTGATCTCATTGAGCATTTTCAGCCGGGCCTGTCTCGATGCCAGCCGGCCCACACCGGGTTTTTGTAACGATGTGCCTAAACCGACGGAGTTCATCAAGAGCGGTCAATGGAGCGTGGAACAGTGCCGCCGTGCAGATCTTTCTTCAGACAGCTATTGCCGGCAACTGTTTCAGCCAGTGCAGGAGTTCTGTCAACGGGGGGCCGGCAAGACATCTTCCGATAGCAACTCGCAATAGTTTTTGAACCGGTTTGGTGCCTCGGGCGTGGATATCATGTCCGCACCCAATTACTTTTCCGGAGACGCCGAATGACGAGCACAGTCCAAAAAATTATCATCGGGATAGTCGTGGTGGCTTTGCTCGGACTCTTTGTCATCGGAGCTCTGATGGGTGCCGCTGTCTATGGATGGAAAGCCGCGCAGCGCGCAGGCAACGAGGCCGCGACAATGCAGAACATGAAGACCATCGCTGCGGTGGAAATCCAATATTACAACACGCACAATCGAATCTTTGGGACCTTCGATCAGCTTATCAAGGAACAAATGCTAACTTCGAAGTTTTCGGGAGATCCGCCTGCGCCTGATGGCTATGTCTTGACTCTGAAGGCGACGCCTGGCACCAGAGACCGTCAAAGTTTTTACGCACTAAATGCCGACCCGGAGAGCGCCAATACCGGCAAGAGCCATTTTTATATCGACTCGACAAGCGAATCGATTCATGTCAATCCGGATGAGCCGGCCGGTGCCACTGACCCACCAAATGACGACTGATCTGGTGTTATTTCTTTTCTTATGAGCAGCGAAAATGGCTTGCTGATCATATTTCTTAGACACACTAAATCGTATTTCGTGACTTTTCGTGTAATTTCGTGGATCGTTCTCGGAAGGAACAGACTCAAGACCTAATGCGCTGCGCAATCACAAACAACTCCTCAGCACCCAAGGTGTAAGGCTCGCATTTCAACGAGCCATAAAGATGCAGGATCGCAAACCCGGCGCGCTCCAGCATTCGTCGTATCTCTGCGACGGTGTAGATCCAATGTTTCGCGTAGCCGCTTTCGATCCTTCCGTCCTGCTCGAAGATGTATTCAGTATCGATGCAACTCTCTTCGGCCAGATAACGCTCTTTGATCGTTATCGAGATGTCGTCGATCTGATGCATAGTCAGCGGTTCAAATTTCTGCAGCACTGACTCGGCGGCCATTCCGGTCTCGACGATGAAACGCGCGCCCGGCTTCAGCGCCCGAGCGACGCCGCTGAGAAAACTTTCCATGTCTGCATATTTAAGATAACCAAAACTGTTCCCGAAACAATAGGCGCCGTCGTAAATCGCCTCGCCTTCGAGGCGGCTCATGTCGCCCAGAATAAATTCAACGTGCGGTAACGAGTCAGTACCACCTGCGTGAGCGGGTCGGTCCAATACACAAGTCCGAGCTTCCTCAATGAACTCCTCGGAGATATCCACTCCCGTCAACCGGTAACCACGCGCGGCCAGCGCCAGCGAGAGTCTTCCGTGCCCGCATGGCACATCCAACAAGTGCGAACCCTTTTCGCACTGCAACACCTTGACCAGGAAGTCAGCTTCGCTCTTCGTTTGCTTAGGCGAGATCGCTTTGCGCCAGAGATCGAGCGCCAGGCCGTGGAAAAAGTTTTCGTACCAGTTGGATGGAACGTCGGTCATTGGTTACTGTTTATCAAGATCCAAGCTGGGTATCAGCACCCAACGAGCCTGCGTCAGCAGGCGTCATTCCGGCCGCTCCATCGGCGGCAGCACCGCCACAAAATCTTCGGCAAAGCGCCGCCCGTAATCATCAAGTAGCTCGCTAACACGTTCGAGTTTTGGCGCGCGGACAATTAATCCTGCGTGATGTTTCTTCTTGACGCGATAGACAACCTCCGGATCGTTGTAAGCGGTCGTGTCCGGATACTCCTGTCGGGCCAGCGAAAGAATAATTCCCGCGTAGTCCTTTCGCGGCTTCAATTTGACGCGCGCACCGGAAGCCGCACCGATCTCAAGCCGCGCCCACTCGCGCCAGAGATTTATTCCCGACGCGGCCTCCAGGACGTCGGCGATGTACGCGCCGCCGACGCGCGAGGCGATTTCCAGGAAATAGAATCCCCCATCGGCTTCGCTTCTGATGAACTCTGCGTGCGTGGCGCCGCTCTCCAGTCCCATTGCCTTGATCAAACGACGATTGATTTCCAAGAGCTTCTTCTTCTTGGCAGAGTCGTGCGCGATCGTTTGTGAAATATACGCACCACCGCCGTGCGCTACTTGCAGTGGCGGACGGCCGTATTTATTTACGCCTGCGAACACGACCCGCTTTTGGTGAACCAGGGAATCGACATGGAATACCGCTCCGGGCACAAAGTGCGCAATCAAATGATACGAGGCGCGCTCGCGCAAGGCCTCGCGCTTATTTAATTCGTCGATCACCGACCATACTTCTTCGACGCTCTCCATTTTTCGGATCCCAATCGCGGAAACGTCAGAGCGTGGTTTGAGAACATAAGGCGGCGGAACGCGGTCAAGGTACTCCCTAATCTCATCGGTATTGATGGCCGGCACAAAATCGGGGACGTTGATTCCCGCGGCACGTGCCTTGACACTCATCGCCAGCTTGTCGCGAAAGGTTTTGGCGCTGCTGCTGCTCATCCCCGGCAGGCAGAGATGCTCGCGCGCCAGCGCGCCGATGACGACGTCGAACTCTTCCAGGGCCACGATGCGATCCGGCTTCCGGGTCTTTGCAATATGGCTCACCAGATCGAGGAAGAGTTCTACTGACGCATCGTTAGGGACAGCGAATATTTCATCAATAACCTCACGCGGCCAGTCTTCATGCAGCATCTTTTCTTTGGTGATCAGAATGACCTGGCAGCCCTGGGCCTGGCATTCGCGCATAAAGTCGCCGCCCTTGAAAAAGGTGGCGAAGCAGATGATGTTAAGTGGACTTGGTTGCATCGCGGCGCAAGTTCAGAGTTCAGCCTTCCAGGCTGTGGATAATCCGAAACACAAGCTGAAGCTTGAACTCTGAACCGCGTCAATATACAACTTTGCTGCCAATTGGTCAGCAATCGTGTACACTGGCCGCTCTTTTGGAGTGCCGGTTTGGAATACCGCCTTCAGGCGGAAGGGCCTCGAGTGCTGGCAACTTCTCCGCCTGAAGGCGGAACTCCGAACTTACTGCCGATCCGAAAATTGAGATCTCAAATCTAGAATGATCTTTCGCGGACCATATCCGGACGTTTCGATCCCTGAAGTCTCAATCACCGACTTCATCTTTCAAACGACGAGTGCCTTTAAGGACAAGCCGGCGCTCGTTGATGGGCCGAGTGGCCGCACGCTGACCTATGATCAATTCGAAGACGCGGTGCGACGGACAGCAGCCAGCCTGGCCCAAAAAGGATTTCGCAAAGGCGATGTTTTTGGAATCTTCAGCACGAACTGTCCCGAATACGGCGTCGCCTTTCACGCGGTAGCCATGCTGGGAGGGATTAGTACCCTGGTGAATCCGCTCTACACCGCCGAGGAGGCTGCTTTCCAACTGAATAATGCGGGCGCCAGGTTTCTGGTGACCTCGCCGCAGTTCGTAGATAAGGCGCGCGAAGCAACGGAGCAGTCAAGAGTTGAAGAGCTCTTCGTCTTTGGTAGAGCGGAAAACGCCACACCTTTCGATTCGCTGCTGCAAGGTGATGGTGATGTTCCCCGGGTAGAGATCAATCCTCTGGAAGATCTGGTCGCGCTGCCGTATTCCAGCGGCACGACCGGACTACCGAAGGGCGTAATGCTCACGCACTACAATCTGGTGGCGAACATGCGGCAGATGGACGGGTTGGACTATTTTACGCGTGATGACACGCTACTTTGCGTCTTGCCGCTATTTCACATCTACGGGCTGGTCGTAGTGCTCAATATGGGACTGCACATGGGCGCGACGATTGTAATGATGCCGCGCTTTGACCTCGAACAATTTCTCAGCCTGATTCAAAAGTATCGGGTCACGCTCTCGCACGTCGTCCCCCCGATCGTGTTGCAGTTGGCCCAGAATCCGATCATTGATAAATACGATCTATCGAGTTTGAAAATGATCTTCTCAGGCGCTGCGCCGTTGGGAGTCGATCTGTCACGCGCGTGCATGGCGCGGGTGGGTTGTGGCATTCGCCAGGGCTATGGGATGACCGAAACCAGTCCGGTAACGCACAGCAGTCCCCCGGATCCGGACGACATGAAGCTCGGCGCGGTAGGCACGGCGGCGCCGAACACTGAGTGCAAACTGGTCGATCCGGCGAGCGGGCTTGAGTTGGGCCCGAATCAGGAAGGTGAGCTGTGGGTGCGCGGACCGCAGGTCATGACCGGCTATCTCAACAATTTGGAAGCGACTGCGGGGACCATCGATTCCGAACGATGGCTGCATACCGGCGACATCGGATACGCGGATGAGGACGGTCACTTCTTCATCGTCGATCGCATGAAAGAGTTGATTAAGTACAAAGGCTTCCAGGTTGCGCCGGCGGAGTTGGAAGCTGTTCTCCTTTCGCATCCGGCCATAGCCGACGCGGCGGTGATTCCCTGTGCTGATGAAGAGGCCGGCGAAGTGCCCAAGGCCTTCGTGGTATTGAGTGGCGAAGCATCGGCTGAAGAGATTATGGACTTTGTAGCCGAGCGCCTGGCGCCCCATAAGAAGATTCGTTTCGTTTATTCAGCAGATTCCTAAATCTGCTTCCGGCAAGATCCTGCGGCGCGTGCTGGTTGAGAAAGAGCGTGCGAAGGCTGTGCAGCAAAAACACTAGTTAGATTTGTTTAGTGTCGGGCTAGCGCTCGACGAAGCGGGCGGTAGCTCGCTTCTAAACGACAATAGAGAATTGAGGTTGATTAGATGAGTGAACAAGTTGCACCTGACAAGATTTCGCGTGCGGTGCGCGCATACTTTCTAGCCATCCGCGCGATGGATGCCGAGGCTTTCGCCAACACTTTCGCCGAGAATGGCACTACCTGCGATCCAATGGGCACACCGCCAATCAGCGGCCGTCCCGCGATCCGCGAATTCCTGGAATCGGTGTGCAAGAGCTTTAAGAGCGTTGGCTTGACCGAAGACTCGGTCTTTATTGCCGGCAATGGCGCTGCGGTGAAGTGGACCGGTAGCGGAACCAGCGCCAGCGGGAAAGAGGTCAAGTTTGAAGGCATCGATGTGTTTGAGATAAACGAGGACGGAAAAATCCAAAACGTCTGGGCGTACTGGAATCCGGCAGAGATGATTGCGCAGTTGTGATGGAGAGAAGCGATGAGGTCAGTACCAGGAGCGTTAGCGACCGGGTCTCAACGCTCCACACAAGGGCCTGAGATGGCGACGAAGACACGCGGTCGCTACCGCTCCCGGTGCTGACTTCATCCCGAGTGGTTCTTGACGCGGTTCGCACGGCACTCTAATCTCAGCCTTTCCGTATAACTCAAAAGAAAGTTCTTTCAAATGTCAACAGTCATGACCGCCGCGCCCGCATGGACCATTCCCGGATTCCTCGAAGCGCGCAGCAACAATCATCTTTTCATCAGCGGCGCAGATGCGACCGCTTTGTCGTACCAGTACGGCACACCCCTGTTCGTTTTTTCCGAGCAACGTATTCAAGGCAACATCGCCCGGCTGCAGGCGGCGGCGAAGCAGGTCGACCGGCCGATCAAGTTTTGCTACGCCTCAAAAGCAAATTCGAACATGTCGGTGCTCAAGGTCGTGCGCGACTCGGGCATTGACATCGAAGTCAACAGCGGCGGTGAGCTGTACAAGGCCCTGCGTGCCGGCTTTCGTCCTGACCAGATTATCTTTAATGGCACCAGCAAAACTGATGCGGAGCTTGATGAGGCCGTACGCGCGGGCATTTATTCGATCAATGTCGATTCGATTTATGAGATTGAGCTGGTCGAAAATGCGGTGCGCCGTGCCCGCGCGGAACTGAATACAGGGTTGCCGCCGGCGCGAATTGCTTTGCGGCTGGTGCCTGAGATCGGCACGCGTTCGCATCTCGGTTTGCAGACCGCGCTGTTGACTTCAAAGTTTGGCATTTCTTCATCGGAAGTCCTCGAAGCTTTCCGGCGCGGATTGCGGCATCCCGAGTTAATCCACGTTTGCGGTATACACATCCACGTCGGTTCTCAGACGCCGGACGTTGAGCCGTTCGCCGAAGCTTTCAAAAGCATGTGGAACCACTTGATGACGATTCATCGAGAGACGGGTCTTACGCTCGAGCATATCAATCTGGGCGGCGGGATTCCCGTGAACTACCTGCGCGATCGTTCGCAGGCAGATGATCTGCCCGAGCACGAGCGCGACATGCTCGGTGCTGATCTGGAACCATCGGCGGTGCTGACTGAAGCGTTGCGGGTCGCTCGCGAATCGGCGCGGGATGCTGAAGCTGAGCACTTGCTGGAGGGTGTCACGATTCTGCTCGAACCCGGCCGGAGCGTTATCGCAGACGCGGGCGTGGTGCTTACGACCGTGCGCAATATCAAGCGCCGGCCGGAAACAAACGATGTGTGGTTGTTAACGGATGCGGGCTATAACCTCCTGCTGTCGATGAACAATTACAAGTGGTACTACCATCTGATATCCGCGTCGCGGGCTTCTGAACCGTTTGATGCTGAATACAAAGTCGCGGGCCCATTGTGCGATTCGGGCGACGTGTACTTCGATATCGAACGCCATGGCCGATTGCCCGACTATCGCCGGCTGCCGCCGGAGGTAAAGCCAGGCGAGATCTTGGCGCTCTTGAACTCCGGAGCATATTCACTTGCGCAAATGTTTCCCTACAATGGCCGGCCACTGCCAGCCGCGGTGATGATTCGAGAAGGTGGTCAGGCTG
>Ga0193749_1000003_pt1 | contig 27176 bp, 43 predicted proteins | sample L1s2metaG_FD_145081 | JGI IMG/M metagenome (GOLD analysis project Ga0193749, IMG submission 145081) | Soil microbial communities from a riparian zone of the East river system, Colorado, United States - L1s2 | ecosystem: Environmental > Terrestrial > Soil > Riparian zone | place: USA: East River...
TAACGCTTCCCACGGGTAACACAGCCGCCAGAGCCGGGGCAGCCGGAACGATTCGCTACAATAGTCAAACCGGTTTAGCCGAACTAACCAATGACGGGGCTATCTGGGCCGCAATATCGGTTTCATCAGGTACGGTCACGTCCGTATCGGGTACGGCTAATCAAATCGATTCTACCGGCGGCGCAACACCCGTTCTATCCCTATCAAGCACCACCGTATTTCCTGGCACAGTAACGCTAAACGCCGATCCAGTCAGTGCCTTGCAAGCGGTCACAAAACAATACGCCGATGCCATAGCCGCAGGCTTTGGGTTTAAGGTTGCAGTCGTAGCGGCCACCACAGTCGCTTTAACGGTTACCTATGCAAATGGCGCTTCCGGTGTCGGGGCAACCTTGACCAATGCCGGGGCTATGGTGGCTTTCTCCATCGATGGACAATCTCCAAGCGCAGGCCAGCGCGTACTTATCAAAAACCAAGCGGCTAGCCTTCAGAATGGTATATATACGGTAACCACGGTCGGAAGTGGGGCGGTTAATTGGGTACTGACCCGTGCGACAGACTTCGATACACCGGCTGAAATTTTCCCTGGGGCTATGGTTCCCATCACGGCAGGTACGGTAAATGCAGATACTTCCTGGTTTGAAAGTGCCACTGTTGGTACCGTAGGTACAGACGCAATTACATTTAGTCAATTCTCATCGGCACCACTTACGCTTCCCGTATCACTTGCCAATGGAGGTACAGGGGCCGCTCTGACTGCTTCTAACGGTGGAATTTTCTATTCTACTGGAACAGTCGGAGCTATTCTGGCTGGAACCGCCACAGCAGGAAAGGCGCTTCTTTCTGGTGCCTCTACAACACCCGTGTGGTCAACACCGACCTATCCTTCAGCCAGTGGCTCAGCCGGTAAAATCTTACGCAGTGATGGCACAAATAATATTTATTCAACATCTACATTTGCGGATACCTATGGTGCAAGTACCCTTTTATATTCCAATGGTGCAAACACAGTTGCCGGATTAGCAACGGCCAATAGTGCCATGCTGGTTACGAATTCCACGGGTGTTCCGGCTTTATCTGGATCTTTAGCAGATGGACAAATCGTTATTGGCGCAACCGGGGGAACACCTACGGTAGCCTCATTAACGGCTGGTGCTAATATCACGATTACCCCGGGTACCAACTCAATTACCATCGCATCTGCTGCTGGGGCCGCTGGGGCTTGGACAAAAATATCCACTGGAACCGCTTCTTCATCGGCTTCCATTGCATTTACGGGGCTTTCAAACACTTACATAACCTACATGGTAGAGTTCACCAATGTGGTAGTGGCCACTGACGGCGTTAATATGTATGCACAATTTGGAACAGGTGGAACCCCGACATATCAGACTAGCGCATATTATGATTGGGCTTATGGTAGGTCGAGTAGTGGATCACTGCTTCTTAATAACGATGTAAACGCCGCTCAAATGCAACTTAATACCGGACAAGCGGGTATGCCAATAACCTCTACCGCTGGCGTAGGGATAGATGGTAGATTTTATATATCTAACCCTTCACAGTCTACTATCAATCATCAAGCTAGTTGGATTATAAATTGGCGTGGAACGGGTACAGAATCCGCAGCAAATGATGGGGGTTGCGAATGGCGTTCAACTACAGCGGTTACTGCTATCAAGTTCTATATGTCTTCTGGGAACATTGCATCGGGCACATTTACATTATATGGATTAACAGGATAGGAATTTGTTATGTTAACGGAAATTGTTGATGGTGTTGAAGTACAGGTTTCAGCACAAAAAGAAATTGAAATAAAAGCGGAATGGGCCGCCGATGATGCAGTAAGAGCGCAAGAAAAGTTGAGTGAATATCTTGAGAAAAGAAATATCGAACTGGCAAACCAAGTTGGTCAGTTAATGACACTGCTATTTAATGACATATCAGCCGGAACACCGCTAAATTCTGGCACATATTTTGCTGCAGTTAAAGCAATCAATGATAAGTACCCAAAAACATAGGAAAGAACATGGCTAAATTAACAAGTAAACAGCGCAATAGCTTACCGGCTAAATCATTTGGCGAACCCAAAGAACGTAAATATCCCATGCCAGACAAAAATCATGCCAGAGCCGCAAAAAGTCGGGCAGCTCAGCAAGAAAACAAAGGTAATCTTTCGGCTTCCGAAAAGAAGCGAATTGACGCAAAAGCTGATAAAGTCTTAAAGGGTAAGGGGAAATAAAATGGCTAAAGTTGACGGTGTGCAATTGGGGCGCTTAAGCACGCAAAGCGCGGTTGAAAAGAATCAAGCAAGTGTGGCCAGGGCTACGCAAAAACTAAACGAATCTACCACTAAAACCGAAGTGTTTAGACAGAACTGTAAAGACGAAATATACACATATCCAAAAGGAAAAGGCAAATGAAAGGCAAGAAAGCACCAAGTAAATCGGAACCTAAATCACCTAGCAAAGCTGGCCCAATGCCATCTAAACCTAAAGGCGCTGGAAAGGGTAAACGGGGCTGTTAATTGATTAACCCCCAGCAATATATACATGAGGTACTCAAACCCTCGTTGATTGCTTGCGACCTATATTCGACCGAAGCGCTATACCTAATGACGTGTACCGCTTTGGTTGAATCCAAGCTTACCCATATCATGCAGCTACCCAAAGGCCCGGCGTTAGGTTTTATGCAAGTCGAGTGGGCCACCTATTTGGACGTGGTGCGCTACCTAGACAATCACCGGACTTTACGCACTCTAGTATTGCTGGAATGTGAGCGAGACCACTTCCCCAGCCGAAAACCAACGCTTATGGCTGACATGGTGTTAAATGTTCTAATCGCGCGTGTTAAATATTGGATGCAGCCGGAACCGTTGCCCACCTCACTGGATGCCGAAGGTTTGGCCCTATACTATAAAAAATACTATAACACCGCAAAGGGTGATGCGGTTGTGGATACGTTTATCAAAGCTTATCAGGATGCCAAAGGATGGATCGAAAATGACAAAGTTCAGGGGTCTAATTGACCCGGTTACCGTTGTTATAATTGTTATATGCTGCGCTGTGGGCGGCTATTTCTATTTTGGATCGGATGCCATTGACGCACCAGCGGAACAAATCGCGGAATCTGTCCTACACGATGAAGGTATCGACATAGATTTTAGTAAAGCGAAAAAGGCCGCCCGTGATTCCAGCGCCAAGAAATGAGCAAATAAAGCTCACGCTGCCGTGGCCGATTACAGTCAATCATTATTGGATCACTCGTGGAAAACGTAGGTTTTTATCTGCGGAAGCTCAAGCGTTTCGTGCGGAAGTGGGTTACATTGCCCGACCTTATTTACATTGGTTTGGGGATAGTCGGCTATCGGTTCACATTGATTGTTATGCACCTGATAGACGCAAAAGGGATTTAGACAATCTCATAAAATCGATCCAAGATTCTTTGCAACACGCCTGTGTATTCAATGACGATAACCAAATCGACCGACTATCAATCTGGCGACATTATCCTACGCCGCAGTTTGAGGGCTGCGTAATCGTCACAATCACGGTATGCTAGTAAAAGAGATAGACTTTTTTAATGATGTTTTTAAAGCCTATCCACACCAACGCGCATGGATGCAAGCATTCTTCAGTGGCCAGTACAAATACTATATGGAACTGGTTCATCGAAGGGGTGGCAAGGATGCCACTTTTTTTAATTCTGCGTGGCTTATGGCCGCAATGGTTCCCGGTAATTATGTTTATACACTGCCTAAGATTGGGCAGGCCCGTAACGTAATCTGGGAAGGCACAGACTTAAACGGCCAGCGGTGGATCGATTCCATACCCAAACATTTATTGGCCCGTGAACCGAATAACACTTCGTGTAAGCTTTACTTCACGTCCGGCGGAATGCTTCATGTAACGGGTGCCGACAATATCCTAAATGCTCACCTAGGCAGTAACTTGCGCGGCCTCTTTATCTCTGAGTTTCACAAAACACACCCCCGTATCTGGGATTACCTTCGCCCGATTCTCAAGCGTAGCAAGGGCTTTGCGGCCTTCAATTACACGGCTTTCGGGCAAGGACACGCGCACCGACTCTTTGAGAAAAACAAGGATAACAAAAGCTGGTTTTGCCGTAAGCTCACGGTCGATCAGACGCGCGATAACGAGGGTAACTATATATTTAGTCCTGAAGAGGTTCAAGAAGAACGCGACAGCGGCATGGATGAAGAGCTAATACAGCAAGAATACTATTGTGACGAAACCGTAGCCGTTAAGGGTACATTCTTTGCCGCACAACTTGCAGCGGCCAGGGCTGAGGGGCGTATAACCAAAGGGCTAGAGGTCTACCCTAAGTTACCTGTACACACGTCCTGGGATATTGGAAGTCGTGACACAAACGCTATTTGGTGGTTTCAGGTGGTGGGTATGGGTGATGCTGCCCAGTTCCGCTACTTCCATCAAGAAGACCACAACTACCAAAGCACCGAGTTTTACGTCCAAAGGCTCCTAGAGGTGCAGAAAAAATACAAGTTCGAGCGCTACGGGCATCATTTCCTACCCCATGACGTGACCAACGTGGAATATACGAGCAATAAGACCAGGCGCTTAACGATGGAACAAAAGGGCATACACGTTACCCCAGTGCCTAAGCTTCGAGTCATTGAGCGCGTAGAGGTGGCCCGGATTGCCTTTAAGCAATGTTGGTTTGATGAGGTGGGTTGCAAGCACGGCCTGGCAGCCTTAGAGGTTTCTCGCTCTGGGTGGGATGAAAACCGCCGGGCCTTCATATCTGACGAAGTCCACGACTGGGCTAGCCACGCCTCAGCCGCTTTTCAGTATGGTCACGTGGGCTGGTTAGACACCTATAACAAGCCTAGACTGGTTCAACAAAAGGAATATGCGCGGTATCGGCAGCCTAGGAAAGACAAAGACTACACCACAAACAATATGCCACGACACACCATTCAAAAATAATTTGTTTATTTTAATAATAACTGTTGCATAAGTTAATACACATTGTTATACTGGCTTCGTATTCAGACAGCAACGAGGTAAAAGACAATGAGCACCGCAGAGAAATATATCAATAAAAAAATAGAAATACACCCCGCCTATATTGATTCAATACGCGCCTTATGCAAGGCTGCTTTCGATGAATTAAGGGGCATTAAAAAGGATGCTCACAGCATCGACCAGTTTGACTTACACCAACGCTCTGAATGGGCAATGGCAAGACTAGATAGCGCATTAGGACTTTTAGAAATTGGGGATAGATTAAAATGAAACCAACAACGAAAAAAGCGATAATATACACGGTAGTCTTCTATCTGATAATGACTTCAATTACAGGATTTTTTCGCTACCTACTATAATAATACCCTAGGCGTTGCCCATGAACCCAGCGCCTAGACTTTCTCATGTTCCAGCTTAAACTCATCATCAGACGCACCAATACGCTGCCCCTGCTCAATCTGGCTGACTCTGCGCTCAAGCTCTGTCACCTCGAATACCTTCATGCCGACTTCAACAAGTTTAGAGAGCTGCGTAGCTTCAGAGGCGGTCAAGTTCCCTTTTGCCAGCTCGCTTAATATTGCCTGTAGCTGTTCCACGAAGTTTTTAGCCTTAGCTAGGCCAGGTACCTTAAGCTTGCGATGCTCTGTAAAATCAAATCGGTTTCGCATAATCATTGACCATAATGTGGTGTTTAGCTTGGTAGTGGGGGCTTCTGGGTTGTTTTCTTCTTCTATGTGGGCCAGCGCCTTGTTCATAAACCATTTTTGGGCCTTATCTTTTGCTATCTCGTAAGCTTCCGCAAACTCTGGGTTTGCTATGAGCCACTTACTAAACGTACCTTTGGATATGCTAAGGCTAGCGCAAAAGTGCGCCCTACTCTCGCCCTTCTCGAACATGCCGATCAACTTTTTCGGCATTTCCTTTGTGTATTTTGTCGGCATCATCTACACAAAATCCTTTTGTGGGGTTCACTTTCCGTAGTGAGTTGCCCACATTATAGCACACTGGATCTTTTATATTGGGATCCTATACTGGGTGGGTAAAATCGAGGGTAAAGGCATGGGCAGATATAGGACATTTGCGTTTGTTGGGTTACTCATTGCAGGGGTTGGCTTTGGAATAGGCGCTGCGTTCGTGCCGCCCTTGATTTCATTGTCAGCAACCTGTTTAGCTGGGGCCGTTGCCGCTCTAAGGGTCGAACCTCGCGCAGAGGAAGCAGAGGGCCAAGATCGGCCTCAAGCCCTTGACTCTGATTCGTCCGGCGAAAATATGGAAGTAGACCTACACATTCACGGGCGGCATATTCACCATCACCCTAGGCCACTAGTCGAGCCGTTTAATCAAGTAGATAATGCCAGCGATGACGATAATGGCGCTCGCCGCAGACAGCCACGCCATAATTTTTAGGTTATCGTCCATGATTTACCCTACTGTTTATAAAAATAGTAATTTGATTTATTGAAAACTAAAATCTCTTTTGACTATTTTTTGTAACCACTCTTGTTTGTCATAAATCTGACGCATTCCCACGTACTCCACAACTCAAGCACCTATAAATACCATCCTTTAAATCAATATAAAAGCTAGGGGTTTTTTCTTCATGAAATGGACATAGCGCCGTAATTTTTCCAGCTTGTACACTCATGTTAGAAAGCTTAACCCCTGTGTTTTTAAAGTTCCTTAAGATTGCTCTCTCTCGAATAATTTTGGCGTAGGTGGAAGCATTTCTAAAATCACCATGACACATTTTAGCCAGCTGATTAATATATTCCTTACCCCCACATTCTTCTAGGTGTTCCGCCAGCTCTACAACAAGGGTGCGTACCTCGTGCGGAATATTGTTTTCTGCCATTCCCTTGAGGCACCTATATATAATTTGGTGTCTTTCAAAGTAAAAATCACCGGGAACCACGTACTCAGAAACCCTTCCCCAACCGGCAGCATCGGAAATTATTGCCCCTAAGGCGATGCGTTCCGCTTCGATAGAGTGTGGGGCTGTGTCCTCATTCTCTTTTGACCAGCGCGGTATTTTTCCTTTCTCGCGTTCTTTGATCCACTCAATCAGTACACCGGCCTCCATAATCGTATTGCTAAACCCACAAGCCCCGTTATTCTCTTGATCTAAAGCCCCATAGTAGGCCAGCGTTAGCCAGTTATGGGCGTGTTTTTTAGATAACGGCCCTTCCACATACATTAAAATCTCTGCTCTATCTGTCATAAATTCCCTTAAATCATCACATTATCAACATACCCGTTATGGGTTCCTACGAGGGTCGGCGGTATCCACTTTAATATAAAATCCCTAACGCCAGTTTTAGGGCCAGTCCAAAATCCATGCCAATGGGCGCGGCGGACGTGGGGGCGTATTGGATTGGTTGAGGCTTTAGCCTCTCTTTGAGATTCCTGGATCTGCTTAGAAAAATTATCACCTACAGAAAAATACTTATGTCTCATAGCAGGAAGTAATTGAAATTTACCGGATTTTTTCCACTTTTTCCCAAAAGGGTTAATCATAACACTTGGGGATTTATCTATAACATCGCAATTTGTAGAGCAAATATATAAAACAACATTTATTAGCTTACTTAATAATCTATTATGCGCATCGGGAATACAACAGAATGCAGGCGCTTCTGGCCCTCCGGCTTTCATTTCATCATAAGCTAAAGCAATGGCTTCGTGTATGTTTACATTTTCTTTAAGTGGGATAACCATAGGTTCTAAGTCACTGTATTTATCATCCATAACATCGACTACAAACAACAATGACTTACTGGCCATATCTACGTTAGAGGTAACCATACACACCCAGACACCACTTATATTTATGTCATCACACGTTAACTTTATATCGATATAAATACTGAAATTTGGAAAATTTGATAATACTTGTACCGGTATATTTGAGTCAAAGGGTGTTTTTAATAATTCTTCGGCTATGTCGGGATTTATTTGGTAAACCTGTCTGGTATAATTCCAGGCGCAAACTGCGGTAAGGGCTGCTGCGGATGTAAAAAGTATGGTCGCTTCTTCTTCGCTCATACCATAATATCGCTGTAGTATGGCTGCATACTCACATACTGGTAAAAAAACGTCGTCCGGTGTTCTGTGTTTATATTTTCCAAATCGAACGGCTGCCGTTTTTTCTATATAAGTCCATATTTTCGGGAAAGTCTTACTAACGTGAGTTACCGCACTAATTGGCTTTAATATTAAGGGTATTCTAACGCCCAAATCGGTTCCCTCCGATATATAATCTAAAACTACGTCTTTAATGTCTTGATGTCTTGTTTCTTTTGTTCTTCATACCTAACCATTGCTTGGGCATATACAAGTTCTGCGTTAACGGATTCATCGCTGATTGCCGTACTAACCGAAACCCCCCCAAATGGTTGCCATCCTTTGTTTACTTCATAATTTACCCGACATGTTAAATCTATGCTCGATCCAGCATACATACATTGATATTGGATAATTTTCATAAGATTGAATCCTTTCCGTTACTCTAAAATCTACATCCGATAATGTTGGTTATCAGATATGAGTTACCGTGATTACCCTAACTCCACTATATGTTTACCATTGTACCCATCGTTGTAAGTCGGGTTGAATTCTTTATGCTCGATTATTTTATCTGGTTCGTAATAAAACCACTCTTTACTATCAAATAAAAGGACAATCGCATCCCCCGGATACTTTCGCAGCTCTTCGATTAACTCACTTACGGTCATTCTATTATGCCCTCAAGCTTAGGAACCGTTTGAAACGTCACCGGAATGTCGGGGTTACACTGTTTAAGCCCATCAATCAATTCAGAGACTTTCATACCCTTCAAGGTTCCAGCTATGTTTATAAGAATTTCCATATCGAGCGGTTTTTTTTTAAGCTCTTCGATAAGATCAGCGACTGTCATTCTTATCCCTTAATGAGTTAACAATAGCTTTGGTATTTACCCCAATGCACAGCACCCTAACCGCAACAAACAAAACGAGTGCGGTTACTAGCCAATCTCCTAAAGTCATATATAAAAACCCATAATCGCTATCACAATTCCCAGAAACACCAGAAACAGGCCGCCACGAACCACCCAATCTTTGCGCATGACGGGCAACACGAATGCTAGGCCAGCTATCCACCCAAAGGAAACGCTACTAATAATTAAGCACGCTATATGAAAGGCGAGTCTCATTTTAGAACCTTTCTTTGGGTTCTAGGATTCCCTCAACACCTAACCCTTTCAGTTTATTTTCAATATCTTCACCCATATCAAAATAAAACTTATATACAGCATTAAAGGGGTCGCCATCCTCTGCAAAAGCCACTAGGCCAGACTTAATTTCAGCCATTGTAAGCGCTTGTTTAAAAATCTCGATTATCTTGTCTTGCTCACTTAGGTCGATATATGGTTTCATTTTGTTGGTTTCCCATCTTTCACTAACTCTAATTTCTCTAAAAGTTCCAGAATCATATTGATTTTAAACTCAATCAAAGCGATCCGATCGTACAAGTCTTTTTGTTCACGCGTGCGCTTGTTTGCAAAGGCTTTCCTGGCTAGGCTGTAGTTCTCCATTAGCTACAGTTCCTTGCCTGTTCGATAGGTTCGTTTCCGGCCTCTGGAAGGGGTAATCCGTCATCATCGTCACCGCCCTCAGTTTCCTCATATTCTTCATGCTCAAACTTGACTAGCGCTTGAACAAAATCACCGTGGTGGGTAAATGTGCTTCCGTGTAATTCCCAATCTTCATTCATCAGTTTATCTATCTCGCGAGCAAAAGTTACTTCGCTTTGGTCACGAATCAAAATAAAGTTCCACTCGCCGTCCGGCTTATCCATACTAATCATTGCACTGCCTCGCTGGGGGCTTCCGCTGGAACGGGTAAGGGTTGCTCTGGGGGGGTGAACTTAACAAGAACCTGACAAAGTTGATTCGCCATAACAAAAGGCGTTCCGTGAATCTGCCATCGGTCATTTAGCATTGAATTAACCTTTTCTTTAAAAAAGCCGTTTGGCTCAGGAAAGGGATATGACACTATTTCATATTCCCAAAAGCCATATATTTTCGGATCTACCATTGTCTGTACCTACACATTTTAATTTTTAACCTATCCTGTTAGAATCCAACATTTTGTAAATGGAGTTCAGAATGAATACAGACAAAACCCGTCACTACAATCACCAAATGATGCATATTTTCACGCTGCTTATCGCGCAAGGTATGCTTTCTATCATGGGGATAGCCCTTAGCCTCTTTCACTTCAATAACAACATCTTTTTATTCGTTGGGATCCTAACCCTAAACATCGTGGGCCTAATCCTGTTTCAACCCTTCCAGATAATGAAATATCTACGCGAAAGGGTTGAGTTCAAACGCGGCCTTGAAGCCATCACCACACCAAAAGCGCGATAATAACCATTACCGAAACAACTGATATGGCGATGTCTTGATTACTAATCTTGCACCGCCATACCGTCAGCGGCTTCGTCTACTGCGTCCTGGTGAACTTGTATGTCCTGGACACACTCTACACCCTCAACCGGGGCGGCGGCCTTCCTCTTTCTCTTCTTAGGCTCTGCGGCTGACTCTTCGGGCAACCCTTTGGCGCTTTCTTCTTCTTTTGCTCTCTGCTCTGCCGCTATTGCGTCTGCTAAGAGCTTTTTTTCTTGTACGTCCATCAAGCCCAATAGTTCTTGCTGTTCCTCTAGTCTGCCTATGGCCTTCAGGTAGTCGTTTTTCTTTGCCTCTACAAATTGCTCAAGTGCCGTAACCCTATCTTGTAAGTCCTTCTTCGTTAACATTCGTACTAACTCCATCTAGTTGATCGAAATAATTTAAAATCAAGCGTCGGACTAACTCTGCCGCCTTCATGTTCTGGGCTTTTGCTACGACATGCAACTTATCACGCATAGCCTCAGCTATCCAAAGTTGAAATTTAACTGAGTAGTAGACTTCCCTTTTATTCATTGCGCCATTATATCAAGGCGTAGTCTTTTCGTCCACATGTTTGTTAACTCACTATCCCATCGTATGGCAAAACCCATCGGATTTGACCAGTTTTGCCATATAGAAAATAAGGCATTATTTAAATTAACTTTTTCAAGTATTTTATTTATTTCAAAAAAGGTAATTTTATGCCCGATTTTTCTGTTAAACTATTGGGCCACCCTTCTTGATTGGGCTACCGCCTCTTTATTTACCCGTCTCATTTCCTCAATACGGCTTTCTGTCTTCGCACGATTCGCTACGTTGGCTTCTTTTAGTCGATCCCCTATCAAGGCAGCCTCTTTGCGTTTTCGTTCGTCTACGGCTTCCTGGTTGCGTCTGGCAATGCTTTCATCGCTCTCTCTTGGTGCCCCTTCCTTGGGTTTAGACTTTGGCGCTGCCCATTTCCCCTTAAGCGCGTTAACAAAATATCCAGCTGGGTTCTTATCTGCCTTATCCTCAGTCATGGCTAAGACCTCCCCTATCCTCTCAGGGCCGTACTCACTCAAGTACTCTGCTGCCTTGGTGTTGGTTATATCCAACCTTCCCATAGCCTGAATCAGTTCGTTTCCCTCTGGGGTAAAAACCGCTTCCCCCTCCCCTTCAACTTTTTTAACCAAAACAGCAACAACAGCCTTTGTCTTCTCTACTTCCTTGTTGTTGTTTATCTTCTTATTAATGCTTTTATTCTCCTTAGTAATGTTGAGGTTGATTCGACCTCTATGTTGAGGTTGATTCGACTCTAACGTTGAGGTTGATTCGACCTCAATGGATAGCCCACAACCCCCTTTCTCTACTATGGCCTCAATAACGCTATCTATGTCGACCGTGTAATGGAGTTTTTTAGGCAGTCCATGTAGCTCGGTGTCCAAGAATCCAATTAGCCTTAAAGCATTCCTGGCCCTTTTGATTGCGCCAATATTCATACCAGTTTTCTCATGAATGGTTTTGTCTTCATGATAAAATCCGGGGCCATAGTCTGTTTGCCACAGCATAAGCTGGGTCAAGAAATAGGCAGCGCTAACGTCACCATTGAGTAGGTGAATATAAACGGGATTTATGTGGAATTGTTTTTGATTAAGTAATCTGAATAGCTTTAATATTTGATCTTTTGATAGGTTCATGGCCAGGTTTTCCTTATGGCGTTGTACGACATCCACAAGCTTTCAGCTGGCTGACAAAAGTGCAGCTCACAAAGCTTGCATTTTGTCTCAAGAAAAGTTACTCTAGGTTTGCGTTTATAGAGGGGCCGCTTTGGTGGCCCTTTTTCTTAAGACTGCATCGAGTTTAGCGCGATCGGCTAATAATAATCAATATTAGTTATTTCCAAATATTAAATTCTTACCATTTTCAGTTAGAATGTTTTTCCATTCTCTTTTCTTTGGAACATGATCACCAGGTTCAACCCCCTCTGGATCACCTTCGCTGATTATCTCTTTCCGTATAAGTAAGTCTTTATGAACAAGCTGACCAATTATGCTTTTGATTGCCGTACCTCCGTCCGTAGCCATATCTTTTAGCTCTAATTGAGTGTAGAAGTGTGGGTCAACCGTACATAATAAAAACATGGATTTTTCCCTCCACGATAAACGGGGTTCATGTAAAACACGTAACATTCCAAGGGTAATATTTCTGTAGTAATCTTCGCTCATGTTGTTTTCCTATTTTTTGTTAAATTCTCTCAATCTCACCATGTTAATAAGGTATTCTGCTGGCTCATTTACGGTATGCTCTTTAACCTTAGCCAGAAAATTTTTCTTAATCAACTGATTCACGTTTCTCTGTACGGCCTGCGTGCCTAAGCGCGACCGCTTCGCTATTTCCCCGATCGATACGGCTATGGGCTGGTTTTCTTCCTCACTAGAGCCAGCAATGGCGGTTAGCACGGAAGTCTCATTTACGGTTATATCAGACGCACGACACCCCCAGATTGCATTAAGGTATGTCAATTGGTGGTATCTCATTTCTTTTGTCATTGTTTTGTTCCCTCAAGTAATGATATTATTCAGGCGCTTCCTTGGGTTTGTCTCCGGGGTGGTATTCTGAATACACTCGGCCTACTTTCCAATTTCCTGGGGTAGGCCGATCCTTTACGCTCCCATAAAGAATTTACAAATCCAAACGCTTCCGCAGACCATTACACTCAGTCCGCAAATCGTGGCTGACACTAGAAATATAAAAGACAGCGTGCTCAGGATTCCTTCAACGATAATTTTCATACCCAATCCTCTAAAAAATATTCATCAGTTTCACTTGCATAGGCACACAAACCAGTGTCCAAAAGAAGATTCAAAACATCATCATCACGAAACATTTTGTCGTCATGGCTTGCGTACTCAAATACAGCCTTGACGAACTGCGCCATTTCATCGGCCTGATTAACTGTGTAGCTCTTCACTTGGTGCCTCGCTGTGTATCCTATCTATATCTGCGACTAGGGCTTTTGAGTTTTGCGCTAAGGCGTGAGACATAGCTAAAACCATCCTTTCCCCGTGTTCGTGTATCTTCTTTTTTTGCGGCTTTGTAAGGTTCAAGTCCGGCAAGCTGTTTCTCAGCTCTATCTCGAATCGCTGCCTTAAAAGTCCAACCAACGATTTAAAAAGGTGCACAAACGCCAATTCTTTTAGGGTGTCGTCACCAACTTCACTGCTCATATTTCATTCCTTTCTAACAAAGCTTGACACTCTCTTTCTTCAGTCATCGCTGAATGCGCCACGAAATCCTTAGCTATATAAAAACATAAGTCGCTAAAATATTGCGATTCCGGGCCTTCCTCTGGCTTGAAGTATTGCGTAGTTTGAGAGATTAACATCCTATGCAACCCCATGAGCAAACCACTTTGAATCGTTCCTTTCGTTTTTGTATCAAGCACGTTTATCTCCCTGGCGTTTAACTGTTTTATCTAACTTGTATCGGTCATTAAGAATGCGCCTAAATAGGTGACTCATGTTACCGGCGTGGTTTTCCATGGCTTCCTTTAGAAGCAAAACTCTTTGTTCTTCGGTAAGCACGAAGCTCACCCTTCCCAGCTCTCTACTTTGTTTATCCATTTTTCATAACCCTATTGACATACGTTATTAACTCTTACATAATATATGAGTATTCAGACAAAATCAAGACAATGGAAAAGGAAATTTATGTTAACAGATGAACAAATCGAACAGCGCTTACACTATTTGACCGGTTCAGATGCCGGTACAATTTGCGGCGTTAATCCCTATCAAACCCCGGTCGAACTTTGGCAGCTCAAGACACGCCGGGCCGTCCAGAAAGACATCAGCGACAAACCAGCGGTTAAGGCTGGTAACATGCTTGAGAATGCCGTGGCCGAATGGTTCGTGGCAGAGACAGGTCAGCGCGTCATGAAAGAGGATAAGTTCTGTGTCCACCCTACCCACAAATTCTTAGGCGGCAACCTCGACAGAGTATTGCTTGAGGGTAATGCGCTCCTAGAGTGTAAGACCACGCAGTCAGACAAGGGCTGGGGCTTAGGCTTTGAGCAGGGCGACAATGTGATACCAGACCACTACCTCTGCCAAGTCATCCACTACTGCGCGGTGACCGGCTGTGACACGGCTTATATCGCTGTCCTGATTCGGGGTATCGATTTTAGGTGGTTCAAGTACGAAAGAAATTTGGCACTTGAGAAAAAGGTAATCGACAGGCTAACCGATTTTTGGATAAACCATATTGTCGCTGACCGTGCGCCGGAACCGGAAACCGCTGAAGACGTAATGACCCTGCGCCCTGACCTGACAGACGAAACCGCCGTGGCTGACGCGGACATATCGGAAACGATAGCCACACTGAAGGAAACAAAGACCATCATTAAGGGGCTTGAAGAGACCCAAAAGAAGTTGCAGGACTTACTTTGCATTTTTATGAGAGAGAAACAAGTTCTTGTTGAGACGAATGGGAAAATTGCTGCGACATGGAAGCAGCGTGCCGGGGCAAAGCGTTTCGATGCCCGGAAGTTCAAAGAATCCCACCCTGATTTATATGAACAGTATGAGATTCAAGGTGAACCCGTCCGCACTTTTCTGTTAAAATAAGCCACAAAAGGAATGTAAAATGCAAACTCAATTAGAAAAATTTCGTGCCGTTCAGAACGACTTAATCAAGCTTAAGCCACGCATTGAAGTGTCGCTTCCGAAGAATTCCCGGATGGATGCTAACCGACTGCTGGCTATGGTGTCCGCTGAAATGAGACGCTGCCCTAAAATCGTGGAGTGTACCAAGGAGTCGATCCAGGCAGCCGTAAGCCTGGCAGCACGGTTAATGTTAGAGCCGGACAGTGCGCTAGGGTACTTCTACCTAATCCCCTACAAGACAAATCTACAGGTCATTATCGGGTACAAAGGAATGCTTGAACTTGCCATGCGCTCGCCGACATTGAAGTCAATCTATGCCCAGGAAGTCTTTGAAGCCGATGAATTCAGCGTACTGTTGGGTACAGAAAAATCGATTCATCATCGCCCTGCAATGAGTAACCGGGGCAAGATAATTGCCGTCTATGCTGTGGCCGAATACACGACCGGCGCAAAAGAAATCGAGTTCATGGGCAAAGAGGAAGTAGACGCAATCCGCAAGCGTTCAAAATCCAGTGGTGACGGCCCCTGGGTCACAGATTACGCAAGCATGGCACGTAAGACAGTGCTAAGACGGATGACTAAGTATATCCCTCGCGCCATTGATGCCCATGTAGCGATTGCGGCGGACGAAGCTTGCGAGCGTGGCGACCTGCTCAACGACTACATTGATATGGAATCTGACATCGTTGATACTCAAACGGGTGAAATCTTGCCAGAACCAACACCACCACAACCAACACCACCACAACCAACAAACATCGGATCGAGCTTGGACAGTAAATTAGGGAATGCAAAATGATCGAAAAGCCAAAGTTAGTTAAGAAAATGAAGCCACATACGGCCTGTGAGTTAGGAAACCACACCTACGTGGTCACGGCCTGGCAAATCGGGGGTGGTAAAGAGAAAGCCATCGCCATGAAGTGCCAACATTGTTTGATGCCCTTAGATTTAACCGAGATAGACGGGGCTGACTGGCAAAAAAAAGAAGGGATAAGTGAGCAACCTCAAGCACCGGGTATCTAAGCTGCACGCTGACGTAATCAGTGAGGTAAGCTCGGAAATCATCATTAAAGAGAAAGAAAAGGTGCTGCGCCGGGCGTGGCGTGGCACCAATCGAGAAAAGGTTATAAGAATTGTGGTGCGACTTTAACTATGCTGTACGACTCTGAAGCGGAACGCGACATATACTTAATCTTTCAGGACGACCAGAGTTACCTCTGTAGCGCCCTATTCAAGAAAGGTTTTAAACATTGTTTTGCCCTTGAGAGGCAGGCTTTGGGGTGGATATGTATAGACCCTTCCCGCAAAAATTTTATTGCTACGATCCTACCCGCAGGGTTTCACGACAATATAATCGTGCCTTTCCTAGACCAGAACCCTACGTCTACCGTTGTAAGATTGACGGTAGGGCGTCTGGAAAGAGACACCAATGTTTATCCTCGCTTTGGGCTAATTAGCTGCGTGAGCGTCATGCAGTATCTTCTAGGCGTATACTGGCCGTTGATAATAACACCCCATCAGTTATACTGTAGGCTGGTGAATACACACGTTCCTGGGATAAGGCTGAAACAAACATGGCAGGCGGTAAAAGAGCACGAAGAGCCGCAAATGCGGCAGCGGAAGCCTCACGAGAGCAGGCAAACTTATTAAAAGAGCAGACAAACCAATTAAGAAAACAAGCAGAGCGTAACGCAATGCGCGCCCAAAAAATCCTATTTCGATCCCTACGTGCAAGAGGTGGCGGCTTTTTCGAGTCCGACTCTTCTAACAGCCTTTTGGGAGGCTCCGGCGTACTAGGCTAACCAGCTAAAGCAAGGATGCTAAGCTAATGGCTACAAATGTTAATGCCTTGTTTAAACGCAAGGAAGGCCCGAACGTATTCGCGGTGATGCGCGCCGGGCAGCCTAAACCACAAATAAATATTAATTCCATCATGGACAGGCGAAGCAAAGCCAAATGCGACCTCGATATGTGGCGCGGCTTGCTTGAGACGGCTTATAGCTACGCGGTTCCTAATTATAATCCCTGGGTGAATCTGGGTCGTGGCGGCGCGGTTACCCCTGGCGACCAACTCAACGCCGACATTTACGACTTAACCCTACCCATTGCCCACCAAAAATTAGTCAATAAAATGCTGGTCGGCATGGTGCCACAAGGTCAACAGTGGCTTAAATATATGCCGGGTGAGGCTTTTGGTGACGAAAATTCATCAGACTATATGCGTGCGCTGGGGGCTACCCAAAAGTTTACCGACCAATATTTCAATATCCTTGACCGCTCAAACTTCTACCTCGCTGTCGCTGAATCCATGAGTGACACGGTTATCTCGACCGGAATCCTGGCCATCAATGAAGGAACCTATAAAAATCCCTTTAGGTTTGAAGCCTGTCCAGTATCTCAGGTCATGCTTGAAGGTAACCCATTGGGTGGCATAGACGGGGTGTTCCGCGACTGGTATGACGTTCGAGTAGACTATATCCCCATGCTGTGGCCCAAAGCTAAAGCGCCCTCAAACAAAAAAGAAGACGACAAAATTAACATTTATGAGTGCTGCTATGTTGACCATAAGGCACCTAAGAATGAGCAATATAAATATGCGATACTCACCGACCAAAAAGAAGTTCTGTTTGAAGATGCTAGCGCTAGCTGGCCTTGGGTTATCTATCGGATGCGGAAATTGGCCGGTGAAACACGCGGTCGTGGCCCTTCCCTGGATGCTTACCCTACCGCTGCCACCATTAACGAGGCCGTGGGTGATGAACTAATGGCTGCGGCATTCACTGCCAACCCCATGTATATGTCAGCCAGTGACTCAGCTTTTAACCCTGATACCTTTAAAGCGAGACCCGGAAATATAATTCCCGTCCAAATGATTATGGGTCAGTGGCCTATTCAGATGTTTCCCGGTGGTGGCGACATCAATTTCAGTGCGCTGGTAATTACCGACTTCCGCCAACAGATTAACGAACTGCTGTATACGGCACCGTTAGGCCCGATTAACTCACCTGACAAAACGGCTACCGAACAAAATATTCGATTTATGGAAAATCTGGAATCCTTTAGCGCCATGGTTCCTAGACTTCAGACAGAGTTTTTTGACCCGACCATTAGCCGAACCCTCTACATTCTTAACCGCGTTCGCCCCGAAATATTTGAGGGCATGGGGCCAGACATACGCCAGAAAATTATCTCTCTGGATGGGGAAATCTTAAGCCTGCGTTATGAGACCCCTTTAATGACAGCGCGCGGACAAATCAAAGCCAATGCCCTAATTGGATACTACCAAGCCTTAGCCTCAATGGTAGGCCCAGAGGCAGCAACAGCTACGTTGAAACCTGCACAGCTTACGCAAGCAATGGCCCAATACTCTGGGGCTAACTTAGATGTAATTCGGTCTCAGGAAGAGATTGAAGAAATGGAAAAAGCGGCTGCCGAAGCAGCCCAACAGTCGATGGAACAAGGAATGATCCCAGGTGACGAAACAACAGACCAAACAAACCCAGGAGGCGCTCTATAACGCGCAATGGGCCGCCAGATTCAACGAACTTTGCTACCACATTTTTTTCAATACCGAGGCCGGTAAAGAATTCCTACAGATGTGTGAGCATCGTTTCTTCTATGCGCCGGTATGCCTCCCAGGGGTAGACCGATCTTACGCCGACAACAATGAAGGCCGAAATGAGTTTATCCGTGGCTTAAGGCATGGCGGACAGCTCTTTATGCAGAAACCCAGAAACAAAGAAGACCAACCCCAAGTAGACCGTGAAAGGAAGTAGATATGTCAGAACAGGATGTTCAATCGACAGCTACGGCACCCGTTGCCGCCGCTGAACCAGCCGCTACCCCTGCTGCCCCAGAGACACAAACCGCTAACGCACCTGCACCGGATTCTACCGCAGATGCGGTGACACCCGAGGCAAAACCCGATCCCAGTAATCCGGAATTACCGGAATGGTTCATGAAAGACAAATACAAATCCATTGAAGAGCAGGCAAAGGCTCAATATGAGATGCGTAAATTGATTGGGCCAGTATGGGGGCCACCAAAAGACGACTACAAGATGGAAGGTATCGAGGGAATCAACCCCAATGACCCCGTGCTTGCCCACCTAAAACCCGAATTAAAAGAAATGGGATTAAGCCAGGAAGGGTTTGAACGCTTAATTAGTAAATATCAGGCTGCCCAGGTTGCCGCCGTCAAAGGGCTAGAAGCTGAGCTAAAGAACACACTTACCCAAAAGGATGCCGGGGCTATTACCGATGTAGATAATTGGTTGAACGACTCATTTTCGCCTGAAGATGCTGAGACAGTGCGCTCATGGATCGTGAACGAGAAAGACTTCCACCTATTGAGCACCTTAAAATCCATGATTCCAAATAAGAGTAATGTACCAAGCACTATGTCTTCGAATGCCGTACAGTTCGAGTCGTCAGGCCAGGTGACTCAAGAGAAAGTTAAATATCTAAATGAGGTCAAAGCCGGTCTGCGCGTTAAGGACGAAAACTACTGGGGTCAACTTAACTCACGATTCCGGGATGCGTATACGCGAGAAAGCCGCACTAAGCGATAGGACTTGTCAAGTGTTGTCGGCTTGCTATACTGGTCATAAGAACTACGCAGGCCGCAGCATACGGGATACCCCACGAAAGTGGGCCGCGTCACTGACTGGGACACCCTGAAAAATGTAATTCGATATTGATACTTCATATCGTTTATTTTTTAAGGGGCATTCAAATGTCATTAGCTCTCGACCAGATTCTCATTGAGCAGTTCTTAAGTGACGCTCACGCCGAATTTCAATCTACCGGTTTCCTATTAGAAAAGTCCGTTCGTACCAAATCAGGTGTGAAAGGGGCTGTTCTGCATTTCCCTGTTTTCGGACAAGGTATCGCTAACCAAAAATCGCCGCAGGATGACGTAACACCTTTAAACATCAGCAACAGAGATGTGGCGCTGACTATTGAAGATTGGTACGCACCTGAATACGTTGATAGAAGCTTCATTGATAAAATTGCCGTTAATGCTGTGTCCGAATACACCAAATTGTGTTCCTGGGCATTGGCCAGACGCGCCGATCAGCTGATTATAGATGTGGTTGAAGCCGCTTCCTATTCCGCTACCCCCTCAGACACCCAAGGCGCTTTAATCGCTGCCGGTGGCACAGGGTTTACCTACGCAAAACTGAGCGCAGTACACAAATTCTTGCGGAAACGCTCTGCTAACTTAGGTGAAAAATTCTTGGTTATCTCGGCTGAAGCTGAAGAAGACTTGCTCCAAGAAGAAAAATTAACCAGTGCTTTTTACGTCAATCAAAAGGCAATTGCTGCCGATGGTTTAGACGGAATGAAGTTGCTGGGCCTCAATTTTATCGTAATCCCCGACATGGAGGAAGCTGGTTTAACTGCCGGTAAAGCCTATGCCTGGAATCAAATGGCTGTTGGTTACGGAAGTGGCGAACGTCTAGGCGGCGATATTTCATGGGAAAACATCAAGGCTTCGTACCTGATCAATATGTGGTTGAGTGCTAATGCTGCGGTCATCGATCCGAAGGGGTTAGTCGAAATCGATTACGTTTAAGGACTAAACGGACAATTTTATCAGGGAGATAATCTAATGGCTTTTAATATCAAATACATGGCGCGTGTTTCATCTAGTGGAAACACTGTCGCGCTAAAAGTGTGGTCGTACAACGGTTTAACCGTTGGTGGAGCTGCTGACACCGTAGCTGAGATTACCGCAAGCGGTTACTTCAACGACTTCATGCAAGACATGGTAGACGGTGTAGGCCCATTGGCTATCGGTGACACAATTATCGTATCCGGTAGTGACGGCAATGGAATGTACAAGGTAAGCGATGTAACCACCAACGTGGAAGTGGTAGCCTTCGCTGCGGCCAACGCGATTGATACGGCTAACATCGTGGATGGTGCTGTAACTGCTGACAAGCTGGCCAGTGATGCGGTCACCACGGTTAAGATTCTGGACAATAACGTCACCTCTGCAAAGATTGCAAAGAACGTAGTTCAGTACGCTACCGTAGCCATTACAGCCGCGCAGTTCAATGGAATGTATGCGACACCAAAACTCCTGGTCGCTGCTGGTGGGGCTAATACTCTGGTTGTCTTAAAGCAGATGCAATTACTCATGACATACGGTTCTGCTAATTATGCAGCCGGGGGGGTAGTGGCAATCCAGTACGATTCAACCGCTAACGGTGCCGGGGTTATTGCCTCGACAACCTTCTCCGCTGCAACCTTCCAAGCCGCCGTTTCTACAGGCTGGAACTTCAACCCTGGTGTAGTGGCTGAGACCTTCAGTACTTGTGTCAACAAGGGCTTATACCTGTCCAATATCACCGGTGCATTCACCACGGGCGATAGTGCAATGGTCGCGCACATTTGGTACAGTGTAATTGCAACAGTCTAGTAACTAACTAAGTACGCAGTAGCGGCTTGGGTTAAATCGGGATCATCCTTGAAGTAACCCAGGCCCATATTGCACCGATAGCATAGGAGACCGCGAACTTGACCCGTTTTATGACAATGATCGACAGAAAATCTTTTTTTGCCTTTTAAAGATTGATGTTGATCGATTGTTATTTTGCAGATAGCGCAGGAATTATTTTGTTTGGTGAGTATTAAATGATAATCGACAGAACTAATACCATAACGCTTTTTAAGTCTACTCTCTTGGCGAACCGGGCCAGCCTTAATATTAAATTTCTTTTGCTTAATGGGGCAGTATGAAGACTTTTGTCGAATGGAATCGCAAGAACGGCATCTTCTCTGCTTGCTTGAAGGATTCACGTATACCTGACTTGGCCTTAAAAACCCATGGACAGGACAGCGCTTTATTGCCCACAGTGGCAGCAACTCTTTATAAAATTTTACTTTGTATTTTTCTCTTTCCCACCGATGTTCGCCGCACCAAGCAAGGTTCGGGTTTCTGGAATTCAAACAGAAGGGGGCATTGCAAACAGTGTTGGACATAAAAACCTCATCAAGATTCATCATTAAAAAAAGTAGCCAGGCTACTGATGAGGTAGCTTTTCGCTCCGTCGAGCTAGGCTTGCGGCAGTATATCATAGGGATGGATTCCTAATGCCACTTTCCATATCGCCACCAACAACCGACATTGAAATCATCACTATGGCGTGTTCTATGTGTGGGAAGGGTAACTTCAATACGATTGCCGCAGGCGGCCCATTCGCTCAAGATGCTGAACGATTCTATGGCACCTTGGTTAGTGCAGAGTTGGGAAGCAACCGCTGGCGTTTCGCTCAAGACTTTCAGGCAATGGGAACCCTAACCACGCTTACCCCTAACTTTGAGGGTTGGCAGTTCTATTGGGATTTTCCAGCCGACCTACTTATGTTACACAGAACTTATCCCTTAATACCCTATCTTGTGTTTGGGGAGAGAGTCCTAACCACGTCTAACCAAGCTTTAACCGCGATTTATTCCAAGAATGTTCCGGTCAGTAAATGGCCGCCTGCGTTCTGTCTTTATATCACCTATGCCCTGGCGACCATGTTGGGTGTTTCTGTCACAAATTCTGACAAACTTTTAGCCAGACTGGATTTAAATAGTAAGCTTTGGGAATCCCGTGCGCTCTTTGCTGACGGACAAAATTCACCGACACGCACCATAAAATCAAACCCCTGGGCGGAGGCACGTTACAACTTCAGAGACAATAGAAATGGCTGGCCGCGATGACATTTACCACGATACACAACAGCTTTTCGCGTGGTGAGCTAGACCCGACTCTGTTCGCTCGTTCAGATTTTGAGATATACACCAAAGGCGCAAGAAAGCTTCGTAACATGATTGCGCTGTGGACGGGTGCCGGACGCATTGCGCCGGGCCAGACGTACACCGATATTATCGTTAACCGAACAAATGCAAATGCCCCAATCACAAATGCTACGCAAGTTAACGGCATTGATTTTCAATACAGCGTTGATGATGACATCGTTTATTCAATCGTCATTCGGCCAGACACTACCTACACGGTGGCTATTGATATTTATTATGATGAAATCCTACGGGCTACCGTAGATGGAAGCGCCTACACCGTTGTCCAAATCAAAGATATTCACTTTGCCCCAGGGCAAGACAGAATTTTATTTCTTCATGGCAGCGTTCAAACACGACAGTTAATCAGGGGTGCTGACCATGCCACGTGGACGTTTACCGCGCTGCCGTTTCCGATTTATCCGGTTTTCGATTTTACAGTTATTGGGGGTACTCAGTATCGGGTCGCAGGCTTTACCTTTACCCCAGGGGCAACAACTGGGGCAGGGGTGAGCCTTACCGCCTCAAGCGCAATCTTTACGGCTAACCATGTGGGCGGCCTATTCGTGGGTGGTGGCGGTATCGCTCGCATTACCGCTGTAGGCAGTACTACAACGGCTACGATTACGATTCTTGACGATTTTGTTTCCACGGCAGCCATAGACGGCAAATTAGCCTCTCTGTCGGAAATCATGTGGACTTCAGGTGGCGGATCTCCTTCAGGCGCTAACCACGGGTTTCCTTCGAGAGGGGCGTTTTTTTTGAATCGTCTTGCATTGGGGCGCAGTCCGGCGCTTCCTAACGTGGTGGCATTGTCCGAAAGTGGAGTATATGACAGCTTTGACGACTCGCTATCAGACGCAACAGCCGGTTTCTCTGCGACCTTTAACGGAAAGGGTAATCAATCCCTACAAGCCATCGTTGCCGAAGATAATCTGGTTTTTTTAACCAGCAACAAAACCTTTGCCCAAAATCCGCTAGTAGAGTCACCGCTCTCACCTTCCAACTTCTATTTCGCTCCACAGAGCAAAGACCCTTCCAGTGACATTGAACCCGTATCGCTGGATAACCAAATCTTGCATATCAATTCCAATCGGTCACAGGTCATACAGTCGATTTACTCCACGGCTGACGCTAAATATATCGCGACACCCATCGGGTTACTGTCTGCCCACTTGTTCGAGACCTTGGAAACAAACGGTTCCTGGGAACCTAAAAACATCATGGCACGCCTATATATGGCTACCCAAGCCAATGGAACCATGCTTTTCTACAACACCCTGATTGATCAGAACGTAGCGGCTTGGTCACTGCGCAATACGAGAGGGTTATATAAACGCGTTATTGGTGACGGAACCCAGGCGCACGTTATCGTTGAGCGACAAATCAACCTAGGGGCAAGCTACGAGTCGACAATGGATTATGTCTACCTATCCAATACAACCATGACCGCCTTTGACGATCAGACGGCTGCCTTTGGAGATTCTGCGAGCGACATCGAATTTTTCACCAACCAATACGACTACTTGGTTTTGGGGAACGATACCCCTTTTACCGGGATGCAATTCACGCTTAATACGGTAGCCAGTGCAAACCTAGGATTAACCTTTGAGTACCTAGACGGAAACCAAAACTGGAACGTCTTTAGTGTCACAGACGGCACGACCGGCTTCACTGTCGCTGGAAACATCACCTGGACATTTCCGGCTGTACTTGATTGGGCACCTGCTACCATAAATGGTGTAGAATCAAAGTTCTGGATTCGGATACGGCGTACCACGGAAACGGTTGCAACGCCTCCGATTGAAGATAAGCTCATAATGAACACAGGGATCCGATTGTTCTTAGAGAAACTCAATTTCGATAAATACATGGATTCAAGCGTCACAACGTCCAGCAATTCTGTTGGGGCAGTGACCGGCTTGACCAACCTTAAAGGCCAGCAAGTCTTTGCTATCGCCTACGGTGCCACCTATGGCCCTTTCTTTGTGGACTCTGCTGGCGCTACAAACATCGGCAAGCAATTCGCTGCCGTAGACATCGGCATACAGTACAAACCCATGCTGGTTCCCATGCCCCTTAATACCCCCACAAAAGAAGGCGACCAAACCTATTCCGAAAAATATGTGCGCTCCATGTATGTCGATTACGTGGATTCACTCTATCTGCAAGCCGGATACCCAGGTTCATTAAAAGACATCGCCGTATTGCCGTTGGGTGACTATACCCTGGGCCAATCCGTGCCACCACAAACCGATTTTGAAAAAATAGAACCTAGAAATGATTGGAATCCACGTCAAGAATTTTTAGTCACACAATCACTACCAGGCCCGATGACCATTATCGGTGTGGGCTACGAATTGGAGGTTTCCTAATGGGGCCAGAAGTCGCCGCTATTGCCTTCGCTGCTGCGGCCACTGGTGTCGCTGGTGTGGGCTACCTAAGTGAAAGGAATGCTGCTAACACGCAATATAAGATTGATGAAGCCAGCATTGAATTACAACGCCAGCAAGCCCACCTTCAATCGGCTGAGAGCGCCAACGCTAACGCGACCAGCTTCAGGAAGGCGCTAGCCTCACAGGTTGCCCTAGCCAGTATGCGCGGCGGCTCTGGCTCGCTTATCCGACAATTTGGTGGGGAATCTTACGGTAATTTCTTGAAAGACCAGGAAGCCATTAAGCGCGGTGGCCGATTGATCGATATTCAAGCCATGAATCAGACTGCCCAGGCTAAAGCAAACCGTACTTCCAGAAAGGTAAACGCTGGAATCAATGCCGTTGGCAGCTCGATTAACGCCTGGAATGTAAACAATCTTACACAATCAAAACTCTCGGGTAAAACATAATGGCTAAAGAGCTAGCGCCAATTGAACGCCAAGTCATCACGCCTCTTGTAAACACTGGCAACAATACCGCTTATGCTCAAATGGGTGAATCCTCTGGAAAATTGGCTAATATATTGGCCGGTAAATTGTCGGAACAGGCCGTATATCAAAGCGGACTTGCCGGACAAAAGGCTGTAGAGGAAGGACGTGCGCCAAAGAACCTTTCCTTGCCCCTGACCAAAGCAACCCAGGCATACAATGATGCAGTAGTAAAGGCAGAGACCCGGCAGCTTATCAATAATGGTCGAAATCAATTACTGACGGCATTTGCTGAAATGTCGAACGAATCCACTTTTAACGAACAGACCCCTGCGCTATTCAAAGCCAGGATTGAGGGCATAACCCAAGGTGTACTAGAGGTAGCTCGCCCTGAGAATCGCGGTGCAGTTAATGAAGGCTTAATGCCTTTAGTGGGCCAAATGCAATTCAATATGCTGAATGGGGCCATTAAATACGACAACAAAAAAGTAGCTGATAACTTTAAGCTTGATTTAGATGTTGCCCAAAAAGCGCTAGAAGAAACTTTACTAACCAAAGACGCTGCCGCTGAAAAGATTGCACGGGAAAACATTGACCTTATAAAGCAAGAATACGGTACTTTAAGTCAGCAAATTAAAAATCAACTGCCGGATGTTACCCGAAAGATTGAAGACCAGGCCAAGATTGCGTCTGTACTAGGCGACTATCTGGTAGCCCAAGAACTTGGGGAAGGTCAAAAATTTATTTCTAACTTTGCGAACAGCAAACCCGAAGGCTTAACGACCGAACAAAAGTTTACCGCCCTTCAGAAAATGATTGCAAACAAAAACCTGGTGGACAGTGCCGACAATGAAAGGCGCGCCCAGGCAAAGCAAATTCTGGCCAACGACATCAACGACCCAACATCGCCGACCCATATCAACACCCTTGAGGAACTCAAAGACCGAGACGCTTACAAGGTTTTAACCCCTCTACAGCAAGAGCAAATCTATAGCAGTTTCATTTCGGCCCAGGCCAGCGAAAATAATAAGGCGGCCAAGATTGCTGAGGCGCTCAACTATATCGCCCAAGGTCGTGCGGGTCAGGTAGATAAAGGGCTTATCAATGATATTTTCTTAACTCAGCGTGGGGCTGTTGAGGAACAAATAGGTGGACAACTCACCCTTGAACAGCAATTTGAAATTGTTAAAGGATTGGAGACGAACGTACCTAAGTTTGACCAAGACCTAAGCACAAAATTAACCTCAATGGAACCGGGGCAGACCGCCGAGGCCGGGCAACTCTATGCGAATGCAGTGCTGGCTGGAAACGATAACCTTATAAATTTAAGCACCGAAGCCAATGTAATGGGCGAGAAAATGGCCACGTTGCTTAATGGCGGATCGCTGGCTCAAAAAGAAGTCGTAGACGATACCATCAGGCGCGTACTTAAGATTACGGATA
>Ga0193749_1000004_pt1 | contig 22497 bp, 21 predicted proteins | sample L1s2metaG_FD_145081 | JGI IMG/M metagenome (GOLD analysis project Ga0193749, IMG submission 145081) | Soil microbial communities from a riparian zone of the East river system, Colorado, United States - L1s2 | ecosystem: Environmental > Terrestrial > Soil > Riparian zone | place: USA: East River...
CATTCGGCGTTGAAGAACTGCAATCGCTCTCTGCGGCTTTGCGTGATCAGCTAACCAGCCGTCCCCATCGAGTGTCGGCCGGAACGCGCGGCACTGCCCATCAATCGGACATTGACCTGGTGGGCCGCAGCCACGCATTCATCGAAGTCATGAAACAGGTGGGCCGGGTGGCCGCGACAAATTTGCCGGTATTCCTCACCGGCGAATCCGGCACCGGGAAAGAGTTGGTGGCCTCGACGTTGCACCGTCGCAGCGGCCGGGCGGACAAGACGTTCGTGGCAGTAAACTGCGGGGCCATACCCGCGGAGTTGATCGAGTCGGAACTGTTTGGTCACGTGAAGGGATCGTTTACCGGGGCCGATCGCGATCGCCGTGGATTGTGGGAAGAAGCCAACGGGGGCACTGTATTTCTTGATGAGATCACCGAAACCAGCCTGTCCTTCCAGGTCAAACTCCTGCGCGTGTTGCAGGAGGGAGAAGTACGCCGGGTTGGTTCAAACCAGATGCAACGAGTCGATGTCCGGGTAATCGCTGCCAGCAATCGCGATGTCGAAGCTGAGGTGAAAGCCGGAAGATTCCGCGAAGATGTGTACTACCGGTTGAACGCCGTATCGATCATGCTGCCGCCCCTGCGCGATCGCCGCGATGACATTCCACCGCTGGCGCAAACGTTTGCGGATCGCGTCTACACACTCGGACCAAATGTTCGTTTCTCGTCGTCGGCGCTCGAACAACTGCAAAGATATCCGTGGCCGGGAAACATTCGCGAGCTCGAGAATGCGGTGGTCCGGGCGGCGGCGATGTGCGATGGATTGATCCGGATTCAGGACCTTCCGGAACGCGTCCGCAATTTCCATGACCGGGGCGACGACAAGGTTCAGGCAGGCCCGACAGAGCCGCTGGAAAAAGAGCCGTGGCCTTCGCTGGCTGAGATTGAGGGGCGCCATGTGGCGCGCGTGTTGGCGCACACCAATGGCAATAAGCAGGCGGCCTCGCGCGTGCTTGGAGTCGATCGTAAGACGCTGGATCGCATGATCAAGCGACATAATATCCGCCTTGAAAAAGAATTCCTTCAGAAACCAAACGGTTTTGCCTCACACCCTCGCGGCAATTAATCGCGTCGTGTTCTTCATTGGCTGGTCTTCTTACGATTAGGTATCGTGTGACTTGAGGCGAAGTAGTAAGCCCGGTTGGTTTCGCCGCGGCTAAACGCCCCAATCAAAATCGGCGGTCATTAGCTGCTTTCCCCTTGGCATAGGCTTCCGCCCGTGATTTGTCCAGGCTCATGTGAACAGTTGGGCCATTCGGTCGATATTTGTTCAGCAAAATGCTGCTCAAGGAAGTGCGAACGACGGGGCTACGTCTCAATACGGTGGTCGGCCCACGCTCTATCTCGACACGCATTCTTCACGTTAGGCCGACGGCACAACGCTTGCCCTATCAATTCCACGACAGGGCCGCGTTTGATGGCATTCGCGGCGGGTGATAAATAAACTTGGTGGCGTGAACTCTTCAAAAGGCTTTATCCGTTCACGCCTCCAGACCTTTCCAGCCAGTTAAGCCGCTTCGCAGACGCCACTCGGCGATCACGCATTTAAAAGAGCGTGACTCTTCTTTAGTAAAGCTTCCCTATTCGCAGGTTCTAGAACAGACAGGTTTTTTCGACAATGAGAGAGAGACCGCCAGGTCTCTTTCGCTGCGTTGTCCGGATTAGAAACCGAGGAATTCCAGCCAATCGGGTGCTGTCATTACGCGACCAATCTGCCCTCGATCGTCTCAACCTTATCGTAGTATTCCGAAATTGGTCCTAGTGCGGTGGTTTCTCTTAAGAGGGCCTCGGCATTGGTCGCCGAGACGGGGCGCGAGAAGAAAAATCCCTGGCCTTTTTCGCAGCCGAACGTTCTCAGTTTGGTAACCTGCTCCAGCGTCTCCACGCCTTCGGCGGTGACGTCCATGCCCAGGTTATCCGCCAGCGACATTATCGTGCGGACGATTTCGGTGTTCTCGTTTTGGCCGCTCATGCGGCGCACGAATGACGCGTCTATCTTCAAAGTAGAAATCGGAAAACGATGAAGCGAACTCAATGACGAGTAGCCGGTGCCAAAGTCATCGATGCTCAAGCCAACACCCAGCATGCGCAGCCGTCTGAGCATCTCGCTTGCGGCTTCCTCGTTTTCGACCATAGCGCTTTCTGTTATTTCCAGTTTTAAAGAAGTCGGAGATAGGTTTGTTTCAGCCAGAATCTTTTCGATCTTTTCAATCAGATCCGGCTGGGTAAACTGCTTGCCGGAAAGGTTAACGCTGATCGTTAAAGGAGTGTCCATTGGATATTGTTCCTGCCACTTGCTTGTTTGCGCGCAGGCCTTGCGCAGAATCCATTCGCCCATGGGAAAAATCAGCCCGAGTTCCTCGGCTACCGGAATGAATTGACCGGGATTGATTGGTCCCTGGTCTTCGTGGTTCCAACGGGCGAGGGCCTCGAATCCGGTAACGCGAAAAGTGTCGAGCGAGACAATCGGCTGGTATTCAACGAATAACTCCTCTTTTTCGATCGCGCGTCGGAGATCGGTTTGCAGCTGCAAAAGATTTACGGCACGAGTGTGCATGCTCTTGTCGAATACCTGGTGACGACTGCCGCCCACTGACTTCGCGTAATACATCGCGGTGTCGGCGTCGCGGAGAATATCTTCGGGCTGGTCGTACCCAATCGTGCTGGGCGCGATGCCTATGCTCGCCGAAGTGGAGATCTGACGTCCGTCCAGTTCAAATGGCTTGGACAATTCTCGCTGAATGCGCTCGGCGACATGGATCGCCTCATCATTATTCTTGAGGTCCTCGAGCAAGATCGTGAATTCGTCTCCTCCCAGCCGGGCGATCGTGTCTCCCGGGCGCACACAGCTTTCCAATCTGTGGGCCATCGCCACCAGAAGCTTGTCGCCGACCAGATGTCCGAGACTGTCGTTCACCACCTTAAAGCGATCGAGATCAAGGAAGAGTACTGAAAAGAGCTGAGATTCCTTACGACCACTCCGCGCCACAGAGAGTCTCAGATGATCGATGAAGAGGGCCCGGTTCGGTAGACCGGTCAGCCCATCGTGGAAAGCGTCGTGAACTAATTGAGCCTCAGCCCGCTTGCGATCAGTAATGTCTTGAATTTGAAAGATGGCCCGCAGCGATTGGGTCTCGAGATCACGAACCGGCGATACGCTCAGCAGCGTCCAGACCTCATCGCCTGACTTGTGGATGTAGCGCTTCTCTGTCTGGTAACCAGGAACCTGGCCTTTCATCAGCCTTGACTGTTGCGCGAGCAGGTCGTCCAAATCTTCGCTGTGCGTTAGCGCTTGAATATCAGCCGTTAGTAATTCCTCTTCCGAATAGCCAACCAACTGACAGAGGGAACGGTTTACCTGTAGCCAGCGACCTTCCTCCGATACCAGGGCCATCCCAATAGCCGCGTAATCAAAGGCGCTCCGAAAGCGCTCTTCGCTCTCACGGAGCAGTTCCGCGTGCCGTTTGGCTTGCTCGGCCTGCGCCACTGAAACCTCGACGTTCTTGAGATAGGTCTTGTAGGTGATATAGACAACGCCGATAACCGGCGCGGCGGTGATCGTTCCGTAGAAACCGATTACCGTAATGAGCCTGGCGATAAGAAAGGCGGCCGAGGCGCCGGCCAGATAAGTTATAGAAGACCACAGGTAGTATTTGCGCCATGTTGGCCATAAAGGCTGGTTGGTCTTGCATCCCGTGTAGATCGTGACCAGCGCGCTGTTGGTGATGTATTGCACCATCGCCATGACGGTAACGATAGCGACAGGCAGGCTCCGAGTGCCGAGCATCCCGATCGGACCAAAAGCTGAGCGAAGAACGATCACCGTAAGGAACGTCGAGCAGGTCATCAACGCAAAATTGAAGATGTGAACCGTAAGTTTCCGGGTTATCCGCAGTGAAGAACACAAACCTACGGCTGCGGCCAGCAGAATGGCAGGCTCCCCACCCCAGACTAGTAGGGTGAGAAAGATCAAAGTATCGGAAACGATTAACTCTCCCTTGATGCTCGGGATGTGAATAGTAAGCCGCGCGCCGATCACCACACTAAAGAGAAACAGAATCAGAAACCGACCGTCGAGCTGGGAGGAAGACAATTATTCCCATCGCCGCCGCGGCAACCAGTGCAACAAATGGTTTGAGGTAACGCTGTTTGTCAAAAGGCTTCATGGTCGTTGGGTTCCGCCCATTTTATTGAAGAAACAGAGTCTCGTAATGCTCTCGCATGGTATAGCCAGCCTTCTTATAGCAGGCCTGGGCCGCAGAGTTTTGCTCTCTGATAAGCAGACAAACCGACTTTGAGCGATTCAGCAACGTGTTTGTTAACTGGCGCATGCAGCGCGCTCCGAATCCGTTGCCACGTTTTTCCGGGCTGACGTACACACCCTCCAAATAAGTAATTTCGGGCAGGTCGCTGATAATGTCTGCCTTGAATATCAACTGGTTGTCTTCAACGACTGTCCAGACTCGGTCCTGATGGATTCGTCGCGCACAGCGCAAGCGAAACCCTTGCGGATCGGCAATGTTGGGATTCGCGCCGTTCTCCTCGAAAGCCATCTGAGCGTGAACCTGCACCACCAGTTCCAGTTCATTTGGCGTTGCCAGGCGCAGGCCGGGAACTGATTCTTCCAACTGTTGTTTGGATTTCTGCTCGAACAGCAATTCGCGGCAAATCCTGCGCGGAGACGGTCGCTCGTTACCGCCGTAGTAATGCAGGAACTCCTTGATCGAGTCCTGCTCGCCCACGAGCGTGTGCGAAGTGGGGCAGCTTTGCGCAAGACGTGCGAAGGCTGCGACGGCGGGATCGGCGACTGTCTCGAACAGGGTGACATGGCCGATTAGGGCCACGCCTTCCAGTTGGCCCCGAACGTTTCGGTGGCCGTAGAAACTACCTCGGTTCAAAGGGCTTTCTATTCCGTTGTCGTGGATCCAGCCGGACATGAGGAAGGTTTGCTGTGGCCGGCGTGAAAGGAAATTCACGGTTTCGGCCCTGTCCTCATTCGTCAGAGGTTGAGTCATCTGGGCCGCCACGGCCCCGGCTGGATAATCTCTTTGATGTTCTACTAGTTGCTGCATTTACTTATCTCAAATAGTAATGTCTACGGAAGCTGTGCCACGGTGGGAGCGTCAACTCGACTTTCGCTTTTCATCAATTCAATCATCCTTTTCGCTTTCATATCGCCGAGAATGCGAGGAAGCAGTCCGCGGTCAGCGGCTTATTGAGCAATGGCCATGCCAGCAAGTCCATTTCAAGGAATTGGTTTTTTGTGGGGATTTCGAGGATTTCTGGGACATGGCCACAAGATTCGATCGTTTGCCGACCGGTCTAAGTGAGAGCAGTCACGTCCATCTGACCGAGTCAGGAGCTTCCGCAGTTCGAGGTTGTCTTAGCTGTCTTAAACGAGGAATCCGCCGTGTTGGAACGGCTCCACAGGAGGCGCTTGATTCACGCAAAGGAGATGCCCGGAGTTGTTGATAATAAATGGTGCACCCGGCACGACTCGAACGTGCGACCCCCTGATTCGTAGTCAGGTACTCTATCCAGCTGAGCTACGGGTGCAAGATTGGTGAATTGTGAAGAAGTTTAAGGTTTAAGGTTTCAAGTTTCAAGTTGGCCGATTCATGACTTCCAACTCGCGCGATTCAGGATTACCGGTTGCTCTTCTTACGGAGTTGCAACCTGAAACTTGAAACCCTGAAACTAAATCTTACCGGGCGTAGTATCCCGGCTTGGTGCTGGCGACCAAATCAGTGCGTGCTATGTCCACGCGAATCTGTCGCCACTTGCCATCGTGAGAACCCGGATTGGGAGCCTGGTAGGCGATGGTATAAAGCGTGCGCAAATCCGCGGCCACCTGCGCGTACAACTTGGCCATATCGGTGAGGCTTTGAATTTCATGAATACGTCCGCCCGTGCGGTTGGCCAGAAGTTGCAGGCGTATTTTAGCTGCGTCGTACATTGCAGTAATTGCCGGATCGGGCAGCGGTAAACGTTTTGGATCGCCTGACGGAAGGGCCAGCGGAAAAATCGTTACACCCTCGCGGTCGGCCTGGTTCAATACCGCAACTACTTGTGAGCTCGTCTCGGGTTTGATTGCCGTGCTGACCTCAGCTTCTGAAGCTTTCGCGACTATCGCGCGATCTCGATTCCGCACTTCGGTATCCAGGCCATCGGTTAAAACAACGATGGCCTTCCGTCGCTTGCCTTCGTTCGATAATTCTCTTAGCGAGAATTTCAAAGCGTCGTATAACGGAGTTTGGCCTGCGCCACCGGCCAGAACGGTGATTGCATAAGCTATCTTGCGTCGATCGGTGCTGAAGCCGATTAGAGACTTAACTCCCTTGCCGTTGAACTCCACGACCGCAACTCGATCTTCAGGGGCGAGCGCGTCCAAAAAACGCAATGCAGCTGATGCGATTTGCTGGCGAAAGTTCACGGTTGAACCTGACATGTCGAGCATTAACACTAAACTGAACGGCGCCTCGGTTGGTTCGAAGCTGAGAATGGGTCGTCGCACGCCGTCCTCGTAGATGGCAAAGTCGTTCCGGGACAATGACGTCACTGCTTTGCCCTGCTTATCGACGACGCCGACATTCAATTGCACCAGCGATGTATCGGTGGTGATGACCTCGTCGGGTTGCTGGGCAGAGACAGTGGCCGCAACCATTAATAGTCCTGCAAACGACAGGATTAGAGTTGTGCGGCGTGCGAGATTCGAAACTGAAGCGGGAACAGAGAATGGTTTCATTCCGTCTTTAACTTGCCAGAAAATTGTTTTGCTGGGGTGACTGAGTATGCCTGTCCAGCGGTTTCGTTTGCAACCTGAGCCAGGGAAACGAATCTTTCTATCTTGAAGCAGGGAACTTCCAGGCCATCGATAAGCAGCCGGGTTTCCCGATTGAAGAGTCTTTGAAATTATTGGAGAGGACAAGGCGGGTCACTCTTTACTGTTTGGGCGCAAAGTATCCTTCACGCGCGCGCACCGTCGCTTCTTTAACACCGCGCATTTCCACTTTGATCTGACGGAAGCGACCGTCGCGAGTTTTGTTCGCTGGATAGTAGCCCAGGCTGTACTGCGTGCCGATCTCGTTTGCGACTTCCGCAAAGGCGGCGCGCGCCTCTTGCACATTGCCGGCGGCGAAAGCTTTGCCTCCCGAAGCCCGAGCCATCTCGCCCATTTCTTTCCGCGCCAGATTGTAGAGTTGGCGGCTGATGTCCAGGCGTTCGAATTGTCCCATGCGACAGAAGTCCTGATAGTCTTCCTTTTGCGCCTGCGGGACAAAGAGCCGGCGAAACCGCTCCAACTGCTTCTCAGACAGCGCCAGCCGCCCGTCATCCTGACAATCTTTCAAGAGACGATCCTCGACGTATTCTTCGGTGTTGACCTGGATAAAATACGAAGCCAGGCCAGCGCTTGCCAGCTTGGCACGCGCATCTTCGTAACCCGAGTCGCTGCTGGAATCAACGCCATCCGTTAAGGCCACTACCGCTCGACGCCCGCGCATTTCTTCAGTCGGCGGATCGTGAAACACCTGATCAGCCACGCGTCCCAATCCATCGTAAAAAGGAGTGCCGTTGCTGGTGCCCAGGTTTTCGATCGCCGCGCGCAGGGCTTTGCGATCCTGCTCAAGCCCGGACAAAACCTCGACCGTTGCCATGGGCGCTCCGTTTCGCGGCGTGTTGTTGAAAGCCACAATCCCCACGCGATCTCCCGGCCGCAACGCGTTAATGAAGGCATTGGCCGCATCGCGGATCAAACCCAGTTCGTCACGAGTCGATCCGGACGTATCCAGCAGCAGAGCGATCTCAAACGGTGCTTCGGTGGTGGCAAAATTAGTTACTCGCTGCGGCTTTCCATCTTCGAGCACGACAAAGTTCTCTGCTCGCAACCCTGGCACTGGATGGCCATTTCGATCCGTTACTACAGCCGGCACACTTACAAGCTGAGTCTCGACCCGCACGACATCGCCTTCAGCTACTTCTTCACCAGATGAATTCGCTTGCGTTTGATTAGTTGGAGTGGGACTGGGAGTTGGCGTCGCGCCGACTTTGCGCGGCCGCTGTTGTTGGTTGGTTTGGCCCCAATGCGCTGCTTTGCCTGCGGCGGCGCATACAGCGAGCGAAAGCACAGCGCAAACCAAACAACCAAGCAAACTGATTTCAATCTGTCGTGCGGGCATTAATTTGCTGAACCGAATAGTCCGGGGTTGCCTAAATATAGCCGCAAATCTCATCCAAAACAAAGCGGTTTAGATTACGTTTCTTCTGAGTGCCGGCTTCAGTTGGGTCTTTGTTGATCCGGAAAAGTCCAACTGAAGTTGGTACTCTCAACGCCGAGCAGGTCAGGAACTCACAGTCGCTTCTTGACACGAATCGACGCTTTCCCTACGATCACAGCCTGCGGCAGGGCAAGTGGTGGCAGCGATTTTTGAAATTGGGCACGTATGTCAATGGTAGACGGCTTCCCTTACAAGGAAGAGGTTGGGGGTTCGAGTCCCTCCGCGCCCACCAGTTTGAGATTCCAGGATCTCAGATTTGAAAATAGACTTTAATGCGGAGTCGTAGTTCAGTTGGTTAGAACGCCGGCCTGTCACGTCGGAGGTCGCGGGTTCGAGTCCCGTCGGCTCCGCCATTTATGAAGCGGTTGCTTTTCACGGTTTGAAGAGCAACCGCTTTTGCTTTGTCGCAGTTAGGCTTCTTGCGAAGATCCGTTTGTCTTACCTCGCTTACGTATAAGGGACACTAATCCCCGGTAGGCGCTCGCCTCGCCTTATGAGGTAGTGACAGCAGTCCGAGAAAGATCAATTGACACACAAAACTTGTCGGTATAGGCTGCGCAGCACAAGTTTTCGCTTTCTTCTCTTATCTCTTATTAGGCATCATCGATTGCCGTTTACTGGACTCGACCCGAGAGGATATTTGCGTCATGACCCGAATACTTGCTTTCCTTTATGGCGTACTGTGCTATCTGATTTTCTTCATTACTTTCCTTTACGCCATCGGCTTTGTCGGCAACGTCGTCGTTCCCAAGTCGATTGACACGGGAACAGCAGTGCCGCTTGCCTGGGCGTTGCTCATTGACGCCTTGTTGCTCAGCGTTTTCGCGATCCAGCACAGTGTGATGGCGCGCCAATGGTTCAAACGACTATGGACCAGAATGGTGCCTCAACCTGTCGAGCGCAGCACTTACGTGCTCGTGGCAAGTTGCGCGTTGTTGCTGCTCTTCTGGCAGTGGCGACCGATGACATCGATCATCTGGGATGTGCGAAACCCAACCGGAGCTATCCTGTTACAGGGACTGTTCTGGATCGGCTGGAGCCTGGTTTTGGTTTCAACCTTCCTCGTTGATCATTTCGGCCTCTTCGGCGTGAAGCAGGTCTATACCTATCTGAAGCAACAAACAAGCGAACCACCGCCTTTCAAGACTCCGGTGGTGTACAAGACAGTGCGGCATCCACTCTACCTCGGCTTCATCATCGCCTTCTGGAGCACGCCGCGCATGACTCTGGGCCATCTTTTCTTTGCGATCATGACCACCGCATACATCGTTGTGGCCATTCAATTCGAAGAGCGGGATTTGATCCGATCCTACGGTGATCAATACCGCGACTATCGCCGTCGAGTGTCAATGCTCATACCAATGCCTCCTCGGAAATGAGCCGCTCTAAACAGTCGCCTGGTTCAACTCGCGTGCGGCGTCAGGGTGGCGCCGATAGAGAGCGCCTTATACAACTGATCCTTGTAATTCGTTGATAGTGCTTACTCAGACTTTTCGCCTGTCATGTCGGAGGTCAGGGTTCGAGTCCCGCAGGCTCCGCCATTTATGAAGCGGTTGCTTTCACGGTTTGAAGAGCAACCGCTTTTGCTTTTAGACTCTCAACCATGATTCCTGTTCGCGAAGCAATAAGCATAGTTCTCCGGCAGACATCCGGGCTCGCGGCCGGATCCATTGCGCTGGGCGACTCGCTGGGTCGAGTTCTCGCCGAAGACATTATCGCCGACTGTGATCTCCCGCCCTTCGATCGCGCCCAGATGGATGGTTATGCAGTTCGCGCGGAAGATGTCTCGAAGACGCCGGCGCGACTGGGGATTGTCGGTGAATCGGCAGCGGGTAGCGGCTGGCATCATGAAATGAAAGCGGGCGAGGCAGTACGGATCATGACCGGCGCGCCGGTGCCCCTGGGCGCTGACGCGGTGCAGCAGGTGGAGTTGACTCGCGAATCCAATGGTCACGTTGAGATTCTTGAGTCAGTGGACGCCGGCAGATCAATTGTTAAGCGAGCCTCCGAGATCCGGACCGGCGAGACGGTGCTGCGAGCGGGGGAAGATATTAACGCGGCGATGATTGCGACGCTTGCGTCATTCGGTTATGCGCAGGTGAAAGTCGGCCGCCGGCCGCGGGTGGCCATTATGGCTACTGGCAGTGAGCTCGTCGACATAGATCAGAAGCCTGGCAAAGATCAGATTCGTGATTCAAACAACTACACGCTGGCCGCATATGCGATGCTGGCCGGCGCTACTGTAGATCGGTTGCCGCTGGCTGGTGACGACACCGAAGAATTGAAAGAGCAGATGGCTGCAGCAGCCGAACGCTCGGATGTATTGATCACGTCAGGCGGCGTTTCCATGGGTGTTTACGATTTCACCAAAGCGGCCTTGAAACAGCTGGGCGCGGAGATCTTCTTCGAGCGCGTCTCGTTGCGGCCGGGCAAGCCGACGGTCTTTGGGCGGCTCGGCCATACACTGCTGTTTGGGCTTCCAGGTAATCCCGTTTCAGTTGCTGTCACATTCAATCTGTTCGCGCGAGCGGCATTGCGTGCAATGCAAGGCGCCAAAGAACCGGCATTAAGGGAAGAAATGGCGTTACTTGCTCGTGACCTGAAGGGATCAATTGATCGCGAGAGCTACCTTCCGGCGGTCCTGCGCACAGACGAAAAGGGGACTTTGCTGGCTGAGCCTTTGAAGTGGGGTGGCTCGTCGGATTTTGTGGCGTTTGCGCGGGCGACAGCGCTAATCGACGTGCCGGCGGGTGTGAAGATGATCGCCGCCGGATCGCCGGTGAAGATTGTCAGGCTGCCGAGTTAAAGGCCGAAAAGCTAATTAACAATAATTGATCAGAGGTTCCTGAAGTCTGTGCCACTACACCTGCACAATCGGTGCGATCCGTTCTGACAAAGCAGTAAATCCAGCGAACCCCGGCAGGCGGGCAATCCTATTCGCCACTGTGCGATCGAAGAATTCCAAACCTTTCGTGCCATGAAATAGGGTCGAGACGACGTAATGCGTTTCCGTCACGGACTTGGGTCCCTGTCCTACGGGAGCCCAAAATCGCCGGATGATAAATCGCGCCAGGTCGCGCGAGAATTTTGCCTGGCTTAGCTTCACGCGCGCGACATTCCAGTAGAAGCTGGCGTGCAGCGACTCTTCCTGAATGATTGCTTTCAGCAGAGACTTCAAGACCGGATGCCTTGCCAGTTCGGAAAGGCGGCGGTAACCCTGAAGCGTTGTGATCTCGTTGATTGCTCCCCACACCATGTGGGCGGCATGGAAGTATTTACCGAAGGGGATGACCGCAGAATTCATCATGTAGCTCTGCAGCGTATAGCGCCCCGGGATTCTTCCTTTGGCCTCGGCACGCCATGTCTGGCTGGTGGGAATGCCGGCCTCACTCAGAAAACGATTCAACAGATCAGCATGCTGGCTCTCTTCGACGCTCCAGCGATCCATGAATTTCCTGATGATTGGATCTTTACCGGTGGGCGTTCTCAGCAACTCTCGATAATACATATCCGTAAGGTATTCGATGTCCCGCATGTAAATCAGCACCGGGACAAACGCAGGATTCAGCGCATGGTTGGAAACGTCGCGCCAGCGAATGCTATCGACAAAGGCGCTGGTCAAAGCGCGTGGTTGGCTCTCGTACCAATCAAGAACCTCACTATCTGTTTCGAACACGATTAGCCTCCAGGGAAAAGCTTTGCCTTAACTCAAAAACCACTTTGATTTACGATTGGCCGCGGGAAACGGATTTTCGCGGGCGGATTATTCTGTTATGCTCGCAAAAACCAAAGAGTTTTTTTGAGGCTGATCCGTACACACCGATTTTTCAAAGAGTTCGCGACGAGAACAAACCGGAATAATCCCTTAACCTGATGCCGTCTACTGCTTCAACGGTCAGCGAGTCCTCCGACAAGGCCCGGAATTCAGCGGCGGCGCCCCTCGCTCACGAGGCGATCCATGACACGGTCGTCGGGATTCTCGAGCAGGAACAGCGTGGCCCACTGCTGGATGTCCCCGCGGGGGAAGGCGCACTGGCGGCCCGTCTTCATGGAGCCGGATTTGAGGTGAGTTGCTGTGATCTATATCCCGAGATCTTTCGCTTAGACGATGTCAGCATTTGCCAGGGTGACCTGAATGGCCAGCTGCCTTTCGATAATCACTCGTTCGACTATGTCACCTGTCTTGAAGGCCTTGAGCACATCGAGAATCCACAGCAGGCAATCCGAGAGTTCGCGCGGGTGCTGCGGCCGGGCGGGACAGTAATAGTCAGCGTTCCCAACATTCTGAATATCGAAGAACGATTGAAATGGCTGCTCTATGGTTACACATCTCACTTCAAACCCATGACGCGAGCACATGTCGAGCGCCTGCGCGCGGAATACGACGACCGCGAAGAGATTGCCGCGCACGTCAATCCGATCAGTTATTCCGAGCTGCGTTACGTCCTCGAGAAGTATGGTTTTCAAATCGCGCGCGTGTATCGTGATAAACCCAAATCAAACGCCTGGCTGTACTGGCCGGTAGTGTTGTTAATTCGCTTGATTGCCCGACTAACTCCGGCCCGCAAGCGAAAGGAGCGTTGGACTCAAGAGTTGGCTTCGGATGAAGTTTTGCTGGGGGGGAATACTTTGATTGTGCAGGCTGTCCTTGAGTGAGGTCGACGGGGTGATTTTTAACGCAAAGGTACGCAAAGGATTTCGCTAAGGGACGCAAAGAAGAGATGACCGAAAATGAGCTCTCACATTTGATCGTTGGTTGCGCGATGCGCGTGCATTCTGCGCTTGGTCCTGGTTTGCTGGAATCTGCGTATGAAGCGTGCCTGCAGTTTGAGTTGATCAAGTCGGGTCTTCGGGTAGAGGCGCAAAAACCTCTTCCGCTCGTTTACGAGTCGGTAAAGCTCGAATGCGGCTATCGTGTTGACTTGTTAGTTGAAGGTAAGTTGATTATAGAAGTGAAAGCCGTGGAAGCTCTCGCGGAAATCCATTTCGCCCAGGTCTTAACTTATCTGCGATTATCGAATTTGAGGCTGGCCCTTCTATTGAACTTCAATGTCGTTCATATGAAGGACGGAATCAGAAGAATAGTCAACAAGCTATGAATTACCTTTGCGCCCTTTGCGAAAACCTTTGCGTACCTTTGCGTTAAAATCTCTCCTCGCATGGAGCGACCTGAAATAGCATGAGTGAACTAACCCACATCGACGAACACGGCCGAGCCAGGATGGTTGACACCAGCGAGAAAGCGGTCACCGCACGACGCGCGATCGCCTCAGCTCGCGTTTTGATGTCCGCCGGGACCGTGTCGGCGATTCGCGATCACACCACGCCCAAGGGTGATCCACTGGAAACCGCCCGTCTTGCGGGAATCGTCGCTGCCAAACGCACGGCAGAACTTATCCCCCTGTGTCACAACTTGCCGCTGACGCATGTCGATGTGCGCGCCGAGCTGCAGAAATATGGCGTCTATTTGGAAGCAGAAGTTAGCACCCGGGCCCAAACCGGAGTCGAGATGGAAGCATTGACCGCAGTTTCGGTGGCCGCGCTCACGGTCTATGACATGTGCAAAGCTTTGGACAAGGCAATGACGATCAGCGACGTGCGGCTCGAACTGAAGACCGGGGGAAAATCAGGCGAGTACCATCGTGGCGCAAATCAGCCGGGAACAAGCTCGGCATGATTGACGTTCATGATCCTGGCTATGTTTGATTATCAAGGTTCACAGACCGAAAGTCTGTGCCACCGGCGGAGGATTCACTTATGAAATACGGGATTTCCCAGGATGCTCGCCCCCAGGCGATGACGCTGTTGTTTGCGGCGGGACTTTCGATCGCACTGTGGTTCATTCCTTTCGCCGAGATTCTAAGTTATCCCTTCCGCATTTTTGTGACCTTCATTCACGAAGGCGGACACGCCATGGCGGCGCTCATAACCGGGAACTCGGTGCAGAGCCTGAGCGTGGCCATGGATGCCAGTGGCGAAACCTACACAACCCAGGGTGGGATGTTCTCGCAGATGCTGGTCTCCAGTGCCGGCTATCTGGGCGCGATGACTTTTGGCTCGCTCCTGCTCGTCTTGATTCGCAAGGCGATGGCGGCACGCATAGTCCTCGCTGGCTCGGCTGTGCTGATCCTGATTCTGACGACCGTGTTTGGACTTATTAAGCCCGTGGTGGCTGGGTCGTGGGGCTCGCTCGCCGGCATTCCTTTTACCTTTTTCGCGGGCATCGCATTGGCGGTCGGGCTGTTTACCGTGGCCCGGTGCTGGCCGTGCAATGCGTGCTGAACGCCCTGCTTGATTTGAAAACCGTTTTCTTTCTTTCGTCGCCCCTGGCCCCGGCGGTCCATACGGATGCTGCGAATATGGCTGCCGCCACCGGCATCCCGGCCATCATCTGGACAATCATTTGGATCTTAGCCGCGTTTGGAATTCTGGTGGTGGCGCTGCGGCTTTATGTCGCCGCGCGTGACCGTGCGTTTGACAGAAGGAGAAATGCAGACTCGTTCGCCGCGAAATCAGAATGGAAGCTTCAAAGTAATTTTGAGGACGAGCCACAGCTGAACACTGCCCGGCGTGGACAATAGTTATTAATTCCCGCCGGGGCAACTCGATGGGTTTGGAATTTTTATTCCGCTATGGCTTGTTTTGATTGGTTCGCTTTCACATTCGCTCATTGATAGAATTGCCTGCCCGGGTCAGTGAGCAATGGACAAATTTATCGAGGGCCTCGACCTGCAGTTTACTCGGCTCCACCGCGATTCGCACCAATTGATCGACGCGATCTCTCCTGAGTTGCTGTATCATCAGCCGCCCGGGAAGTCGAATTCCTTGCCGCTTCATTCATGCGGCGAGCACATTCTACGCAGCGCGGCCGTAGTCGAGCAGACCTTTGGTGGCATTACCACAAACCTGTGGGACGATCCGTTCGAGTGGACCCTGCCAGAGACTTTACCGACGCCGGACAAAGTCGCCGGCTATCTCGATGAAGTTGACGCTACCCGGAAGCGTGGCTTCCTCCTTTTCAAAGGTGACGAGGATCTTTTGAAAGAAATTATGGCGCCATCCGGGCCCACGCAACTATTGCCGTTGTTGCTGGACACACTGGCGCTGGCAGCGCATCATCAGGGCCGGGCCATGGCGACTTTTGAAATTCTGCGAGCCGCAAGACCAAACCAGAGTTAAGGACAGAATCATGTACTGCCCACAATGCGGTCAACAACAGGCTACTGACTCGATGCGCTTCTGCGCCAGGTGCGGATTTCCGCTCGAAGGCGCGATGGAGTTGCTGGCCCATGGCGGGATGTTTCCGCGCTATGAAGTGGCAGGCGGAGCAACAAAAATTTCGGCGCGCCGGAGAGGCGTAAAGCAGGGCGCCTTACTAATGCTGATTGGCGCTGTCCTAGTGCCGCTATTGGGAGTGTTCTCCAGTTTTGCGCCGTTTACGATCGGGAGAGCCTTTGAATTCTTTGCCGCAGCCGCGGCTATTCTTTGCTTCGTCGGTGGTCCCTTGCGCATGCTCTTTGCCGCTTTGTTTGAAGACGGAGCCCCGCCGCGACAATTCAGGATGCCGTCTACCTACGCCCCGCCGGCGATTCCGCCATCACCCGTGCGAGTAACGGCTCTGCCTCAAGCCAACGCAACCCCGACCGCTGGATGGAGATCGCGACCTCAAACTGCCGAGATCGTTCAGCCTCCAAGCGTCGTGTCGGATCATACCACCCGGCTGCTGGAAAAGTCTGAGCGTGAAGGGGACTAGTCTTTCCGTCCACACCCATTGCCCAAATGCGTCCCTCGCGGGCACAATCATCCGGCAATGGCAATCGCTGCTGACCTGGAAATCAAGAACGACTCTTTGACGGCGCGTCTGCTCGCACGAATCAAGCGCGAAGGGCCGATCAGTTTTCGCGTGTGGATGCAGGCCGCGCTTTATGACGAGCGCGACGGGTACTATTGCCGTTCGGCCCGGGTGCGACAGGGCCGCGCCGGCGATTACCGCACAGCGCCCGAAAGTAGTCCGCTCTTTGCGGGTACCTTTGCCCGATACTTCTCGCAGTTATTCGCCGAACTCGGCTCGCCGTCTTCATGGACCATTTTTGAGGCGGGGGCCTCCTCTGGTGTGTTTGCTCATGGAGTCTTAACAGCACTTCAGGCGCATCATTCCCGTGTCTTTGCCGCCACGAATTATGTAATCGACGAGGTTAGCCCGGATGCCAGGCTGCAGGCGGCGGCTCGCCTGTCCGATTTCGCGGATCGCGTCAGATTCGAACGGTTACCGGAAGTTACTTTGCCCATCTACCCGGGGATCGTTTTCTCAAACGAACTCATTGACGCGTTTCCAGTTCAAAGGGTCACGATGCGCGGCGGAAGACTGCGCGAGCTTTATGTCGGAGTAGACGAAAAAAGTTTTGTCTGGGTCGAGTGTGATCCGGACCAGCCCGTGCGAGACTATTGTCAACGCGCCGGGTTGCATCTTGCCGAAGGTCAAATCGCCGAGGTCAATCTCCAGGCTGAAGACTTTCTGTCTCGGGCGGCTTCATTGTTGGAACGCGGGTTTGTGATCACCGTTGACTTTGGAGATGAGCGAAACGATCTACTGAACGCGCCGCATCGACATGACGGAACCTTAAGGGCTTTTCGCGACCATCGACTGATTAGCAATGTTCTGGCCGCTCCGGGCGAACAGGATCTGACAACTACAATTGACTGGACCCAGATTTGTGAGGCCGGCGCTGTTGCTGGTCTGAAAGCGCTGCGGTACGAGCGACTTGATCAATTCTTTCTAAAAGAAGGTTTGCTGGATGAGCTGGAAATGCGCGCCGGCCTCTTATCCGATTCTGAGGCGTTGCGGCTACGTACCAGCGCGCGCGAGATGATCATGCCTCATGGCCTGGCTGCGTCGTTTCAGATTCTGGTGCAGGCGAAACATCCTGGCCCGTGATGGAGTTTCGGTGTCAGAAGCCCGACCGCTAGGGAGGGCCATCATTGTTCCGCGACTCGTAATGCAGATAGCCCTCCCTGACGCTCAGGCTTCTGACACTCCTAAAAATTTAGTTGACAACCCGGGCAACCTTCGCCTATTCTCCTAAGCTCTTAGGAGTCGACGGTTTAATGGCGCGACGAAAAACTGACAATCTGACACCGCTTGAGCTCGAGATCATGCACGTCCTTTGGGAAGTTGGGACGGCCAATGTGCAGACCGTGCAGCAGCATCTGCAACGCGAACTCGCCTATACCACGGTCCAGACCATGCTCAATATTCTTCATCGTAAAGGGAAAGCGAAGCGAACGCTCAAAGACCGGGCATATTTTTATAAGCCCGCGGTTAGCCGCAGCCAGGTTGTCGGCCAGCACATGAGCGACATCGTCGAGCGTTTGTTCGGCGGCTCGGCGGAAAGTCTGGTCATGAGCCTGATGGAAACAAAACATCTGACGCCGAAGAAACTCGAGCGGCTGCAAAAGCTGCTCGAAGAAAACCGCGAAGGAAAGAAATGAGAGTCGGAGCCCAACTGGTTTTGACCTTCCTTTTGAACGCCTCCTGGCAGATTGCGCTGGTCGTCGCGTTTGCCGCGGCCTGTGATTGGTTATTGCGCGGGACGACGGCCCGTTATCGGCACGGGCTATGGGTGGCTGCGCTGGGAATGGCTTTTGTTCTGCCAATGCTGGGTCCGGCGCGGCTGATCAAGACGCGCTTGAGTGCAAAACCGCAACCGATTGAAAGCGCTCCGGCTCCCGTCTTTGTCACCTCGACCTATTCACCTGAACTCGATTCTGCTGAACCACGGGCAATGGAAAAACGCGGGGAGCCGTTGGCTATCGGACCAACGCAGGGAAACTTTCTGACTGGGGGAATTCACCTGAACCGGCGTTTGGGTGCAATCCTGATGGCGTTGTATGGACTCTTTCTTTTGTACCGTGCCGGCCAATTTGTGCGGGCATGGCGCCGCACGAAGACAATCGTTCAAAGCGCGTACGATTGCGATTTTTCCGCGCAGGTCAAACCGATTATTGAGAAACGTCAGACGGCGATCGGCGGAAAGCGTGGGCGAATTCTTTGCTCGTCAACGGTCCCGGTGCCAATCACAGTCGGCATTTTGCAGCCATTGATCATTCTGCCCGAGGGACTAGTGTGTGACGTCGATCAGGAAGTACTTACCTCAGCCATTGGCCATGAACTGGTGCACGTCGCCCGGCGCGACTATTTGGCCAATTTGATCTACGAAATCATTTATTTGCCGATGTCTTTCCATCCGGCTGCGACGCTGATACGCCGGCGGATTAAGCAGACCCGTGAACTCTGCTGTGACGAATCAGTCACGACCAAACTTCTTAAAGCCGAAACCTATGTACGTTCGCTGGTGCGTTTAATCGGTGCAGCGCCACTCGATCACCGTCCAGCGGTCGACACAACGATTGGGATTAGCGAATCGGACATTCTGGAGGTACGAATCATGTCATTACTCAAGACGAAAAAGCTAACCGCACGGCGTAAGAGGCTGATGCTGATCATGGCTACCTTGCTGCTGGTTGCTCCCTGCGTGGCGGCCACCTCGTTCGCGTTGACCCTCGACATTGACCGGCAAGAGCCCACTGCAACGGCGACCAACGAAAAGTCGGATCGGCAGAAACAAGAGCGAGAGCGTGAAGAGCTGAAGCGCGCCGTGCGTGAGCTGAAAGAAAAGGCGCAGACGGCGCCGGCATCACAACGCGCAGACGCGGAGGCGCGTTTGCTCGAGGTAGAACGGAATTTGGAATTGCATGACCGATTACTCCAGGAGTACGACACCCGGCGAGAGCAAAAAGAGAAGAAAATTCAGGAGCTGCGAGAGAACCTCGCACAGTTGGAAAAGAATCGCCCCGCGGACGAAGCTCGGACGAAGGACGTGCAGAAACAGATCGCGGGAATGGAGACTCTGTACACCGCGGAAAAAGAGCGCGCAGCGCAGCAGAGCATTGCGGAGATGCAAGGGGTGCAGGCCGACCGAAAGGCCAGAGTGATCTATCGGGTCGAGCCGGAGTACACGATGGATGCTCGCGAAAAGAAGATCGAAGGAACCGTGGTGTTGACCTTGACGGTTGATCACGAGGGTCTGCCGCAAAACATAAAGGTAAAAAAGTCGCTTTATCCCTCGCTTGATCAAAGCGCCATTGAAGCTGCTCAAGACGGCCAGCCGGTTTCCATGTGGATCAGCGTCGAAATGGAGTTTCGCGTGGAGCCCGGACAATACGATCCACAAAGAGCGAATGAAGATCGCCTCAAACGCGAGCTGTACGAGCGCGAGCGAGCCGGAGGCGCAGGGGATCTCGAAACGAAACGGAGAAGGGAGCTGCAAGCAGACGAAGAAAAAGCCCGCCGGCAGGCCGACCTGGTGCGGGGCGCGACTCTTTCAATGGATCGGGCGATCCAAATCGCTACCAGCCAGGTGCCCGGCAAAGTTCTCGCTTGCAGCCTGGGGCGCGATGGCGACAAGCTGTTCTACCATGTGGTCATCATCACCACCGACGGCGAAAAGACGACCGCCACGTATGTCTGGGTCAGCGCTATCGACGGCCAGATTCTCAAGACAGAAAAAGAGGAGCGCAAGGAAGAAGAAACCGCGATGGAACGCGGCCAGGGACGATCGATTTCCGGCGGCGTGCTGAATGGCGCCGCATCCGTTCTGCCGCCACCGGTATATCCGCCGATAGCCAGAGCGGCCCATGCATCAGGCTCGGTGACGGTTGAAATAACGGTGGACGAAACGGGCAACGTGGTCGCGGCGCATGCGGTGTCCGGTCACCCGTTATTGCAAGCCGCAGCAGTGACCGCCGCACGACAGGCGAGCTTCAAGCCAACTCGGCTGGATGGCGAGCCAGTTAAAATTAAGGGAGTGCTGGTCTACAACTTCATGACGCAGTAAAGACGTAGTCTGAAACCACAACCGGGCAACCTGGTGAGGTGAACAATGAAGCAAAGCCACTCGGTTGCCCTCCTCTTATTCTTCTCGTTTGTTGTTTTCTCCCACTCGACCCCGGCAAAGGCGCACTCCGGAACAACTAGTCAGAGGCATGTGGAAGTTCGCGTCAAGCCTTTCATAGATCTCTACTTCTTTGTTTATAGGCTCGCTTCAAGTTCTGACAAGCCACCCCCAATCGATGGTTTCGCCCAGGCGATTGAAGCTGCTCGCCAGGTTCCGCTCTTTACTCCGCTCAAAGACTTAGTCTTATTCAACTGCGACAGTGCCAAAGCTGCGGAGCGGGCCTTCGCTCAATTTCCAGAGACCGATAAGCTGCGAACTGGAGAGGTGATTCCAATACGTGAAAGGCTGGTTCATCTCTCCCAAACGCTAGCCGTCATTGAACCGTCTTTCCGTGAGAAGATTTGGCCGCAGCATAAAGTTGCGATCCAGGAAGCTGAGAAGAGAATAGCGCGCGACTTTGTGCCTCAAGAAGAGAAGCTGTTTAGTTATTTCATCGGCCGGCTTGGAATGGGTGGCTCGGACTATGTGGTCCCGATTTACCTGGTCGCTGAAGGGCCCTGGCCGGCGGCATTTACGGCGCAAGGCAAGCTGAGCGCGCATGGCATGTGCCTGGTCAATGTTGGAGCCCTACCGGGAGCATCGCTTTTTGCAGCGATATTGCATGAGTCGATCCACGCCCTCAATTTGGAAACAGAAGGGAAGGGCAATGTGCTCGTTGAGCTTCGCAGTCGACTGCTAAGGTCCGGGTTTGATCAGGATGATCGAGTTGTGCGCGAAGCTCCACATATGCTGGTGTTCATTCAAAGCGTAGAAACAGTTCGAAGGTTCCTGGACGTCTCATACCTGCCATACACGGAAGGAGTCTTCGCCAGGCCTGGCATTCAACCACTCGTAAACATTGAGCTGCCGATCTGGACCGCGTATCTGAATGGAAAACTGCCACGCGAAAAGGCGCTCGACCAGATTGTGGAGGCTTTCGTCAAAGCGCAACGCAAAGAGGCAGCGGGAAAGTCGCAACGAACGGGGCAGCGAAACTAAGGTCACCTTTCCTGCGCCTCGTGTACCGCTCCGTCTACTTGTTCATTCTCCCTTGCACGCCGGCGTCGCCAGCGTATAATGCCCTCCACTAAATCGTCTGAAAAGATCCGTTTTCCTGCGCAGGTCCGCGTCTGGCTAATCCAGGTCGATGGCTTGCACCCCAAAGAGGAACTACATCATGAACCCGACGTCGAAGCTGGTACCTTTTTTCAAACTCAGATTGTTGAAAGCGGTAATCGTCACCGTCGTGCTGGGTGCGATTCAGATGAGTGTATTTGCAGTCCCCCCAATTATCGCGGTTGGGCCGGACTCGCCGCACGCGCCGGTCGTTAAGAGAATCAGCGTGAATGGACAGAACGGCAATGTGACCTTCGCTTTTGAAGCTTACCGAAATAGTTTCACTGGTGGTGTGCATGTCGCCGCCGGTGAATGTCTTTGATGGAAAAACCGGCCGTCGCATGCGCACCTTTCGCGCCTTTCCCGGATTCTTCCGCGGCGGAGTGTTTGTGGCTGCGGGAGATGTTAACGGCGACGGCAAGGCGGACATCATTGTGGCGCCTGATAGTGGCGCACCTCCGATCGTGCGCGTGTTCGACGGCCCGACGGGAAAGTCCATCAGAACCTTCTTCGCTTACTCGGCATTTTTTACGGGTGGCGTGCGAGTGGCCGCCGGCGACGTTAACGGCGATGGAGTTGCTGACATCATCACCGGCGCGGGTCCCGGCGGCGGCCCGCATGTGAAAGTCTTTGACGGAGTCAATGGGAACCTTTTGGATAGCTTCTTTGCGTTTGACGCAAACTTCCCGGGCGGCGTGTTTGTCGAGGCTGGCGATGTGAACGGCGACGGCAAAGCCGACCTCATCACCGGCGCCGGCCCCGGCGGCGGACCACACGTCAAAGTTTTTGATGGCACTCAACTGAATCTCCTGTTCAGCTTCTTCGCCTACGACGCGAGCTTCACGGGTGGCGTGCGCGTGGCTGCCGGCGATGTCAATGGCGATGGCTTTGCTGACATCGTAACCGGCGCCGGACCCGGCGGTGGACCACACGTGAAAGTATTTAGCGGAATCCAGCTGGATGTGCTGCACAGCTTCTTCGCCTACGAGGCGAATTTCACTGGCGGAGTATTTGTGGGAGCGATCGGGTCGGGTCAGCGTGTCGGCGGTCAGTAAGTGGTCAG
>Ga0193749_1000005_pt1 | contig 22407 bp, 21 predicted proteins | sample L1s2metaG_FD_145081 | JGI IMG/M metagenome (GOLD analysis project Ga0193749, IMG submission 145081) | Soil microbial communities from a riparian zone of the East river system, Colorado, United States - L1s2 | ecosystem: Environmental > Terrestrial > Soil > Riparian zone | place: USA: East River...
TGGCGCGGCCCGCACCGATGATGACTACCAACAAGCGGGCGCGACTGTCTCCGCCGATCGAAATGCCCTGCTCGCCTCAGCAGACGTCCTCGTTACAGTCAATCGACCGGCTAAAGAAGATTTCAATAGTCTGAAAAACAGCGCCGTGGTGCTCGGCTTTCTGCGTCCGCTCGATGAACCATCGGAGTTAGTACCTGCTTTAGAGCATGGCTTAACAACTTTCGCGATGGAGCTCGTGCCACGCATCACGCGCGCGCAATCGATGGATGCGCTGTCGTCAATGGCCACGGTCGCAGGTTACAAAGCGGTTCTGCTGGGCGCAGATCGAATCCCGCGCATGTTTCCCTTGCTGATGACTGCAGCCGGAACCGTGCCGCCCGCGCGCGTGCTGGTGCTGGGCGCAGGGGTCGCGGGTTTGCAGGCGATCGCCACGGCGCGGCGTTTGGGCGCGGTCGTCGAAGCGTACGACGTGCGCGCCGCCGCCGGCGAACAAGTAAGATCGCTGGGCGCAAAGTTTTTGGAAGTCGATCTGGGCGGACTGCAAACCGAAGACAAGGGCGGCTACGCGGTCGAGTTAAGCGAAGAAGCGCTGGCCCGTGGTCGCGCCTTGATCGCCGAACACGCACAGACTGCCGACGTGGTAATCACTACAGCGCAGGTACCGGGCAGGCCTGCGCCTTTGTTAATGGATGAAGCCGCAGTCAACGGAATGAAGCGCGGTTCAATAGTCATCGATCTCGCCGGCTCCACCGGCGGCAATGTCACGCTCAGTAAGCCTGACGAGGAAGTCGAGCGAAACGGTGTCGTGATCCTGGCGCCCACCAATCTTCCCGGGACTGTTCCGGTGCACGCCAGCCAGCTCTACTCGCGCAACGTCACGGCGTTTCTTAATCTGCTCATCAAAGATGGCACACTGCATGTCGACATGAATGACACCGTGGTTGGCCCGGCATGCGTAACGCATGAAGGCAAGTGGGTGAATCAGCGCGTGGCCGGTGTGATCGGCGCAAATGTCTCTGCTTAGCAATCAGGAGTTCCACAATGGATTCTACAAGTCTAATCGCAGCGTTGTACGTGTTCGCCCTGGCGGCGTTTCTCGGTTATCAGGTTATCTCGCGTGTGCCGCCGCTTTTGCACACGCCCTTGATGTCGGCGACGAATGCTATTTCAGGGATCTCGCTCGTTGGTTCGATCGTGATCGCAGGTTCAGGGCACGGCACCGTGGCCACGATTCTCGGGTTCATTGCGGTGGTGTGTTCGACTACTAATGTGGTGGGCGGATTTGTGATCACGGACCGGATGCTGCGGATGTTCAAGCGGAAGAAGTAGTCCACAGATTACGCAGATTACACAGATAAAGAGTTAATCAGGTGGGACGAGATGTGGGCCAGAACGTGATCAGGAGAAGTCATTAGTGAAAGATCAGAAGCTACTCAACCGTCAATCCTAATCTGCGAAATCTGTGTAATCTGCGGATAGGTTCTGCGGATTCAATTCAAAAATGCACTGGCAAACCTACTTCATCGAATTCAGTTACCTGCTGGCGTCGATTCTTTTCATCCTCGGCCTGAAAGGTCTGAGCCATCCCGAAACCGCGAAGCGCGGCATGCACCTGGCAGAGTTCGGCATGATGATGGCCATCATCGGCACCCTCATGCACTTCGAGATCGTCAGCTACACCTGGATCATCGTCGGCCTCTTGCTCGGCTCAACCCTGGGCGCGGCCATGGGCGTCTGGGTGCCGATGACTGCGATGCCGCAACGAACGGCACTATCGCACGCATTCGGCGCCTTTGCAGCAGCTTTGGTCGGTATTGCCGAATACTACAGCTACACGCACGGCTTCAAACCTCTGGTCGAACTCGGCCATTTAAAGATGAGCGCGATGGGTTTCGAGATCATGCTCGGCTCTTTGACGACCACGGGCAGTCTGATCGCCTTTGGCAAGTTGCAGGGCATCGTCCCCGGCAAGCCCCTGGTCTATCGTGGCCAGAACATCTTCAACATGCTGCTGCTGGCCACGACGATCGGGCTGTTCATCTATTTGATCTTTGTGCCCACGGCCGTCGTTCCTTTCTATCTCATGCTGACGTTCGCGTTCGTGTTTGGCGTCCTGCTGGTGTTGCCAATCGGGTCAGCGGACATGCCGGTGGTGATGTCTCTGCTGAATTCCTATGCCGGGCTGGCATCGGCGGCAACGGGGTTTGTGCTTTCGAACAATGTGCTGATCATCGCGGGCACCCTCGACGGCTTTTCCGGATTCATTCTTTCGATCCTGATGTGCCGCGCAATGAATCGTTCAATGACCAACGTGTTGTTTGGCGCATTCGGCAGCGCCGCAACTGTGGCCGGAGTCGAAGGACAGCAGGGCGAGATGCGCGAGGTCGGTCTGGAAGACGTGGCGGTCCAACTGGCTTATGCAAACCAGGTTGTGTTCGTTCCCGGTTACGGCATGGCCACGGCCCAGGCTCAACATGTGGTGCGCGAACTGGGCGACTCTCTTGAGAAGCGCGGCGTCACGGTCAAATACGGCATACACCCGGTGGCCGGACGCATGCCCGGACATATGAACGTGCTGCTGGCGGAAGCGAACGTTCCTTACTCCTCCCTGTATGAACTCGAACAGATCAATCCGGAGTTTCCCACCACTGACATAGTAGTCGTGATCGGCGCTAACGACGTCGTGAACCCTGACGCCCGGGATAATCCGAACAGTCCGATTGCCGGCATGCCAATCCTGGAGGTCGACCATGCCAAGTCCGTGGTCGTGTTGAAGCGCGGGCAAGGCAAAGGGTTTTCCGGTCTCGAGAACCCGCTCTTCTTCAAACCGAATACCGGGATGCTTTACGGCGACGCGAAGGATTCGTTGACGAAACTTGTGGGCGCAGTACAGCACGCGTAACCGTTCTCCGTGTTTTCGCGTCTTATCTCTTTTGCGAGAATATCCAAACGCAGAGGAACGCAAAGGATTTCGCAAAGGGTACGCAGAGGAGATCCTTTGCGTTACTCTGCGAAATCCTCTGCGCCCTTTGCGGTTGATTGATCGATAGGCCACACTCAATCTGTTTAATAACCGATTATGAGAAAACCGAAACTGTATACGCTATTAATTCTTCTGGCGCTGTCGTGGGCGCTACCGGCAACACTTGCCCAACGCAAAGCCGCCAAACCAAGGGCAATACCGGCGCCAACGGTATCTGCCGCTCGCGGCGTCGATACAATTACCGCTGCCCAGTTCAAAAACTATTTGTCATTCATCGCCTCAGATGAGATGGAGGGGCGCGACACGCCTTCGCGAGGTCTGGATACCACGGCAAAGTTCATCGCCATGAATTTGGAGCGCTGGGGCTTGAAGCCCGCCGGCGACGACGGCTCTTTCTTTCAGAAGATTGTTCTCCGCCGCGATCAGCTCGACGGCGCACACTCATCTGCTGAGATCAACGGGCAGAAGTTCAACTTCGGTGATGACTTTCTGCCCAATGCCGTCGGCAACACCCTGACCGGCCCGCTGGTCTATGTGGGTCACGGTTGGGTCGTGAAGTCCAGGAACATCGACGCGTATCAGGGCATCGACGTGAAAGACAAAATCGTCGTGATCTTTGGCGAGAGCATGCCGCAGGGTGTAACCCGCGCGGACCTGACCGGCAAGATGGGCGAAGATTGGAGCAGTCCGGCGCTTTATGCGCAGCAACATGGCGCGAAAGGCGTAATCGCGGTGCCCGAAAATGGAATGTTATTGCGCTGGGAACAGACAAGGCAGCGCCTCGGCGGCCCTATGCCCAGACCTCAGGTCGAAAAGTTCATGAACCCGAATGGTCCGCCATTGCCCGTAATTTGGCTGTCCCCGAAAATGGCATCGGCTTTGTTTCAGGGAGAGAAATACTCGGCGGAAGCATTGATGGCTTACGGATCCGCGGTGGCCCCAATGCCGGTCTCGCCCCCGAGCGGTCCGCCCGTCACCGTAACCCTGCCCTTTGAATTGAATGCGAGTAAGAACGTTACTTTCACGATCGCCGCGAAGACTGAAAAGCCGATGACCCAGAACATCGTCGCCGTGTGGGAAGGCAGCGATCCGGTGCTAAAGAGTGAATACGTCGCCCTGGGCGCACATTATGATCACATCGGCATCTGCGCGCCGGGAAGGCCCGACCCGATTTGCAACGGCGCGGATGACGACGGCTCGGGAACGACGGCGCTGCTCGGCATGGCGGAAGCGATCTCGCATGCAAAGCTACGGCCCAGGCGCTCCGTTCTTTTTGTCTGGCATTGCGGTGAAGAGAAAGGCTTGTGGGGCTCGCGCTATTTCACGGAGTATCCGACGATTCCGCTGGATCGAATAGTGACCCAATTGAACATCGACATGATCGGGCGCAGCAGGAAAGACGGCGATCCGAACCCGCTCAACGCCAACCTTTCCGGTCCAAATCAGATTTATGTGATCGGGTCGACAATGATGAGCACGGAACTGGGTAAGCTAAGCGAGACGGTAAACAAATCGTATCTGAATCTGCAATACGATCTCCGCTACGATGACCCGGCGGATCCAAATCATTTCTTTTCACGGAGCGATCATTACAACTATGCGCGCAAAGGGATCCCCATCATTTTCTTTTTCGACGGAACGCATGAAGACTATCACCGTCCCGGCGACGAGGCGCAGAAGATCGATTACGAGAAGATGGAGAAAGTCGCGCGCACTATCTACATGACCCTATGGGAGGTCGCCAATCTGGCCGTTCGTCCGAAGGTTGATAAACCGCTGCCGGCGCAGTTACAGCGAGGTGGATAAACACCCCCATTACGAGATTCGGATCGCAGCAGGAGTCTGATCATCCAAGGAGTCCATCATCATTCCATTTTCTAACCAATTCATCCGACGCCTCGAAGTGCATGGCGTCCTCATTAGCGCCACTAAAACCTGCGCCCCAGAAAAACTTCTCCTCATTAAAGAAGGGATGCAGCATCAACAAGCCTAACTGGGCTTTGCCGTCACCCCTGGGATCGAGCGTTCCCATGATCTTGATATCTACCGCGGTGCCCCAGGAATGATTTGAAAACTGTTTACTTGGCGGCCGTCCGGGAGGCCGCCTGATGCGCCGGCAGCAAAGCATACCTGCGGTTCTCAGTACTTTGAAAAGCTCAGGCTCCTGGTCTTTCACTTTGGCAAAGACTCGTTCCAGCACTTCTACTCCAGGCTTGATTCCGGTGACCGCAAACGGACCGACGTTCCTGGTAACGAGAAGTTCTCGAATCTTCTGATTAGTAACCTGCGTACAGTCCGGACTCAACGCTCCAGGCCTGCCCAGAATGTCCATCATTGTGTTCTGTCTTGCGGCGCTGACTCCTGGGTTAATATCTGATGGGATCGGCACCAGGGTGCCGAAGTCCGGAACCTGAATCAGGATGTTGACCTCGGCGCTCGAGACCTGAGCATTCAAAGCATCAAAGCCCTGAGCGACAATCCGGCGAGCCCCGCCCAGATTAAAGCGATTGGCGACAGACCAGTTGCCGTCAATCAACGTTACAGTTGGCAAGACGAACTCGCCGTCGGCAGTCAATTCGACTCGTGCTAGATCTGCATCCGCAGTGCCCTCGAACTCAACTGCTTCTCCGAGGAGAAACTTTCCGTTGTTTTGTGGTTTGGCGATAGTGAAAGGCATCTCTGACGAACCTCCTCTTGGTTGGGTGAGAGCGTGGACGCCGATTTAACTCCAGTCTTCGACCCGCGCGTAGAAACGCGCGCGGGCCCACACGTCATTCATGTAATCGCCGCCGGTTGTCTTTTCATCCGAGTTGGGCGGCCGTTTGCCGGCGCCACCGTTGTAGCGCGAGACGGCCATCTCCAGTTGTTCCACCCCGGATAAGTCGGGAAAGCTCTGCTTTACCGCGGCCAGTTTGTTCGCAAGTATCTGGGTGGCTTGATTGATATGCGGTTGACCTGCGGGTCCGCCGTCGTGCTGGACGGGAAAGGGATTGCGATCGTCCACTTGCATGATGCCAAAGCCATGACCGCCATCACCAAAACCATTTTTCAATACGGCGCCGCCGCGGCTTTCGCGACTTGCGATGGCGGCCAGCAAAGCCGGGGGCAAGGCGTGGTCTCGCGCGGCCATCTTGAATTTCTCCTTGTGGGCCATTACCCGATTGCGATCGGTCCTGGCCATCGTCTCTGATGAGGCGATGCCGCCAGGTAAATGGTCCTGCTTCGCGGTCTTCGCCGATGCACCCGCAGGTTGAAATAGATCGAGAATCGCGTTCAGACTTCCGCCGGCGGAAGGTGGGTTTGGAAGAGGTTCGTCGTTCATGCTTTGTTGAGATCTTTCTCGATATAGAGTTCGAGGAACGTTCATGGCCGAGCGAGGAAGATGCGCCGAATGGTCGCAGACTCTGGGGCCAGACTTTGAAAGTTTCGAGTTCCGGGTTTCGAGTCAGTTGGAACTCAGCTTGGAACTGGGCGTCTATTTCCCGTCCATGTTGAGCTTAACGATCCTATAGCCAGTTGATCGAGCACCGGCGCGATCATCCGGCACGGCCACGCAGGTGACGCAACCAATAGCTCGGCTGCATCACCAATCAATCCTGAAGTCTCTTTGCGTAGGCGTTGAGGCCACCTCTACCCTGAATGACCGGGTCGCCTTGGCGGACGGCGTGAGTGACACTACGTTCGTTCCAGGTCTTACGAATGTCAGTCGGTAATTTCCGTCGTTATCGGTCGTAACATTGAGATTGCCCAGACCCACCACGACTCCGCGGGCAGGTGAATTGTCTCTGTTCGTGATGCGCCCGTACAGTACAGTGGGACGCTGGGCCGCTGCCGCAACCAGACAAACAAGGATTAGGGTAATGCAAAGTGTAGTCTTCATCTCGTCCTCCTTTCGAGACCAGCGGACGCTAAGTTTGTGCTCTTAGAGGACGGGTTCAACCGTGCCTCCGCCGTTGAGTTGTTCATGGCCACAGTTCGTTGGAGCTGTTTGGAAGACAGGTCCGAAACGTTTGTAACCGGACGGAGAAAAGGCAAAGCCTGCTCCAGTCTATATCCGCGCCCGTCTTGTTCCGCAGCGAAGCCAGTGTAGACTTTGACGGTGTCGCTATTCCAAAGCGCCACGTCGTAGGAATTACTTTGCGGAACTTCCATCTCAAACGAGCCATCGGAATTCTGTACGGGTCCCAGTTGCTTGGCCAGAACTCCGACATTAAACGCTTCCCTTACCGGTTTACCTTCAGAGTCCCTGACCAGCCCGTGCAGTTTCACCGTCTTTGATTGAACCGGCGGGGGTGGCGGGTCCACATGCGGAAACTGGCCATACGGCAGTGGCTTAAGGACCGCGTATCCGTAAACCGACACCGCGCCCAGCAGAAAGCCGGCAACTGCACCCGCGCCAAACTGCTTGACACATCGCCCTACGAAAGCCAGAGGCGCCAAATTGCTCTCGATCAAAAAATCGGCGAACGGCGCATTCTTTGGGCGACGGTTCGCTTTGGGAGGGTTGGGAAATCCAGGACTACGTTGTCTTTCCGGGCCGATTGGCCGGTGCTTTGAGGGATGATTTTCCATGTTCTAATCTCCTGAAAAGGAGGCCGTCGAGAGAAATGCTGGATAGCAGCCTCTGCGGTAAGGTTTCTGTCCTTCTCTATTACCTATAGGCGGGATCCGCGAAAAAAATCCCTCAATAAACTGAAGTCAGCTTCGAAGGCCATTGAAGGCATATTCGCGATTTGGGGCCGGCCGGCCTGCAAGAATGGCTAAAGAATCATTGAAATCCGAGAGCTTTCAGAGATCCTGAGTCAAAGGTGCGACCCCAGACGGGCCATTATGGTTTGTTTTGGAACCGCGCCGACGATTTGGTCAACTACCTTACCGCGCTTGAAAATCAACATAGTCGGAATGCTGCGAATCTGGAATTGAGCAGAGATCCCCGGGTTCTCATCGACGTTAAGCTTGGCAATCTTGTAGCGTCCGCCCGACTCGGCCGCCAGTTGATCGAGCACGGGCGCTATTATCCGGCACGGACCACACCACGGCGCCCAGCAATCCACCAGAACAGGCACGGACTCAGATGCGCTCACCACTTCGTAAGCGAAGGTCGAGTCGGTTACGACCTGCGGTTTCCCGTTCGTCGCCGCCGCGGCGCTCGCGGCGATCTCCGGCAGCTTCTCGCAACACTTGCCACACACCGGCTGACTTACGACCGCTGCGCGTTCGTCTACGCGGTTTTTGGCGCCGCACTTTGGGCATGTCTGAATTGGCATCGCTACTCCCTTGTCTGTCTCCAACGCCGGCCCCGGCCAGCGCAAGCTACGCTCGCGCTATCCAGCCAGATACTTTCTGAAATGCTCCAGTACTCTGTGCCACGCATCGGCAGCGGCTTCAACGTTGTAAACCTGAGGACGAGTATCATTGAAGAACGCGTGATCGGCGTCATAGCTGACCACTTCAACCGGCAAGTTGTACGTGGCTGCAATTTCTTTCAGCGTGTTCACCTTTTCCGGATTGATCCAGGCATCGCGTTTGGCCGCAATGAAAAGCGTCGGCACTTTCAATTTGGCCAGGACACTCTCTCCCGGAATGTCGCCATAGAAAGGCGCCGCAGCTTTGAGTTCAGGCGTTTCGCACGCGGCGCGCAAAGCGAAGGTTCCACCCATGCAGTAACCCGTGATTGTGAAACGTTTGACCTGATAAGTCTCGCTGGCCGCGTCGATCGCTTTCCGAATTATCTCAATCCCGTCGTCGATTTCCAGCGCCTGCATCAGCGCCCCAGCCTCTGCCGTGTCCCTTGCAACTCTGCCGCGATATAGATCCGGTGCGATACATAGATAGCCTTCCCTGGCATATCGACCGGCGAGATCGCGGATGTGATCGTTGATGCCCCAATATTCCTGGATTAGAACTACTCCTGCCTTAACTTCCGTCTGGGGGCGGGCGACGTAAGCAGTCGTCGCACCGCGTGATGTGTTGAGATTCAAGGATTCGGAATTCATATTTGACCCTTCGCAATATGCTTGATGGGTCGATTATAGTGGATCGCTATAAATGAACAAATTACAAGGTTGATGAGTTTCTGTGTTTTATCGCGGTCGAAACTCGTGCAACGCTTGAACAAGGTCGTCCTCGTCATCATCGCCTCGGCGGCGCCTGGATGAGGTCAGTAGCACCCCGCGCAAGCGGGTGAATCAGCTATTCAACGTCCGAAGGTGATGAATCTCGATGTCGCACCCACCCGCTCAGGCAGGTGGTTCTGACCTCATTACGTCGAGAAGTATTAGGCGGCCAGCCAAACCAAGTAGAATAAGGCTGTGATCATTTTCGCTTTAGTAGTATGGCTGAGCTCGCAAAACGCGCCTCCAACAAACTTTCCCTCTTCGCCAGCAGCGCTCCTGCGACCGAAACTTCAGGCGGAAGAAATACCGAAGGGGCAGCTCGTCGAAAAAGTTTCTTGTACAAACACGCCGAATCAAAGCTACGCCTTGTATCTGCCCGCGAACTATTCAACTGAGCGGAAGTGGCCCGTGCTTTACGCGTTCGATCCAGGCGCGCGCGGACAAGTTCCAGTCCAGCGATTCAAGGATGCAGCAGAAAGGTTCGGCTGGATCATTGTCGGCTCAAACAATTCACGCAACGGCGAGTTCCAGCCCTCGATAGACGCCTGGAATGCGATCGTCAAGGACACGCATCAACGGTTCGCGATCGACGATGATCGCGCCTATCTGGCAGGTTTTTCAGGCGGCGCTCGGCTGGCGTTTTATTTCGCCATTCGCTGCCAGGGTTGTATCGCCGGCGTCATTGGCAGCGGCGCCGGTTTTCCTGCCGGAGTAACGCCGTCTCCCGCGTTGCACTTTGCGGTTTTCAGCACGACCGGAATAGAGGATTTCAATTTTGGGGAAGTGAAGAGTCTCGCGGAGGCTCTCGAGCAAGCTGGCATAACTCATCGGACCGAAGTGTTTGCTGGCCGGCACGAGTGGCCGCCGTCATCCGTCGCGTTCGAGGCGCTGGAGTGGTTCGAATTGCAGGCCATGAAGTCAGGTAAGCGGCAACGCGACGCGGACCTGATCGAATATGTCTGGCAAACGAGACTGCAACAAGCACGAGATCGGGAGAACTCGAAAAAGACTTATGATGCTTATCAAATCTACGTAGTTTTGAACGAAAGCTTTAGGGGCCTCAGAGATGTCGCCGCTGTTGAGCAGAAGGTAAATCAATTGCGCGATAGCCCTGAAGTAAGGGCGGCGATTCGGAATGAGGAACAGCAGATAAGGAAGCAGCGCGAGATCGAAACCGGTATCAACGGTCTGCTGGCAGCGCGGGAACGAAATAGTGACAAACCCGGCACGGACCGCGAGAGTGCGGATGAAGGTCTGGATCCGGAAACACGCGTAAAAGGAATTTTCGCGGACCTGCGCAAGCAGGCAAACGGCATCGAAGACACCGACGAGCGTAGGATCGCGCGACGCGTCCTGGACGGCGTTTTCATCGGTCTCTTTGAGCAGGGCGCGAACCAGTTACAGACACTGAAACGCTACGACGATGCGATACGAAGTTTCAGTTTGGCGACTAAGGTTAATCCCGAACGCGCCGGCGCTTTCTTCTATCTCGCCCTGGCCTATGCGGCGAAGGGAGATAAGAAGCAAGCGCTACGTACTTTGAGGACCGCGGTGGACAGGGGCTTTTCAGATCTCGCGGCGATCGAAGGCAACAAGGCCTTTGATTCAATTCGCGACGACATGCAATACCAGGAGATCATTCAAGCTTGTGCGAAGCAAACGATAAGTTCCTGACGATATCCACCATCCAACTCCTTTGCTTAACGATCGCCATTAGAAATTCAGTGTCAGCAGCCCGACCCTTCAGGGAGGGCTGCCTCCGATAACAGCCCTCCCTGACGGTCGGGCTTCTGACAACCCTGCGTTACAAAGCGAACTACTCATTATGATATAAATCAGCGCGCTCTTATTTAGACACGCAGCAATCACAAAAGAGGAAGACAAATGAAAGTCCTTTCCATCCTACTCAGCATTTTGCTCTTTAACTTTGTGCCCGCCGGCAACAAGGTCGAACCCGCTGATCTAATCTTCATTAACGGCAATGTCTACACCGCGAATGAAAAGCAGCCGCACGCGGAAGCCATAGCAGTAAAGGGCGACCGGATTGTCTTTGCGGGATCGAACGCGGAGGTAAAGAAGTACCAGAGCGGGCAGACCCGCGTGGTAGATCTGCACGGCGGCACAGTTGTCCCGGGAATGACTGACGCACATCATCATCTGGAAGGTGTCGGCTTTCGCGAGATGACGCTCAACCTCGAAGGCATCACCAACCTGCAGGACTTCCTGACTAAGGTTAAGGTCAAAGTCGATCAGGCCAAGCCCGGTGAATGGGTCACCGGCCGGGGATGGATTGAAACCTTCTGGCAGCCGCCCGTGTTTCCCACGCGCTGGGATCTCGACAAAGTCGCCCCGAACAATCCGGTAATCTTGCAGCGAGCTGACGGGCACGGCACGGTGGTAAATAGCGCTGCGCTGAAGATCGCGGGAATTACAAAGGACACACCGAGCCCCTTCGGCGGTGAAATCTCGAAAGACAAGAGCGGCGAGCCCAACGGTATGTTGCTTGACGCGGCGCGCAATCTCGTCGCCCGACACATTCCGCCCACGTCACCGGCCGATACCGAACGCGCAATCGTGTTGGGAGTGCAAAGGGACGTCAGTCTCGGCTGGACTCAGGTCCAGAATCCGGGCGGAGACTACCGGGATGTCGCGATCTGTCGAAAGCTCTTTAGCGACGGCAAGATTAAGCTGCGCATCTACAAAGTTCTTTCGGCGCCCGGGAAAGAAGCTCAAAGACTTTTAGCTGAGGGACCAATCATCGGCGCTTACGGCAATCGTCTCACTGTACGCGCCCTCAAGTTTTACGCCGATGGCTCACTCGGTTCGCGCAGTGCGGCGCTGCTCGAACCTTATTCAGACGCTCCCGAGACTTCCGGCTTCCTGACCATCAAGGAAGAAGATCTGCTCCCTGTGCTTGAGGAAGCTTTGCGCAAAGGTATTCAATGTGAGACGCACGCCATCGGCGATCGTGGGAATCGTTTCATTCTCGACGAGTACGAGAAGGCTTTGAAAGCGGTTCCGCCTGACCAGCGCAAGATCACCGACCCGCGCTGGCGCGTCGAGCACTCGCAGATTGTGAATCCGCTGGACATTCCCCGGTTCAAAAAATTGGGAATCATCCCCTCCATGCAGGCGTCTCATGCAATCGGTGATTTGCATTTCGCGCCCGCACGCCTGGGAATCAAACGTTTGGAGGGTGCGTACGCTTGGAACAGTTTCGTTAAGTCAGGCGTAATCGTTCCGGGAGGATCGGACGCGCCGGTGGAGCGCGGCGAACCGATGATTGAGTTCTACGCAGCCGTTGCGCGCAAGGACATCAAGGGGTGGTCCGGCGAAGGGTGGCACCCCGAAGAAGCCCTGTCACGAGAGCAGGCGTTGAAGATGCTGACCATCTGGCCCGCGTACGCAGCGTTCGAAGAAAATCTGCGCGGCACTATTGAAGTTGGAAAGCTTGCCGACCTGACCGTGCTGTCGGCCGATATCATGAAAATCCCAGAGCTGGATATTTTGAAAACGCATTGCGTGATGACGGTGATTGGTGGCGAGATTGTCTACCAGGCCGCGCCGGGCACGGCGGCGCTCGAGACTGATTTTAGTTTACTGCCAGCGACGGAACTTTGGTGGGCGAGTAGTGCGGATGAGGAGTGATGACTGACTCTTGTTTGAACGCAAAGGACGCAAAGGCTTTCGCAAAGGGACGCAAAGATGAATTATCAATCATCGCGAATTACTTTGCGTTCTTTGCGAAAACCTTTGCGTCCTTTGCGTTGAAACGCCGACCGGGGTAACACCATCGATCCAATCACCTTCAAAATTCTAATCAGTCTGGCGATCATCGTCATCGCTACCTTGCACGGTTATGGCGCGGCGTGGCTGGCGATCTGGATGCTGTTTCATCCTTACCAGCCCGTCAAACTCTTCCGGATCACTGTTTGGCCGCAGGGAATGATTCCCCGGCATCGGGCCAAACTCGCGCAATCGATCGGCAACGCGGTCGGCAATGAACTCGTTTCGCAGGAGACTGTCTTTACAGCTCTGTTTGAAACCGGATTCTTCAGCAGCAAAGTAGAAGGCTTTGTTACCTCCTACACGAATGAATTGCTTTCGACTGTTTATCCTTCGCTGGTTGAGGCGTTGCCTACCGGCGCGCGCGCTCCGGTGCTGGATACGATCGCCGCGCTGCAATATAAGCTCGCGGAACACATCGCATCCGTTTTGAAGAGCCAACAGACCGCCGACGCGATCGAACAGTTTGTCGATCGACAGGTTGATAAACTGCTGGAGAAACAACTGAGCGAGACTGTCAGCACCGAAACTTTTGATCTTATCCTGGGGTTTGCCGAAGAACGCTTTAACGGTCTGGTGACCGAAGAAGTATTCGAAACCAAGGTGCGCGCATTTGTCAGCGAGCGCATCGATGACCTGGCCGGAACGAACGCTTCACTCCTGGAAATGTTCAGTCCTGAGACGGTGGCGCTGATTAAAGAGCGGGTCGACGAGCAGGTGGGGCCGATCGCCCAGCACCTGGCGGACATTGCCAGCAGCCCGGGCACCAGACAACAGATCGGGGCGTTGATTAAACGCGAAGTCGACGAGTATTACGAACAGCTTTCATTCGTAAAGAAGATCTTCATTTCGCGCGAGCGCATTTACCTCGAGGTCGACGATCTGGTCTACAACACTTTGCCTCGGCGCATCGATGAATATTTGCGCGGCGCCGCTTTCGTGCAGGAGGCGACGAGCTTTCTGAATTCCACGATCGACAGTCTGATGCAGCGGCCGCTGAATGAACTGATCGGCCAGCTTCCCCCTGAAAAGTTTGCGACCATCAAGCACGAAGCTACGTCGCGCCTGGTAGCGGTGGTGCGTAGTCCGGAACTGGCGCACTCGGTCAGAGGTTATCTGGCCAATGCGCTGGAACGCTTGCGGCCTCAAACATTACGCGAGCTGCTTCACGCTTTGAATCCTGAATCCGCGCCGCGCTTAAAAGCCTTTCTGACGAAAAGCCTGATCACCGTTCTGGCTCGCGACGACACGGCGCGAACCATCAATGCGATCCTGAGTACTCAGATCGAAAGGTTTATGGTGGCACCAATCGGCAGGCTCGCCGATCACATGCCCGCGGGCGCGATCGAGAAAGCGAGTGCCGCGCTCACCGAAAAAATCACCGCCGCCGCCCGCGAGCGTTTGCCGGCGCTAATCGCCGAGTTTGATGTCGGCGGTCTGGTGCGCAAGAAAGTCTCCGATTATCCACTGGAAAAGTTGGAGGCTTTAGTGTTGTCGGTAGCCCAGCATCACTTGAAAACGATCGAACTGTTTGGCGCGGTGATTGGTTTCTGGATCGGTGTGGGACAGGTGATCTATTTTTGGTTGACCTACATGCCGAAGCGATGAAGTGTAGCGCAAGCTGCCAGCTTGCGCGGCGGAGAGACGAGACGACAAAAACGATCCGCGAAATCACGCGCACAAAATAATTCCGCTTCGTGATCTTTAGTGGATCCTTTTACCTGATACGGACATTCGCATTCATTTTTAGAGTTGTGATTAAAAGCAGCGTCGCGTTACACTAATGCGCGTTCAAACTTTTTTTGTTGACATTCCGCTCGTTAAATAATAAACATTTGTTTTCAGTGAAAGGAGTCATCCGCGAATGACCTACGTTGTTGTAGAAATGTGCGTTGACTGTAAGTACACCGACTGTGCTGCGGTTTGCCCCGTCGAAGCGTTTCATGAATTGCCCGACCGTCTTTACATAAACGCCGAGACTTGCATCGATTGTGATGCCTGCGTGCCCGAATGTCCGGTGGAAGCGATCTTCGCCGACAACGCCGTGCCTGAGCAGTATGCGGACTGGACACAGATCAATATTGACGAAGCACCAAAGTATCCGGTGATCAGTCAAAAGATCCCCGCGCTGCACGGACCAAACTGTTCCGGCCCGGCAGAGTAAATCGCGGCCCATCCGTTCAAGTCAGATTCACAGGTTGTTCGAACGGAGCAAATCGTGGATTGAAGTTTGGGATTATTTGAGAATGGATCGACTCGGTTAAAAAAAACAAAGCACTTCAAAACTCTTCCGTACTGAAATCTTCAAAATTACGTAAGGCCCGGTATGCTTCCTCCGAAGCATACTCGGTGGCTTGCCGTTCCAACGCATGACGGGCGACCAGAGCATCCACAGGATCGCGCAGCAGCACCGCCAGGAGCGAGGCGGGCATTTGGGTTAACGCCTCCTGTGCCAGCGCCCGGACTACCACGTTGTTCGCGCGCGCCAACTCGCAGACTTCGCTGGGGGCCAAACGCTCAGAGAGCATTCCCGCCAGGGCATCCACGCGCGCGTAGTCGTTTCGCTGGTGGGCCCGCAGAATCAACTGCGCGAAGACTTCGGCTGATTGTGTTTGCTGGGTCAGCACACTGGCGCAGGCATCAGCGAGCCGCCGCGCTTCGCGCGAGGCGTCGCTGGCCGGCAACCTTGCTTCGATCGTGTGCTCATCGAGCGCCGCCAGCAGCTGGCTCAGTTCGTGATCGGCGCGCGGATCGTATGGCGTCGATTGTGGGATCTGCATGACGGAACCGCCGCCTGAGGATTTCCAGGCCCGCTCCACCAGGTTGCGGGTGGTCGTGCGCAAGTGATTCCAAACGCTCGCGACCCGCGGACCGAACTCCTCAATCATCATTACATGGTTCCTCGTTTTTCGCGCAACCCCTTGCCGAATCTCTGCCCCAGCACCTTCGCCTGCGATTGTACTACATGAGCTACTACAAATCGGCCAACCCTGCTAAGCTTACCTCTTTAGCGCCGGCGGCCGTGCTGGCCTGAATTGGATTGATTAAGAGGATCTTACGATGCCTATCAGTGAACAATTGCTTGAGATTCTGGTTTGTCCCGCCTGTCGCGCCCGGGTGGAAATAAAACCCGACGGCAGCGGCTTGAAATGCGTTGATTGCAAGCGCGTCTACCCAATTCGCGACGACATCCCGGTGATGCTGATTGACGAAGCCAGGATCGAAGATGAACAGCCTGCGGGAAATAATTGAGTCGTCGCCCAGCGTTCGCCACCTCGCTTTCGCAAATGGACTGGAAGGCGACGAACCGCAGGCATTGGCGCCCGCACGCTGGGATTGGACTGAGGTGCAACGCGTCCTGGTCATCCGTCTTAGATCTATCGGGGATACCGTCCTGACCACGCCCTCGCTGTTTGCCTTGCGCCGGTTCCTGCCGCACACACGGATAGACATTCTCCTGGAAGATTGGGTGGCGCCCGTTCTCGAGGGCTCGGATCTTGTGAATCGGGTAATCGCGATCGCTCGTGACAGCAAGACAGCCCGCGCGCGTCTGGCGCGGGAACTGCGAGCCTCGCACTATGACGTTGTCTATAATCTGCATGGAGGCACGACCGCCACACTCTTGACTCGAGCGACCGGCGCCAAACATCGCGTCGGGTTCGGACACTATCAATATGCCCGTTTGCATAGTCATGCAGCTCCATCGGCTCTGGAGATTTGGCAGCGGCCCAGCCTGCACTCAGCCGAGCAACAACTGGCTTTGATCGGCTGGACCGGTGTGCCGGTAACAGATCGACCGTCAACCAGACTCGCGGTTACTGAAAGCTCACTGCGTGCCGTATCCGCAAAACTTCGCCAGGCCGGTGCGGAAGATGACGAAAAGCCGTTCGCGGTGATTCATCCGGCAGCGGCGTTTGATACTAAACAATGGGCCACAGAAAACTTCGCGCGTGTGGCCGAAGAACTAACGGCTCGCGGTCTGCTGGTGATTGCCATCGTATCTCAGAAGGAAAAGCAGGTCGTTGAAGCGCTCATCAGGCAGACTTCCGCGCCGGTCATCGGTCTCAGTGATTTGAGCTTGCCCGAAGTCACCGCGCTCGCTTCGCGCGCGCGCTTGTTTGTCGGCAATGACAGCGGTATCGCGCATATCGCTGCCGCGGCCGGCGCGCCCTGCGTAGTAATTTTTGGCTCGTCAAACGCCGTGCACTGGCGGCCCTGGACGATGAATCCGAATGAAGTCGTGCGCGAAGAAATGCCCTGCCAGCCGTGTCATGGTTATTTTTGTGCGGCGTTTGAAAAGCCAGAATGCATTTTGCGGGTGCCTCTGGAGCGCGTTGTGGGTGCGATTGATCGAATTCTGAATCACGGCCGCGCGAGATAGATACGATTACGGATCGTCCCGGTCGGGCTGGTGGATTTGTTACAAAGAGGCGGGCTCTGAATTCATGACGACCATAGACAAAAAGCGCGCGGCTGAGTTACTGGGCAAGCTTGGCGATAGCCGCATCGTCGTCCTCGGCGATGTAATGCTGGATGAGTTTATCTGGGGTGAGGTGACGCGGATCTCGCCGGAAGCGCCGGTACCGGTCGTAGACATTCGCCGCGAATCAACACATCTCGGCGGCGCCGCAAATGTACTCGCCAATCTCGTCGCCCTGGGATCCAAGGCCTGCGTAGCGGGCGTTGTCGGCGATGACTTTGCCGGCGAACGAATTCGCAGCTCAGTGGGCGACAAAAGCGATTTCCAATCCGACGGATCGCTGGTCATTGACAATTCGCGTCCGACTACAATCAAGACGCGCATTATTGCGCAGAACCAGATGGTGGTGCGTGCCGATCGCGAACATCGGGCTCCGGTTAACGGTAAGACTGCGGAACTGATTATCGCCGCCGTGAAGGCCGCACTCGAGAATGCCCACGCCCTGGTCGTGTCGGATTATGACAAAGGTGTAGTCACTTCACGCATTCTGGCCGAGGTCCTGCCGATCGCTTATGGACGGATGCCGGTTCTGATCGATCCCAAGTTACGAAATTTTGACGCCTATCGGCCGGCCACCCTGATTACGCCGAATCATCATGAGGCGCTGCGCATGGCGAATCTCGAGGAAGATTCTGATGAGGGACTGAAACTGGCAGCGCGCGCGATTCGAGGGCGCCTCAGTTGCGATGCCGTTCTGATCACGCGTGGCGATCATGGAATGATGTTGGTTGAAGGAGATCGCGACCCAGTTAATGTCGACACCGCCGCCCGTGAAGTATTCGATGTGACCGGCGCGGGCGATACTGTAATCGCCGCCCTGGCGGCAGCGCTGGCGGCGGGGGCATCGATGATCGAAGCGGCAGTGCTGGCGAATCATGCAGCCGGAATCGTCGTCGGAAAACTCGGCACCGCGACGGCGAGCGGACAAGAAGTTCTGGATTCGATCCTGTAATGAAATAGTTTTCGGGCAGTGACAGGACTTTTGTGGAGATAACCTTCATTAAAATGATCTATCGGGTTTTGATCGTGGCGATTTGTTTGTGCGCCGTCTCGATTGCGCTCACGACGCCAATCAACCCCGCCGGAGCCCAGGCGCAACGCGATCGCCGTGTCACGGCGGAACAGACACCTGTTCCCATTTCCTCGCCCGCAACTTCACCGGTTGTCTCGCGTTCTGTCCCGGACTCGCGAAACGCGCCGGCCACACTCGCCGAGCTGCAATCGCGCATTCAGGAAGTTGTGCGGCAGCCGGCGCTCGAACCCGGATTCTTCGCCGTTAAGATCGTCTCGCTCGATACTGGTCTCTTGATTTACGAACAGAGTGCGAACAAATTCACGCGGCCGGCTTCGAACATGAAGCTTTACACGGTCGCTGCGGCGCTCGATCGACTGACGCCTGACTATCACTTCATTACTTCGGTATACGCGAAGGAAAAACCGGAGGATGGAAAGGTCAAAGGCGATATGATCGTTTATGGTCGCGGCGATCCTTCGTTTGCGGCGCGCTTTAATAACGGTGACTACTTCAAAGGCATTAACGATCTCGCCGCGCGGATCGTGACCGCCGGAGTGACGCGCATCAAAGGTGATCTGGTCGGCGACGAAAGCTGGTTCAACGGCGCGCCTTTGGGTAGCGGTTGGGAGTGGGACGATTTGCAGTGGTCTTACGGAGCACAGGTGAGCGCCCTGACTGTCAATGACAACGCGATCGACTTGACCGTGAAGCCGGGCGAAAAAGTTGGCGCACCCGTAGTGATTACCAGTGGACCTCCGGCCACGTTCATGACTATCGCCAATCGGGCTACTACCGGACCTCGCGGATCGAAGAGCGACTTAAACGTCTATCGCGGGTTAGGCGCAAACACCCTGGAAATCTCAGGGAGCCTGCCTCTCGGTGATAACGGGTTCGCAGGCAGCACCGCCATTCCCGATCCCGCGCTCGCGTTTGTGACAATGCTTAAAGATGCGCTGCTAAAGCGGGGCGTGAAGATTGACGGTAGGGTGCGCACGCTTGATGCGCGTTCGGGAATGAGTATCGTTCCGAACCCGCCGGCTGCGTTAATGCAGTTGACCAACGTTCCGCCGCAAACACCGCCGCTGGAAATCGCCAGCATCCAATCTCCACCGTTCAGTGTGATCGCAACGCACACTCTTAAGCCAAGTCAAAATCTCTACACTGAGATAATTCTGCGCACACTGGGCAAGCTGAACAGCATCGGGCCCAGTCAAACAAATGAAGAAGCCGGATTGATAGTCGTCAGGAACTTTCTGCGTCAGGCGGGAGCGAGTGAAAGTGATCTGGCGCTGAACGACGGCTCTGGTCTTTCGCGCAACGACATGATCACGGCGAACGCCACGGTTCAGTTGCTGACTTTCATGTCAAAGCATCGATATTTTGCGCAGTTTCGCGACGCGCTGCCGATCGCCGGGGTTGACGGCACCCTGCGCACGCGGATGAGAGGCACGCTCGCCGAAAATAATCTGCGGGCCAAGACGGGCAGCCTGAGCTCCGTGGCGTCATTGTCTGGTTATGTCACAACGGCCGCGGGCGAGCATCTGGTCTTTTCCATGATGCTGAACAATTATCCGGATGCGAGTGCCTTGCGCCGTGATTCAATCGACGCCATCGCAGTCCTGCTGGCTTCGTTTTCCGGAAAGACGCAATAGGAGGAGCGCAGGCATCTTGCCTGCGGAGCGCGGACATCCTGTCCGCATAGCGCGCGAAGCGTGCTCAATCTTGATCAGTACAACCACTCTACCCGCTCGCTACCGCAAGCGGTTCTGTATCAGATGAAGCCTCCACGTTTCACAAAATTCCACGGCTACGGCAACGACTATATTGTCTTCGAAGGCGATCAACTCGCCGAAGTCGGCGACCTGGGGGATTTTGCCCGGCGCATCTGTAATCGCCATTACGGCGCGGGCGCGGACGGCCTCGCCATTACGCGGAACTCGGAAGAAGACGGCTCAGACTTTCAGGTTCGTATCTTCAATCCGGATGGCAGTGAAGCCGGTATGTCAGGCAACGGTACGCGCTGTGCTGCTTCATATTTGTTCTATCATCAACTCTGGACAAATGATCTGCTGCGTCTGAAAACACGCAATGGCGTCAAGCGTTATCACTTCCTTGAGCGTGACGACGCAGGCTCATTTCTCTTTCGTTCTGAATTGGGCAAACCCAGGTTTGATAGCGCTTCGATCCCGATGGTGGCCGAGGAACCGCTCGATCGCGTGATCGATTATCCCCTTGAAGTCGGCAGCGAAACTCTTCGCGTCACCGCCTTGCAGATGGGCAATCCCAATTGCTGTATCTTCGTAGACGACTTTAACTCAATTGACTGGCGTCGACTCGGTCCCTTGATCGAGAATCATCCGCGATTCCCAGAGCGCACTAATGTTATCTTTGTGCGGGTTCGTGATCGGGAGAACATCGAAGAGCGTTTGTGGGAACGCGGTGTGGGCGAAACTGAAAGCTCGGGTACGTGTTCCTGCGCGGCCGTGGTGGCCTCAGTCATTAACGATCTGACAGATCGGCGCGTAAACGTGCACGCTCCTGGCGGCGTGCTTCCCATCGAATGGCGTGACGACGGCGAGGTTGTGCTGACAGGGCGCTCCGAAGTAATTTATAGTGGATTATGGCTGCGAAAATAGTCCCTGATTAGTCTCAGTTTTAGCGAGGATCCCCTGGTGTTATATCATTCATTCCCCTTCGACCTCCGTGTCTGCGGCGGCATTATTATTGCCATTTGCTTTGCCGTCCTATTACCAGGCTGCGCCGGAAGGGCCGTGAGCGAAACTTCGTCTCGCCCCCCCGCCATTGAAAAACCCAAGCCGCCGACCGCGGTCCCAATGTGGCTCGGAAATCCGACGCGCACTTTTTTTGGCACCGGGCCGGTGCCAAAATCTCTAAAGATCATTTGGGCCTTCACCACCGGATTCACGCGCGGCCGTCTTCATGACGATCCCTGGGGCGGCTCGGGCTGGCCCGGCCAGCCGGCGATCGTCGGCGAGCGAGTTTACTTCGGATCGGCCGACAGCTACGTTTACTGTCTTAACAAAAGCGATGGCACCGTAATTTGGAAGTTCAAGACAACCGACAGCGCTAAATCATCGCCGAGTATTGTCGGCGATCGGCTGGTGATAGGTAATCTTGATCACACCGTCTATTGCCTGAATGCAAATGATGGCTCGCTTGTTTGGAAATATCAGACCGGATTTGAAACCGACTCTTCGTCATCGATTATCGACGACCGCGTATACATCGGTGGCGAGGATCACTTCTACTACTGCTTTGATCTGAAAGATGGCCGCATAATCTTTAAGCAACAGCTCGGGGGATCAGTTGAAGGCGGCACCACCGTAGTTGGCGATCGGATCTACGTAGACACAGAAGCCGGCGATCTCCTTTGCCTGAACCGGAACGATGGTTCGATCATTTGGAAAGCGCGGATTGGTGTGGACTCAAATTCTACTCCCGCCGTCGTCAACGGCTTTGTTTATACCGCCGCCGAAGACGGAATCATGCGTTGTTACAAACAGGACAATGGAGAACTTGTTTGGACCTACAAAGCCGAAGGCGGATTGAATCAGCGGACCAAAGAGAAGAACGGCTTTTGGGCCAGTCCGATTGTGGTCAACAACCGCCTCTACATGGGATCGAACAACGGCCATATGTATTGCCTAACAGCGGACAAAGGCGAGCTGGTTTGGAAACATCTGATGCGCGCGGCAATTTGGGGAACGTCTCCGGTCATCGACGGACGCGTCGTGTTCGGCGACAAGAGCGGTTACCTTTACATTCTTTCCGCGGACAACGGTGAATTGATTACTGAACTGAAAATAGGCGACAACGTGGACGCGACCCCCGCGGTGCTCGACGGCAGGATCTATGTCGGCGCCTTCAATGGAAAGTTTTATTGCCTGGGTGAGGATGAAGGAGCAGGCAAAGCCGCGCCCAGTCCGCAGGCTTCGCCGCCGGGACCGAAGCGGCGCGCTAAGAACTTCAAATGATTCTTCTGATCGACAATACGATTGAGGGCCAG
>Ga0193749_1000006_pt1 | contig 22317 bp, 27 predicted proteins | sample L1s2metaG_FD_145081 | JGI IMG/M metagenome (GOLD analysis project Ga0193749, IMG submission 145081) | Soil microbial communities from a riparian zone of the East river system, Colorado, United States - L1s2 | ecosystem: Environmental > Terrestrial > Soil > Riparian zone | place: USA: East River...
GGGCCAACTGGTCGCGGGAGATCAGGGCTATACGGACCTGAAAAAGAAACTGGCACGCAGCGCGCTTAAACCTCTGTGACGAACGTTAATCCGCAGACTACACAGATTAGCGAATTGGCTGGTAATACCGGGCAGTGGCTGACAGGGGCGTCACCGTTAGTTTTTCAGAGTCTGCGTAACCGGCGAAATCAGCGGATTAGGATTGAATGGTCGCGCGACAAAACACTTGAATCTTCCCGGCCGAAAAATGTAATCTGTTTCGGCCCGAAAACGCCTGGTCTCAGTTCACTTGCCCTGGGTTCCACGCTAATCTTGAAGCCTCCCGTTTGAAGAGCTGCTTAGGATTCACCCGATGGGAATTCGCGGAACTCTGAACACAATGAGTGTCTCTGACCTGCTCCAGTTTCTGGCGGCAGGTCGCAAGACTGGCACGCTCAAGCTCGGCCGCGGCGACATCGTGAAGCAGATTTACCTCGAAGACGGGGTAATCGTCGGCTCGAGTTCCAACGATCCGAAAGAGTACCTGGGCCAGGTGCTGCTGCATTACGGCAAAATCAAAGAAGCACAGCTCCAGACGGCCATGGAGATCCAGCGCCAATCGGGAGGCAAGCTGGGAATGATCCTGGCGTCGCACGGCTTTGTCAGCCAGTCAGATGTGATCGAAGTCCTGCGCACCCGCACGCTGGAAATCATCTACGATCTTTTTATCTGGGAAGAAGCCCACTTCGAGTTTTTCGACCGCGAACCTTTGCCCAGCGATCTGATACGCATCCAGGTCCAGGTTACCTCAGTGGTAATGGATGGCATCTATCGCATAGATGAATGGGCCCGTTATCGCACTGTAATACCTTCCGAACGCACCTTCTTCGAATTGACTCCTGGCTGGACACAGTCGCTGAACGCCAGTTCAGAAATTCGCCAGGTCCTCTATCACGTCGAAAAGCGCCTGACCGCCGCCGAGATTTGCTACAACATGCACACCTCGTTGTTTCACGCATGCGCTCTGCTCTTTAACCTGATCAGCGACGGCATTATCAAGGTGGCCGGCGAAGCACCCGAACCGGTGGAAGTGCCGGCTGATTTGTCCGCGCTTAATTTGCCCAAGACGGTTCCCGAGTTGCTGGAGATGGCCCGGGCTGAGATCAAACAGAACAATGCTGAGAATGCCCTGGCGATTATTCACAGCGCGCTCGATCAGGAAGCGGAGAATGCGGACGCCCAACGCCTGCGCGAAGAAGCCGAGAAAAAATTCATCGCGCAAGTTTACCAGGGTGGGTTGTCCCAGCGGGCTTTGCCTCGGATTCTGGTTTCGCCAGAGCAACTTGAGCACGAACGGCTCGGGCCGCAGGAAGGTTTTGTGCTTTCGCGCATCAATGGCGAGTCGGACATCGAGTCGATCCTTTCCGTCTGTCCCTTTCGCGAGGCGGACAGCTTGCGCATGATCAAGAAACTACTGGACGGCGGCATTATCGGAATCAAACAGGCGGGATCTTGATTACACGACATGATCCCGGCGTTGAAACGCCGGGCTAAACTAATAACGACGCTACCCGTCGAAGGCCCTTGTTCAGAGCTTCCTAAAGTTTGAACTCTAAACTGCATCAGTAGGCGGCGCCGCGTTTACTATTCCTCTTCCACGAACTAGTATTACCAACCATGTCAGAACAAGAAATTGATAAGAAAGCCGTCGTCGCGTTGTTGAATGAGATTCTGGAAACAGAGCTGGCCGGGGTCGTGCGCTACACGCACTACTCTTTAATGGTCTTTGGTTACAGCCGTATCCCGATCGTGAGCTGGCTGCGCGGAGAGGCTACGACCTGCCTGGCCCACGCCAATGCAGCCGGCGAGATGGTGACTCATCTCGGTGAGCATCCTTCTTTGAAAATTGGTGCATTGCTCGAAACTCAGAAGCACGGGATAAACGATATTCTGCTCGAGGCACTCGATGCTGAAAAGGAGGGGCTCGCCCTCTACAAGAGATTGCTCGACCTGGTGCGCGACCGCTCCGTCTTTCTCGAGGAATACGCGCGCGACCAGATCGCCGAAGAGGAAATGCATCTCGGCGAAGTCAATAAGATGTTGCGCAAGCCCGGCGACATCGCGCGCTTCAAAACTGAGTAGATCATCAAGCGCTGACCAGGATCAGTGGGTTTTAACTCAAACACCGGAGCTAAACTATGCGACCCCCGACCTTCCTTCTAGTGTTAGCTGCGATCGTCATTAGTATTGTGATGAGCGCGAACCATTCGCCATCGTCAGCGTCGTCAGCTAAGACCGCCGCACCGCAATCGACCTCATTGTGCGCGAAAGATGAACGCGTCATTTTCAGCTGTCCGGTCAAACGCCCGGCCAGAATCGTCTCATTGTGCGCGTCAAAAGATCTGACGAACGATCACGGTTATTTGCAGTACCGCTTTGGCGTTCCCGGAAAGATCGAGCTCGAGTATCCGAAGGACCGGCAGGGGACGCAGGCAAAGTTTCAATATTCCCATTACTTCCGGGCCCAGTTCGATACCACGTCGATCAATTTCACTATCGACGGTTATGAGTATTCACTGTTCGACGATTACAACGGCGAAGAGAAACCAAAGATAAGCACGCAAGGTATCAGTGTCACCGCGCCCGGCAAACCGAAAGAAGTAAGCTTCGTCTGCCGCACGAAACCAAAAGTCGATTACAACGATCTGCAGGCAGTGCTGCCGAGCGGGCAGAATTAGCGAGTCGAATGGATCCAACAATCATCGCGGCGTTGGCCGGAGTGCTGGGCGTAGTCCTCGGAGCCGTTATTGGCGGCGTCTTTGCGCTCAAAGCAACAAAGCGCCAGATCGAGGTGATGATGATCCAGGCCCGAGGCGATGTGAACGAGCGGCTCTATAATCAGAGCCTCCAGATCATGCGCTTCTTTGCAGAGAATCCCTCACTGCGGCCATATTTCGCCGACAACAGGGATCTGAGTACATGTGAAAATGAACTTGAGAAATGCAGAGTGCTGAGCACGGTGGAAATGGTCGCCGGCTTTATGGAACTGGTAGCGCTGCAACTGGCTGAACAGCCGCTGGAAATCCAACCGAGATGGAAGGCTTATATTGTCGACGGCTATAATTCCAGTGCGGTTCTGCGCGACCATATCTCGACTTGCACGGCCTGGTATGCCGACGATTTTCTTCAACTTCTCCCGGCGAATTTACCCGAAGCTGCAACCCAAAGTACTGCCGGCAAACCGGATGCGTAAGATTACGCCCGCGTGAAAGCATCCGATCACTAACGACCTCAAAACCAAACGATTTGAAGAGTGCGCGCCACTCGGTCACCTGGCGAAACGTACAAGGCCCGGTACGTCCGCGCCACTGTTGATTGTGAATCCAACACACGCCCTTGTCCCACCACGTCTTGAGTTCCACTCCACTCTCGCCGGGGATATACTCTTTTCCTCGCGCGGTAGTATGGGAATATTCTTCAAACGAAAGGAATCGTCCTATGCCTAATCCAGATTCACGCGAAAAACGTTATAGCGCGATCGGCGCGCTATGCCTGCTGGCCATGTTGGGTGTGGCCTGTAAGCTTTCGTCTTTGACGGGAGCGAAAATTTACATGTTCGAGGGCACAAACGCTCAGGATGGTGCGAATAAGATCAAAGCGAAGGTGGGCGGCGATGCGCTGAAAGTCAGCCGCATGGAAATTCATGAGGACCGGCTGGAAATCGTGGTGCAGGATCCGAACAAGCCAAAGAACTTTGACAAGTACACCTATGAAAGAGGGACGGTAAAGGGACCTGAACCAGTCGAAGCGTTGGTGCTCGGGAATCAGGAGTTCACCGCGGACAAGTCGCGGCTTTTTGACTTGAGCGAAGTTAACCTCGGGGCGGTGCCGGCAACCTGTCAGAAAGCGGCCGAGCGCGCGCAGATCGAATCTGGAAAGTGCGAAACAATTTCCGTGGATTGGGAGTCGGCTTCGAACACTCGGACCAAAGCCGAGAACGAAAAGAGAAAGGCCGATGAAAGCGCCGAGATGCAGCGGCAAATGAAGACCCGCAAAATGGAAGATCCGATGGCCAGGGTGCGGCGACAAGTGGGCGACCTGGCCGTCACCTGGCGAATCTGGATCAGAGGACCACGGGCGACGAAATATTTTTGGGCTGACCCGGAAGGGAATCTTTCTGATCATGAATAACCATAACGTTATCTGGAAAAAACTGTCTGCGCTGGCGGCCTTGATGACCATGATCGTCAGCATCACACCACAAAACGCTCGCATGAAAACGAATCAGACATTGCCCGCCGGCTACTGGCTGCTGGAGAAAAGCCAGCCGATCCTCGACAAAACCCAGACGATCAGACTGGCCCCTGATCTCTCTCAATTAAGTTCGGATGAACGCAAAGCGGTCGCCAAACTACTGGAAGTGGGAAAGATTTTTCAGAGCCTCTATGAAGATCAAAGACACAAGCAGGCGCTCTCGTCCGATCATGATCTGATTCAATTGGACAGACGCAGCGGATCCCCAGCCACCCAAAACCTTTTGATGCTTTATCGTTTGTATCAGGGACCGATCGCTACGACGCTCGAAAACAAACGCGAACCATTTCTGCCGGTCGATCCGGTGGTGCCGGGAAAAAACATGTATCCGTGGGGAGTGACGAAAGCAGAGATCGAGAGTTTCCTGACCGCGCATCCGGAAAAGCGCGAAGAGATTATGGGCCTGCGAACAGTTGTCAGAACGGCGAACTCTTTGAATGCCGATGGCGATCTGGCGAAGCTGCGCAAATATCCGGTGTTGGATACGCTGCATCCCGGGTTAAGGGCCGAGCTGGAAACTATCCAGAGTGGCAAATCTCGACCCGGGATGATGTTGGCGCGCCAGGGATTCTATGTCGTGCCTTACTCGATTGCGTATGCGGATGAGTTGATGAAAGCATATGGATTATTGAATGATGCTGCCAACGCTTTACAGAAGGATGACGAGGAGTTCGCCGGATTTCTGCGCAACCGCGCCCGCGACCTCTTATCCGACGATTACGAGTCGGGTGATGCGTCATGGGTCACCGGCCACTTCAAAAACCTGAATGCGCAAATCGGTTCCTACGAAACTTATGACGATGAACTCTTCGGCGTGAAGACTTTTTTTGCTTTCAGCCTGCTGGCCACGCGACAGCAGGAGACAAATGCGCTACGCCAGGCAATGAAAGGTCTACAATCGCTGGAAGATTCTTTACCGTACGATCACCACAAGAAGGTGCGCGAGGATATTCCCGTGGGCGTCTATGATGTGGTAGCCGACTTTGGCCAGGCGCGCGGGGCCAACACGGCGACGATCCTGCCCAACGAAAGCTATCTGGCCCGTCGCTATGGCCGCACGATTCTGCTGCGCGCGAACATCATGCGCGAACCGAACATCTTCGAAGGCACGTCGCGCGGTTTTGCGGCGGCGGTAGGCGAAGACCAGGCGAAGGCTTTGACCTCTGACGGAAACTTTTATCGCACGCTCTGGCATGAGGTCGGCCACTATCTCGGCGTGGATCGGACGAAAGATGGCCACGATCTCGATCAGGCGTTGCAGGATGATGCCAGCGCTTTGGAAGAGATGAAGGCCGATCTGGTTGCGCTGTTTGTCGCCGAAGCCCTGCACAAGCAGGGGTACTATACCGACGAGCAATTCAAATCAGTTTACGCGGGCGGCATTCTGCGCGTGCTCCAGAACAACAAGCCGCGCCGCGACCAGCCTTACAACACGATGCAGCTAATGCAGTGGAATTTCTTTCTCGAAAACGGGTTGCTGACTTTCGCGAACGGAAAGTTACAGATTCACTATGACAAGTATCACAGCGTTGTCGGTAAGCTGTTGGCAAAAGTTCTCGAGGTCCAGTACGCCGGAGACAAAGCCGCGGCCGATCGTTTTATAGATCAATACACCACCTGGAAAGAGGATCTGCACGGCGTGATTGCGAAGAATATTCGCGACCAATCGCGTTACCGCTTTCGGCTGTTCAAATATGCGGCTTTGGGTGAGTAGAGAAGAGTAGTAGGCAGGAAGCAGGGCAATAGCCTGACCGTAAGGGAGGGCTTATGACTAGCGAGATCCGCACCCTTGAGTTTATGAAGAGAGATCCGCGCACAATTGTCCTCACCCTGGGGCGGTGTCTCAAGCTGCGGTGTCCTGCCTGCGGTCGCGCCCCAATTTTTGAACGACCCTTCAACGTCAAAGTTCGCTGCGCCGCGTGTGGTGTAGTTTTCAAACGCGAGGAAGGATTTTTTGTCGGCGCGATCATGGCCAACGTGGCCGCCACTGAAGTCCTAATCCTGGCGGTTTACTTTCTTTGCCTGCTGATCACCGGCCTCGACGAACAGAAAATGCTGACAGTCCTTTTTGTTGCTGGCGTTACGTTTCCTTTGGCGTTCTATCATCATAGCTGGGGTCTGTGGCTGGGTCTCGATCACCTGATTGAGGGTTTGTCGCGGGAGGAGAAAAGTAAGTAGTGTGGGATGAGAAAGACGGACTGAACCTCGCGCCGTCACACGCTGGTGTAAGGCGCGAACGCGCGGCGCAGTTCATCCGGCACCGGGATCGGATCGAGCGTATCTCGCCTTACTGAGACCAATACAAAATGCGCTGTAGCAATCAAACCCTCTTCGATAGTACCGTCCGATCCTTTACGGCGCACCTCAAAGTTCAGCCGCAGCGAAGTCTTCCCGATACTCCCGACATAAACACTGACTTCCAAAAGATCGTCCAGCTGCGCGACGCGGCGAAAGTCGCATTCCAGGTGCACCCGCGGCAGCCAGATATCCAGATCGTCAAAAACTTTTCCATAAGACATACCTGCGGCGCGAAACAGTTCCGTCTCGGCAATTTCAAAGAAGCGAAGATACGAGCCATAGAAAATAATTCGCGCGGCGTCGACGTCGCCCCACAGGACGCGTTCTTCGATTGAGAATTTTTTTGGTTCGGCCATGTCGTTTCCCGGCGCGCGGTTCACAAATGTTTGAGGTATTCGTCCTGACTCATTCGATAGAACATAAGGACCACCAGCACCAACGGGACACTGGATACGATTGACGCGATCAAAAGGATTTTCCAACCCTGTCCTTTTCTATACGAACGAATCACCAGGGATATGCCAAACACGAATGTAATCAAACTTAGCCATATTGTCTGTGGAAGCAGCGTATCGGTCGCGTGACCCAGTGATCCCTGGAATTTCAAAAGCAAAAAAAAGCAAACCAGGGGTATCAGGGCAAGAACACAATAAGCGAGCTTCGCGCTATACGTTTCAGCCAGCCAGAAAAAAGCGAGGGCCAGCAAAGGTAACGTAAGCGCAAGGGCGAATAGCACTCCCAGCGAGAACAGATACATAGGACTTAACCTTACACGAGAAATCTTTCCAACGCCCGAATGAAAACTTCGGGTTGTTCCATGTTCGTCATGTGGGCGGCGTCTTCAATTATTTCGAGGCGCGAGTCGTTTAGGCCTCGATGCATGAACTCGGCATCAGTCACGGGCCGGATTGGGTCCTGGCGGCCGACGATGATCAGCACCGGAACTTTAATGCCCGGCAGGTCGCCTGAATAATCGCGTCGCGCGGCGATGCCGTGTTGTGCGGCGGCGGCGCCTCTCGGATCAGCGCGCAAGATCATCTCCCGCACGCGACCTATAACGCTGGGCTTCTCTGCCAGTGTTCGCGCCGCCAGGAGCTTAGGAAGGGTGGCATCGGCAATGTCGCCCATACCTTTGGCCAGCATCTGCTCAGCCTGTGCTGCCCGGGCCTGCTTTTCCTGTTCGTTGTCGGCCGGGGCGCGAGTGCCGGCGAGGACGAGTGCCCGCGCGCGCGTTGGAAACAAATGGACGAATTCAAAGGCCACATAACCACCCATTGAAAGACCACAGATGGCTGCGTCAACGATCTCTAACTTGTCCATCAGCGCGGCGACATCGCGCGCCATATCTGCCATGGAGGTAATTGTTCGATCAGCTTCCACCGTCTCACCAAACCCAGGTAGATCAGGAGCAATAACGCGATAACCGTGCGCGCTCAGAAAATCGATTTGCTCGCGCCACATTGAGCGATCGAACGGATAGCCATGCAACAGAATGACAGCCGGGCCACTGCCGAGGTCAGGATGGGCCAATTGAGCTCCGCTCATCGATGAAGTAATTCCTAAGGAGATTCAGATTTGACCACTTGCGAGCCATTCAGGACGATTCTTTTAGGAACAGCAGAGGCAAGCCCACCTTCCTGACCCCGCGGTTATCTAGTTGAGTTTTACGTTATCCAGGTTGACCAGCATTCAAGCGCACGCCGCGTCGTCGTGCATGACTTTCTTCATGCGTGTTGCCAGCCACACGGCGGGACGAAAGCCTTCAAGGCGTACCCGTCTCCGCCACATTCTTAACCGGCGCGGGATTCTTCTTTACATACTTGTCATACCACGCCAGGTATCGTTCATAGCGATCGCGTACATAACTCGGCCGGGTGATGCCGTGGTTTTCGTTGGGGTAAATGATCAGTTGCGTATCGACGCCCAGACTGCGCAGCGCCTGATACATCTGCTGGCCGCCCTGGACCGGCACGTTGAAATCGCGCTCGCCGCCCAGAAACAGCGTCGGGGTCTTGATGCGATCGGCGTGTAGGAAGGGATAAGAAATCTTCTGGTAGGTCTCCCACGCTTTCGGATTCCACGGCGGACCAATTTCGTAATCGTACTGAATGATGTACTGATCGGTGCCATAGAAGGCGACGGTGAATGCCGTGCCGGCGCCGCTGGTTGCTCCCTTGAAGCGGGGATCTGTAGCAATCATATAGTCGGTGAGAATCCCTCCGTAACTCCAGCCGCCAACTCCCAATCGATCCGGATCAGCCACGCCCATTTGAATTACGTGATCGACTCCGGCCTCAAGATCTTCGACTTCGTAATGTCCCCAGTCCGCGAAAATCGCGCGCGAATATTTCTGGCCACGACCGGAACTGCCACGATAGTTCACCGCCAACACGGCATAGCCATTTGCCGCAAATACCTGCCGCTCGACACTAAACGAATGCTGATCCTGGCCATTAGGACCGCCGTGGATGCGCAGCAACAAAGGAACCCTGGTTCCTTTCAAATAACCGAGTGGATAAGTCAGCAGCCCGTGCACCTCAGTTCCGTCTTTGCTTTTGAAACTGACTTCTTCGGTTTGGGCAACCTGCAGCTCAGCGAACAGCGCGTCGTTCTGATGAGTCAACTGACGCAGGGCATTGCCTTCCAGTGCGTAAACTTCTGTCGGTTTCGTATCGTCGCCCGAAAGCAGAACCGTGTCCGCCGCCACTATTCAAGCTCGAGACCACGACCGGCGGGTTCATCAGGCGAACCACTGCGGTGCGGGTGATGCTTACGGGATAGACAGACCGATCGTCGGTCACCAGGGCGTTGGCAGACTTACCGTCGCTACTTACGCGCAATCCCGATACGCCACGGTCGAGATCTTCCACCGCTTTTACTCGCGAGGGTTGGGCGCTGCCGTCAGAAGGCACAAAGACGAGGTGCTCCATGCTATAAGCCCCGTACTTCCTTTCGTCGCCTTCGGTGAATACGATCCTGGTTCCGTCGGGGCTCCATTCCGGACGCGCACGTGAGGCGCGATTATCCGCGGTGGTCAACTGCTTTTCAGAGGCGCCTGCCATGGCCTCCGCGACGAACAGTTGGGCTGACGGATCTCGATCGGGATCGTCGGCATGATTGCTCATGAAAGCGATGCGCGACCCATCGGGCGACCAGGAAGGTGACGACTCGTCCCATTTACTCTTAGTTAGACGATCCAGCTTCCTGGTGGCGACATCGAAAAGGTAAATGTAGCTATGGCGGCCCGACAGCAGATATCCCTGCCCGTCCTGTTTGTAACGATAACGATCGATCACGATCGGCTTCGGTGGTTTGGGCGGAGAGCCGGGCGTGGGACTCGCGGCAGCTTCGGCTTCCGGATCCGGATCCCCAATTACCAGTGCCAGCCGCTTTGAATCCGGCGACCACTCGTAACCCTGCAGGCGTCCTTTCAATTCAGTGAACTGGTAAGCCTCGCCCCCGCCGCGATCCATCAGCCACACCTGGTTTCCCTTCGCCTTGCCCGGTCGCGATGAAGTGAACGAGAGATATTTTCCGTCCGGGCTCCAGCGAGGCGCGGACTCGCTGTCCGTGCTGAAGGTAATCTGGCGATCGTTCTTCCCGTCATAACCGACCATCCAAACATGTGTGTTGCCTTTGTCCTCTTTGGCGTCGATGGTCGCGACGACATACGCGACCCATTGGCCGTCGGGCGAAAGCTGCGGATCGCGTACCTCACGCAGACGCGCCAGGTCGTCGAGTTTGAATGGGCGCTTTGCAGTTTGCGCGAACAGGCTGGCTGCAACGGCGAGAGTGAGAAGCAGAATGGAGAGTTTGTTCCTGAACATAATTAGATTTTCCTCCGGTTTGAACCAGGTTGAGCTTAGTCCCAGCGGGATCTTTAACGCAAAGATTTTGCTCTTCATTATTTTTCGTGCGATTTAGTGGATCGTCTGATGTGGACCAGGACTCGATCCACGAAATCGCACGAAGCCGCAAGAAAAGAACTGTTGGAGACGGCACCCGCGAACACATTTCGGCGACTTGATTATTTGTCCGTACCAATGCCGTAAGCGGCAACTTGCGCTATAGTTTATTCCAATCCCATAAGCCCCACTTCAATTCGTCGTCCAGCTTGTGGCCGGTTTGTTTCAGAGTCAGCAGAATGCTGCCGCGGTGGTGCGACTCGTGCGCGACCAGATAGCCGACCAACGGAAACACTCCGCGCTTAAAGCCAGGGAGCTTGCCACCATTCGCCCAGCCTTCGCGGATCGATGTCTCGACACCTTTCGCCGATGCTGCGAAGGCCGCGCGTAATTGCTTCTTTGTCGGCGATTCACCTTTGGCGAAATGCGGCAGGCTGGCATTCCGATTAGTTTTAGAAGTGATCTCGGCGTGTACTGTTCGCACCTCGTGCACGTGTGCCAGTTGTCGCGCGACGTCGCGACCACCCCTCGTCGAGAGAGTGGCTTTCAGAGCCTCATCCGACAACGCGTCCAGCAATCTTAACGTGACGCGATGATTGATTTGCCAGGCTTCGACGAGTTGTTCGAGCATAGAATCCTGTTGGGAGTCCCACCTTAATGGGAGTATTCCAAGACTTGAAAGACTCCGACTTGAGGCGACACTGCGAATGGACAGACTCCTTTGGACGCGCGAAAGTTTACTGCGAATCGCCGCGCCTGTATAGAGTCGTTCACCAGGTTTGCTGCACGTTTAGAGGTGAGCTACGGTCCACCTTAACCCGCTGATCTTGCTAAAGCACATTTGTTTGATGCAAGCTCAGTCCAACGAATGTGAGGTCAGTAAAGTGGCATAGACTTCAGTCTGTGATTGAACTTGGGCTAAAAGTACGGATCACAGATCAAAAAAATCTTTGCCACCATGGTCTGTGATTGTTCTCAGATGGAATTGTGATGACGGTTTCAATCACAGACTAAAGTCTATGCTACTAAACCAATGAAACTATCACTCAACGGCGCGACGACCATGAAGGCGGATCTGGCGACCGATGTGGGCGCAGCGGCCGCGGCCGGGTTCGACTATCTCGAAATCTGGGCAGCCAAACTGCGCGAGTTCCTGAAAACACACTCGGTATCAGATCTGAAAACCTTGTTCGGCCAAAGCGGAGTGAAACCGCTTAGCATTAACTCGATCGAATACGTTACTTTTAGAGATCCTTCCGCGTACGCCCAAATCAGAACCGAGTGCGAGGAGTTGTGTGCCATCGCGCAGGCGATCGCCTGTCCGTACGTCGTGGTCGTGCCGGGCAAGTTTCCGCCGGGTGGCCTGAGCAGCTATGAAGTGATCGAAGAGACTGTCAGTGTGCTGAGAGAGCTGGCTTCCATCGCGGAGAGACATGACGTCGCGCTGGCATTTGAGTTCCTGGGCCAGAGGGATTGCAGTGTGCAAACTTTGGAGCTGGCCGACGAGATTGTTCAGAAAGTGAATCGTCGCAACATAGGGCTGGTCATCGATAGTTTTCATTTCTACGTCGGGGGCTCGACCATCAAGATGATCGACGCGCTTGATCCGAAACATTTGTTCATTTTTCACATCAACGATGCGGAGGACCTGCCGCTCGATCAGCTCACTGATGCACACCGTCTGTTGCCGGGCCTGGGCATTCTGAAACTGAAAGAAATGATCGAGGCCCTACGCAGCATCGGTTACGACCAGGTGGCCAGTGTCGAGACTTTCCGGCCGGACTACTGGGAGCGCGATCCGTTTGAGTTGGCGCGCGATGCGAAGGCGGCGGTGGAGAAAGTCCTGCAACTATAGTGGGATCTCGTTCACTGTTTTTTCGCTCCGTAGGAGCATAATGTGACATATGTTTCGCTCCTACGGAGACTCAGGGTCAGAACTCGACCTTCGTCTATAAGTATTTCGTGGCTACGGCACGAGGATTTTCAAACAGCACCGATTCAAACCGCCAATGACCAAGATCAAGATCGGTTTCCTGGGCGCCGGTTACATGGCGGGTGTTCACGCCTCGATTCTGGCTCGTGACGAACGCGTCCAGATCGCGGCCGTTCACGATGTGGTCAAGAAGCGATCTCAATTGTTGGCGCGTTCCACCGGCGCCAAGCTGGCGCACAGTGCCTCTGAAGTACTGGCCATGTGCGATGCAATCTACATCACCACTCCGAACACCAAACATACTGAGCTGGCGATCGTTGCGGCTGAAGAGGACAGGCACGTCTTTTGTGAAAAGCCCATGGCCACTAATCTTGCGGATGCCAGGCGCGTGGTCAAAGCGGCGGAAAAGCGCACTAACGTTTTTCAAGTTGGCCACAATCGCCGCTTTGCGCCCGTCTACACCGAGTTGCAGCAGGTGCTCGCCGATACTCTGCAGCCGCATTCGGCGCACGTGAAGATGAATCGTGGGGAGTTACTTCATCCCGATTGGGTTGGCAATTCGAAGCTCACCGGCGGCTTTCTTTACGAGACTACCATCCACATGTTCGACCTGCTGCGTTTTCTGTTTGGCGACGTGAAAACGCTGCATGCCCTCGGCTCCTCTCATGAGTATGCCGAGACCGACGATTTTTCCGTGCTCCTGTCATTTGCGAGCGGCATGCACGTGACGCTGGCATCTTCCGCCGACGCGAGCTGGCTGTTTCCTTTTGAGCGCATCGAAGTGTTTTGTCATCACTCGACGATAGTAACGCGTGAGATGGAGAGTCTGACCATAAGTGAGGGCCTTGATGGCCGTCATGTCGAACGCTCAATGCATCAGTTGGCGAAGGAAGAGAAATGGGGGTATGTCCAATCATTGGCGGACTTCCGCCCCGGGTCACGGCATTTGATGGTTATAAGTCGGTTCAGTTGATCGACGCTGTTTATGAATCGGTCAGGACGGGACAGCCAATTTCGGCATTGGATACATGAAGCTACCGGCGGTTCTTAGAGTTGATTTGAGTACAACTTCAATCGCCAGCGGTTCCCCGGAAGGTTTCCGGCTCAGGTCTTTTCCGCGGCTTTCAGAATCTTATTAACGGTGTTCCAGTTCCTCGTCGTGCCCAACACGCCCAGTTCCTTCTCGACAAACTTGTTGGGATAGCCAAACAAGCCGTTTTTCTTCCGGTGACAGACGATGAACGCGGCGCGGTCTTTCACTTCGAATACTTCGACATTTTCGGTCTTTGATACCAGCGGGAGTTTGGGCACGCGCATTGGTTCGTCTGAAAGGAAAACTACGAACACCACTACATCGGGGCCAGCTTTTACTTTCCTGAACGGGTTACGCTTGACGATCGCTTCAATTTCCGCCAGCGGTTTGAGTATCACAGTTACTTCGTAGCCTAAGACGCTCTGCAGGGTCGTCTCGATCTTTTTCCGCAGCCCGGCAGCGTTCGCAGAGCCAGCGTCAAAGATCACATTACCACTCTGAATGTAGGTGCGCGCGTTCTTGAACCCAGCCGCAGTGAAGATGCGCGCCAGTTCTTCCATCTTGATTAGCTTTTGGCCGGCGAGATTGATTGCTCGCAGAAAGGCCACGTATCTGATCATTTCATATCCCCCGTCCGAGCCATCAGTTATTCATCGTGGTTTGGGGACTCCCGATTACGCGATCAGGCATGCTTTCCAATCTCTCATAAAACATAATGGTAGTTTCGATCAACGCGTCATAGTCGCTGTCTTCTGTAGCACTCTTGAAAACGGAAAAAAAGAACAGTCCCGGACTGTGTTTATATCCCATCGATCCAAGCGGGCTGGTAAAATGATCCCTCGCCCCAGGCTTTCCAAAAACAATTTCCAATCCTTTGTCATAGGCCAGCAGATCTTTCTGAATTTCTTCGGACAACAAATCGCTCATGAATGGTTCGTCATTGCTGTAGATTGAAAAGCCTTCGAGAAAATCCCAGTAGGCTGAACCCATCACCAGGTCAGCCACGCTGCGCATGTTGTTGCTGATTATCCTCAGAGTGGATGTTGGAAAAACACTTGTTGGAACGTGGCAAATAAAAAAGCCGGTATGCCCCGCGACCCGGCGCTCCAGGACACCTTAATCTCAGTATCGCGATAACTAAACGCGAGAGTGTCGTCGCTGAAGCGGCCGTTTCTTTTTTTTACCTGCCGAATTAGACAGTTGTCGGCTTGTTCGGTCCTCTTCTTTAGGAACAGGAACCCGATGATTGCGATAGCCAGGCCCCCGATCAGCAGCGCCAAATCGTACCCGTCAAGAGGACTAATACGCCAAAGCCCTGCGATTTGTGAAGCCATTCGCGCGTCCTCTTTGCGGGTCATGCCGCTGAAGCTGAGTCAATATCATGCAGAATTCCGAAAAAGTGAAGCCACTGCGGGCAAAAAGATTCGACCCGCACCCTCTTGACGTTACATTGGTACATATGTACCATGACACGCACAGGGAAAGGCCGGCGATGCGATGACCAAAACAAAGAGAGTAAAAGCCGCGCCAATGAGCAAAAAGATACTGGTTGAGCGGGTGCAAACGGGCGTCCGGCTGGAAAAGCGTCTGTTAAAGGTTTTGAAAGGGCTGGCTGAATATCACGACATGACGCTCGGCGATCTGCTGGAAGGGATTGTGCTGCATGCCTTCGACGGTCGCCATCCGTTTGGCGATGAGACCCGGCAACGCATTGCCGACCTCAAACGCATCTATAAATTGGACCTGGACGCCGATGCCAGTCACCGGTTGTTGGAAGCGGAAGATCGCGAAGTCGAAGTCTTATCAAAGCGCAGATCGCGCAAAGCTAAGAGATGAGACCCACCAAAAAGGGAATTGCTGCTGGTCTACAGCGCAACCGTCCTTGTGGTTCTGGCCCATCGTGAACCGCGCCAGACGAATAACGACAGAATTATTTCGTAGCAGGGCCTGATAATGTCAGACGCAGAATTTATCGAACGCTTCGAGAATTGCGCGGTGCGGGGCGAAGACTTTCATCATCGTGACCACGTCAAGGTGGTGTGGCTGTATCTCGGCGACAATTCAGTGCTGGAAACACTCCGCAAGTTTTCTGCCGGGTTGAAACGCTTTGCCGCCGCCAATGGGAAACCGAATCTCTATCACGAGACCATCACCTGGGCCTATGTCTTCCTGATTCATGAGCGCATGGCGCGGATGGGAGGCGAACAGCGCTGGGAGGAGTTTGCCGAGGCCAACCCTGACCTCTTTGATTGGAAGGACAATATTCTCAGGTCTTATTACCAGGACCACACGCTGAAATCTGACACGGCCCGCCGAATCTTTGTCTTTCCTGACAGATTTCCACGGATTGGTGCGGCTTGAGAACACGCCTCGGTGGTTAGATCTTGCGGGCAAAATCGCCCACGCGAATTATTCCGCCCTGGATCACCCGCGCATTGACGCCGCGAAGATGGAGTTGTTTGCCCAGGGGTGAATTCACGAAATTCATCGCCTCCCGCCCGAAGCGCGCGACAAATTTTTGGCAGCCAAGATGCGGCGGCGCAGTCACTTCAATTACCGACGAACCTAAAGACAAGCGTGTTCCCGCGGGCGTGTTCTCTTCGCTCAAATCCATATCGAGATAAAGTTGATCGCCTGCCAATTGCCAACGATCCTTTTGCTGGGCCACCAGCGCCGTCACGCGCGAATTCATAATATTCAGTTGCATCAGAGGATTTGGTGATCCGTCCGGCGTGCTCGTGCTGCGCCGTCTTTTCCAGCTATCACCCACCAAACCCTCGGCCAGGTGCAGCTCGGCTTCCTCCAGAATCTCGCGGTCGTTGATCGCGGGCCGGCGCACGATCAATTCCAAAACGCCTTCATCTTTCGGCGCGCTCCGAATTCCTTCCAGGCCAGCTTCCAACTCCGGCATAGTCAGATGCTTTCTCAGCGTGAACTCAAGATTGGCGATGCTCATGCAGCGGTCGTGCCTCTCTCTTTCAAAGTGATTTGTTTTTCATGGCTGTCCCGGTATGACATTCGAGCACGCCAACGAATCAGCATTCTATCTTAGGAGTTTGCCGACAAGACAGTAAACCCCGTAAGAGCAGCCAGAGCGATCCACGAAATCACACGAAATAAACTCAAAGTCCTCTTTACTGTTGCTTAGTGAGGTTTCATGGATCTCAGGTCAGCTTTTCGTGGGATGGCGAAGGCGCCCGGCAAACCATACTTATGCTAAGCTTTGCTGCGCTATGCTGACGCAAGAAACCATCTCCTTCCTGAAGCGTCTGGATCGGAACAACAATCGTGAATGGCTGCAAATGCACAAGCCTGATTTCGAGAGGGCGAAGGAAGACTTCGCGAGGTTTGTTTCGGATCTCCTCGGCAGGATCTCTAAGTTCGATCCAAAGATTGGCGGCCTGTTGCCAGAGTCATGTACCTTCAGAATTTATCGCGATGTCAGGTTTTCAAAAGACAAGAAACCCTATAAGACAAATTTCGGCGCTTACCTGAGCCCCGGAGGCCGAAAGTCAGCCGCGCCCGGATACTACTTCCACCTCCAACCCGGGCAAAGCTTTCTGGCGGCAGGAAAATACAACCCGGAACCGGGCGAGTTACTGAAGATTAGGACAGCGATTGCCGCCCACACGGACGAATTTCTGAAGATTATCAGAGCCAGGAATTTTCGAAAGTGCTTTGGCGAGATTCATGGGCAGAAACTCAAGACGGCTCCCAAAGGATTTCCGAAAGATCACGAAGCGATTGAATATCTAAAGCTGAAGAACTTTCTGGCATTCCTGGAGTTGCACGACGACACCTTTGTAATCAGCAAGGAATTACCCGCATTTGTCGCCAGTACTTTCAAAGAGACGAAGCCACTGATTGATTTCTTGCGCACAGCGCTTACGACGTGATCAATTCAAAGCTTCACCGCCAGATCCCCAAAACAAATCCGATCAAGGCAAAGTAGACGGTGATGTATCCGCAATTGATCAGCACGTATTTGAACGAGCGCTGCTCGAACAGGGAAATGATGACAAACATCGTGGACGCCCAACCGACCCCGGCCAGAAGTCCGGCCCCGAGACCCCAACGCCAATTCGTTTTGCTATCGCCCAGGAAGAACGCTAGGTTGTAGGAAATGATCCACGCCAGGAAAAGCGTTAGCGAGTAGGTCTTAATCGGATTGGCTCTGGCAACCTGCTCGTTGCTCAACCCGGTTTCCTTTTGCCATGACCTGAAGAAGAGCACCGGCGAATACCATAACGCGCCGATGGCCAGGCTCATCAAAGCACACACAAAGACAGCCAGATGGTTAATGTATAGTTTTTCCATAGCGCTTCAAATTTAGGAGTGATCGAAGCGGTTGTATTGGAAAAAATTTACCTACCCAACCGGCACGTAATTCAGGATGTCGTTTTTGCGTCTGACATATTCTTCGGGAGCGAAGCCTGAGAAGGACCTGAAGTCGTTAATGAAGTGGGCCTGATCATAGAAACCGCAATCCTGCGAAATGCCCGTCCAATTCACCTCTTTGCGTTGTTCGATTGCGCTGATTGCTTTTTGAAAGCGGATGATTCGCAGGTAAGCCTTGGGGGCTATGCCGACCTGCCGTTTGAACATGTCGATCAAATGCTTCTGCGAGTAGCCAATGTCCTGGTTCAGGCGCATTAGATTGACTTGATCCGGCCGGCGGATTATTTCAGCCAGGGCATATTCAACTGCGGGATTGAGGACCAACCTGCCCCGGAAAGTGCCCAGCAGAAAACTCTCGGCAGTTTCAAATTTGAGATCTATCTCGCTGGTTTCCAACAATCGCTCTCTGAGAAGAGCAAAATCACTCCCCCACAAGAGGTCTGCATCCACGACCCGGTCTGCCATCTCGTTCATTGGCAGCGGAAAGAACGGATAGGCCATTCCTTTCTTGAACGAGATTATAAACATTGCCGCATGCTTTCCCGAAGGGATAGTTATGAATTCCGTTCTCACGCCCGACGCCCACACGTGATGACAGGCCTGTATTTCCTTGAGCGTCTGATTGTCGTAGATATGTTGTGGCCGGTCGTCAAAATCAATGATGATTTCCGTGTTGCCATCGGGAAGGAAACGGTCGATCGAATGCTCGGGGTGATAGTCCTCGTAATAAATGAAACAATCGATAAACTGATTAAGTGGAAATCTCGGAGTGTGAGTCTTAAGAATCATCGTCGATGTCCGCCAGTGACTTTGATGGCGATTGAAGCAGTCGATATTATTAACCAGCAAACCACTACGCGCCAGTTTTTCCGCTCTTGTGTTACCTTTCCACGCTGAAAACGAGTTCTTCGCGGGAAGTGTATAAGCAAGCGCAAGCTAGTCACCGCCCGCTGCCGCAGGCGGTTCTGACCTGACCAATGGGCACTGAATCCAAAACCGCAATCTTCGCCGCAATCGCCGGCAACCTGGCCATCGCCGCCACAAAACTGGTCGCCGCCTTCTTTACGGGCAGCTCCGCCATGCTTTCCGAGGGTATTCATTCGCTCGTCGATACCGGAAACGGCGGGCTGCTGTTACTCGGCTTCCGCAAGAGCCAGAAACCTCCGGATGCCAATCACCCATTCGGTCATGGCAAAGAACTCTACTTCTGGTCTCTGGTGGTCGCGATCTTGATCTTCGCACTCGGCGGCGGCATGTCGGTTTACGAAGGCGTCACCCACCTCTCTCATGCCCGGTTGCACGATCCGACTTGGAATTATCTGGTGCTGGGTTTCGCGATCGTCTTTGAAGGTTTCTCCTTTTATTTTGCTTACAAGGCTTTTCGTAAAGAGATGGGCGGCCAGGGAGTCTTCGAGACGATCCGGGCAAGCAAAGACCCGACGACCTTCACGGTGCTCTTCGAAGATACCGCGGCTTTGCTGGGTCTTCTGGTTGCGTTCCTGGGAATATTTCTGGGACAGTGGCTTAACAATCCTTATCTGGATGGCGTGGCTTCGATCATCATTGGCGCCATCCTCGCGGTCGTGGCGGGATTTCTGGCTTACGAAAGTAAGGGCTTGTTAATCGGCGAGGGCGTCGATGCCGCGGTGCTCGCCAGCATTCGCTCGCTGGCTGGCAACGACCCTGCGGTTGCACTGGTGAGAAAGTCGCTCACGATGCACTTCAGTCCCAACGACGTGCTGCTCACTCTGGACCTGGGTTTCAAGAAACATTTGAAAGCAGAAGAAATCGCCGCAGCGGTAAATCGACTGGAAACCACGATTCGCAGTCAACACCCCGAGATCAAACACATCTTCATCGAGGCGAAGTCCCTGTACGAGGCTTCATAGGGAGCGCGGACATTCCTGTCCTTCAGCGCGCGCAGCACCGTCAGCCTTTCGCATAGCACGTCGTCCCAGGTGGAATGATCGTTGTTCGCGATTCGCGCTCAGGCGGACAGGGATGTCCGCGCTCCGCTTAGTCTTGTTTTGCGAAAAACTCTTCAGCGGCGGTGCGAGTTTCGTCGTCGGTCTGTTCTTTCAATTGTTGATTGATGCCCCACTCGTGGCCAAAGGGATCGAGGATCTTTCCATAGCGTGCCCCCCAGAAAAGATCCTGCACGGGCATGACCACGCGCGCGCCAGCGGCTACGGCACGGTCGACCAGGCTGTCGGCGTCTTCGACCTCGATCGTGATTCGCACGCAGGTTCCTCCCAGCGCCTGGGGAGATTTGAGCGTGCCGCCCTCGTCAGCTTCAAACTGATCGCTAAGGAAAAATGTGTGACCGTCCAGGACGATCTCGCCATGTATGAGACGCTGACCATCTGACGCCATCATTCGGTGCCCTTCTTCAGCGCCAAAGAGTTTCTTGTAGAACTCGATCGCCGCGAGCCCGTCGGAAACGATCAAGTGGGGAATGAACTGATCTTCTCGATGCATGGTTTGCTCCTGATGAGAGTCATTCGGAAATTATTCGATGCGGATTATCTTACACCCAAGCGTCCTCTTCCAGCGCCATGCCGTAATCTGCCGGATTTCGTCCGAAAGGACGGTGAACAACATCTATTGATCTGCTTTAGATGATAAGCGACCCGTCGCGTCCTTCAGCTTTTGTGGCGCGATCAATCGCCAGGCTTCCTGGAGATGAAGAGCTAATGCCTTGTCGCTGACGCGCGGAAGCTCGATTCCCACCCAGCCCGCCCCGCCAACGTATGGCGGTTTGTAGTATTTCTTAGGCGAAGCTTCGATCAAAGCCTGCTGGACGCCGATCGGTGTGGGCACCACAACGGCAACGTGGCCATCATTGTGATGATTGTTTGAGAACATCGCGAACACTTTCTTGCCGACAAACCAGGTCGGCTCGCCGTGCGAGATCTTTTCCCAGGTTTCAGGCAGCGCGAGACAAATGCGCCGCACACGTTTGATCTGTTCTTCGCCCTTACCGGGCCCAGCTTCTTTCGCCATCCGTTTCATTAAAATCTCGACGTGAGCTTTCCATTACGCATTCAGGATTGTCAAAAACATAAGTACTGGCAAACAAAGTAAGCAAACCAGGAAGAGATGGACCCACTTGTTGGCGAAGTTTGGTAAACACTTTTCGCTGAACCACGATGGGTCGTATGGGTCATAATGGAAGATGCCGCCACGTCCTTTATCGGATCCTTTTTCCGATCTCGTCCGCATCGTTGATCATGTAGTCCACGCGACCCTGTTTGCCTTTCACAAAACTAAACACATCAGGTATTTCTTTGGCAGTGAATTTGTTCTCGGCAATTGCTGACAATTCTATCTTAGGCCCGGCGCCGTTGAATTGAATTAACAATTTGTCGCCTTCTTTGGAAATGACCATCGTAAAGCCTTCATCAAATCTGTACTCACCGGCGAAAGCATCGAAAAGTTTTGGATCTACTCTTACCGGCTGGTCTATTTTCGGCCGGTTGCGGTCACCGAAGCCGTGCTTCTGCCCGCACATCGGACACATGGTAGGTGGCTCAGCGTTATCGACGACATGATGAACCGGACGCCGCGAGCGAAAGTAGGCGAAGATGGCATTCATGTCGTTGTCGTTCAAATTCCGAAAGACGATCCAGGGCATGACTGAACTGAGCTTTCGCGCTTTGACTAAACCCGTGCGCAGGACCTGGCGAAACAGCGCCTCATCGTAATACGAGATGCCCGTCGAATCGGGTGTAAGGTTCGAACTGAAGACCCTGGGCTGATTCCACATTTGAATCTCGTTGCCGCCACCGAAGAAGCCAGGATTCAGCGGGGCTTCCCAGGCTGTATGACAACCCGCACAATCCGCAATTCTAACTAAGTAAGCCCCGCGCTTGTCCGGCGTTGACTGGTCGGGCTGCGGCACCGGTTCAGTTAGCGGTGATGGTGCGGTTAAAGTCTTTTTTCTTTCGTCGGGAATATTTGTCGGTGGCAAAGGATTGTAGACGGGTGGCAGCGCGCGAAGATAAACAATGATCGACGCCAGGTCTTCATCGGACAGACTGCGAAAGGAGCCATACCACATTTGCGGGTGCAGAATGCGCCCATCGTGACCGATGCCTTCGCGAATCGCGCGGGCAAACATATCGCCCGTCCAGGCGCCCGCGCCGGTCTTTTCGTCCGGCGTGATGTTCGGCGCTACCAGCCAGGGCCGGTCCTCCCAAATGTGTCCGGCGCCTTTTTTGTTTGGCAACGGCGGTCCGCCCGCAGCTTTCCAGTCTCGATCAGAGTGACAGACAAAGCATTGCAACAGGCCCTCGCTTAGATACTTGCCGCGCTCGAGACGCGCGGGCGTCCGCTCAAATTTTATGTCGCGTAGTTCGCGGGGCTTGAACGCGCCGGCCGGCGCAGGTGAAGGGCCCGCGGTTTCACTGGTCGAGGTTCTCTTATGGCAGGCACTCGTCCCACACAGAAAGACACAC
>Ga0193749_1000007_pt1 | contig 22016 bp, 14 predicted proteins | sample L1s2metaG_FD_145081 | JGI IMG/M metagenome (GOLD analysis project Ga0193749, IMG submission 145081) | Soil microbial communities from a riparian zone of the East river system, Colorado, United States - L1s2 | ecosystem: Environmental > Terrestrial > Soil > Riparian zone | place: USA: East River...
GCGCTTCAACCAGAATGAATACTCCAAAAATGATGATGCCTGCGAGCAGTGAACCGATTACTGTCGAGCTGAATAAACCCAAACGCGATGACTCGATCAGACCGTAGACGATCGCGCCGAGGCTGAGAGTGGCCAGTCCAGCTCCCAGCAGATCCAACTCCTTCGGGTCTTCTTCATTCCGGCTTTCCGGAACGAATCGCACCACCAGCAACAGCACGGCGATCGCCAGCGGCAGATTCAGAAAGAAAACCGCGCGCCAGGAAACGTGTTCGATCAACCATCCGCCGATGACCGGACCCATCGCCGTGGTGATCGCGGTCGAGCCTGACCAGGTGCCAATAGCCTGTCCCCGTTCTTCCTCAGGAAATGACGCGCTGATGATCGCCAGGCTGCCGGGAACCAGCATCGCGCCGCCAATGCCCTGCACTGCACGAGCAACGATCAGTTGCGAGATGTTTGGCGCCAGTCCGCACCAGACGGAAGCCAGCGCGAACAGCACTACTCCGATCCCGTAGATACGCCGCCGTCCAAAGTGATCGCCCAGCGAACCGCCGAGCAACAGCAAGGCCGCCAGAAACAGCGCGTACGATTCGACCACCCACTGCACATCGACGGAAGTGGCGCTGAGCTTCGCCTGCAGAGCGGGCAGCGCCACATTGACCACCGTGCCGTCAATGAACACCATGCTCGAGCCAAGAATTGTCGCGGCAAGAATCCAACGCCCGCGCTCTTTTGTGCACGGCGCAGTCGTCCCTTTTGCAGCGATTACGAGTTCATCGCAGGGTGGCTTGAGCAGGTTCATTTGACCGGATGCTAAGCAAAGCAGGGAGGATAAGCAATGTCAGACAAGGATGGCCTCAGAGAAGACCGCTTCGCAGATTAGTGCAATATGATTTCCAACGTGACTCCAGGCTTGCTTACATATAACAAGACGCCGCCCGCTATTTTCGCGAACGGCGTCTCTTGTTTACCATCGAGAGTTTCCGTACCAACTTCAGTACCTAATCGTCACACTGAAGCTGCCGCTGTTATCACTGAAGTCGTCATCGTTGATAGCCAGTATCAGCCTGCCGTCGACGGGGACACTGGTGCTCAGTTGGCTGCCGATCAAATAAGGCTGACTTAATTGGCCGTTCGACATCCGAATGTAGGCGATGAGCGCTCCAGGGCCGGCCGTGGCCACCGGCCGGGAATTCACCACCGAACCAATGCCGGTGTTGCGGCCGCCCTCTGGTCCCACTTCACCGATGCGCCGGCCGGCAACCACAGTTCCGGTTGCGCTGAATGTTATCGGATCTCCAGCTCTCACGTCGATCCCCGTGTCGGTGTTGCGTGACGTGCCGGGAACCTCGATAGTCACATCCCGCGGTGTCCGGTTGCGATCGCGATTGCGATCGTTTTGATCGGACGGGAGGCGCTCGCGCGAGCGAATTCCCGGTGTGCGCCGGCGTGAAGTGTCATCCGCCGTGTCGAGTGCATTCAAATCACGTTCGCTCTTAATCTGCACCGTAAAGGCTCCGCGAGTGTCGTTGAACGAACCGCGATTCGCAGTCAGATAAAGCCGTCCATCGCGATCGGCGGTGAACTCGCGGGTGGAACCAAGTTCCATAATCGGCGCGCGCGGGTCATCGCCAATAGCTCCAATCAGTTCGCCCTCGGCCGCGCGCGGCAAAGGCGCGGTCGGATCGGTGGAGCGCAATCCGTCCGGAGTTATCCGCGTGCGACCGGCCGTGATCACGCCCGAGGCGTTGACCTGCACTCGCTCGCCGCGCCGCAGATCTACGCCCGAGTCGATCCAGTTGGAATCCAGAGTTACCTGGACTGATCGAGACTCAAAGCGCGCGTCATCCAGAGAGCGCCCGTCAATCTCTATGTGATCCACCTCGGCCGGACGAAAATACTGAATCTCGCCCTCATTCGTCCGGCTGCGCGCGATGTTGGATTCCGTCGTCTGGGTGGCATAGCGGGGCTCGACGCGCACCACGAAGCGGCCGTTAGTAAAGCCCAGCACCGTACCGCGTATCGTTCGTCCATCCTTTAGATAGATCGTGTCCGCAGCGGCGAAACTGGCGGCCAGTAGCACCATAGTTAACGCAAGAATGATTCTTTTCATGGTCTTTTCCTTTCACGTCCGTAAACACAGTCCGGCAAATCAGACGTTTGCCCTGTTAATAAGATTCCTGGGAAGAGAATTAAATTGAGGGATGATGAGCTCTCAGCTTAACCGAAGGTGTAAGAGAGGGCAAGCCACACTCAGTCCTTGCGATCCGCGGTCCACTGGCCGATGCGGAAGATGACGAACTCAGCCGGCTTTACGGCGGCGACGCCAATCAAGCAAATCAGGCGGCCCTGATCAAGGTCATTCTGAGTCATGCTTGTGCGGTCACATTTGACGAAGAATGCTTCCTCAGCCTTGCTGCCCGAAAACACTCCCTGTCGCCAGAGATTCGAAAGAAAATCGGCCACAGTCTGCCGCACGTTCGTCCACAAGCGTTCATTGTTAGACTCAAAGATTGCCCACTGGGTGCCTTTGGCGATCGAGTCTTCCAGAAAGATTAAGAGTCGCCGGACGTTTACATATTTCCAATCCGAATCTGACGAAAGTGTGCGTCCACCCCACACCAGATTTCCGCGACCTGGGAAAAAACGCAACGGATTAATTCCTTCAGGATTGAGCACCGCTTGCTCGACGCTGGTGACATCGCGCGCGATCTTCGTGATACCGCGGATCGTTTCGTTGGCCGGGGCTTTGTGTACGCCGCGCTCGAGGTCAACCCGCGCATAGATCCCGGCGATGTGACCCGATGACGCCAGCTGCACCGCGCCGCCAGTGACGGGATCGGCAACTTCGAGCCATGGATAATAAAGCGCTGCGAAGGCAGTGTTAAATCGTTGACGAAAACTTCGGACGCCAGTGATGTCCAACCCGTCCGGCGCATCGAGAATAGCAAAGCAGTCTCGATTGGTTTCGCAAAGATTGATCAAGGCATCATGGATTTTGGTTGACCAAAGGCCGGGCGCCAGACAAAGCGCAACCTCATCAACTTCCCGGAGCGTTTGAATTCCGGCAACAAAATCATCCACGCTCAGGGCGCTCAGATCGTCGCGATTGATTCGTTTGACGAACAGACGTTGGCCGCCGTTATCGAAAAAACCTTTGACGGCAAGTGGGAAGTGCCACCAATGCCCGCCTTCATCCAAATCTAAAGCCCACTTGTCGCGCAAGGCCGCCGCAGGTTCAGGGAGAGTCGCGTTGAATTCGCTCGCGAATTCGGCGAAGCTCGTGATCAGCGCAATGCCGTCAGGCCCGCATTCGGTAACGCCGACCATGCCGGTCGTGCCGGTGCGAACTCCTTCGATTCGTTGCGGAGAGGCCGCAATTTCTTCGAGGTAAACCCCGGGAGCTAGATATTCAGCCATCGACTTACTCCCTCCGGAGTTGTGATCATTGGCCAGCTCGGGCGCTAGAGGGTCTTCGCTGTCGATTAACCTTTGGTCAATTCATCAGCAATTTCATTTGCGTCGAAGACCTTGCGCAGCACTTCTCTCATCGCGCGCACGTCGACGGAAATCGCGCGGTTGACGGACTCGTCATAAATAAAGTCGCCCACCAGCGATTGAATATTCCCGTCAAAGATCAGGCCAACCAACTCACCGTTCTTATTGATTGTCGGCGAGCCGGAATTCCCACCGATAATGTCGTCGGTCGAAACAAAATTAAACGGCGTCTTCAAATCCACGGCTGACTTCTTCTCAGTCCACCGCTGGGGCAGATTGTATGGAAACTCAGACTTGAACTGGGTCGCGCGATCGTACAGACCACCGAGCGTCGTAAACGGCGTAACTTTCTTGCCGTTCTCCATATACCCCTTGACCGCACCATAAGACAGTCGCAGCGTAAAGGTTGCATCGGGATAAAGCTTGGTGCCTTCGGTATCGAATCGAGCACGCGCAATCTTGCTGTAATTGGTCCGCTCGACACCGGTGACTTCGTTCTCGTAACGGGCGCGCAATTCGCGCGCTTTCGGATCGATGGTGCGCGCCAAAACGATCATTGGATCGGTTGAAGCCTCAATCGCCTTGCTGCCACCGGCCGCCAACTCCTTACGAAAAGCGACGTCCTTCAGCTTGGTGCCGTCAATCAATTCAGCGGATCGAACTTCTGGTGTCTTGCCATTCAGAATCTGTTTGACGAGCGGGTGATCAGCGCCCAACAGTTCCACCATGAAGCCGAGCGAGTCAGCGAGTTTGAGTTTTTCAAAATCGTCGTGAATGGGCGCCGGCGAATAGAGCGCCAACTCAAGCGAAGCGCGACGCACATCGGTGAACTCGGGCAGGCGCTGCGCGTTTGGCTTGTCGCTCTCAGCCGCCAACCTGACCAGCGTGCGCGCGATTCCAAACATCGAGGTGTTAAAGCCTGAGCCCAGATCAAAGATTCGGCGTTCGCGGATATAGGACGGCAGACCCTGATGCGCTTTGGCAATTGCATCCCAGGCGCCGCCGTACATTTTCTGCCGATCAGGATTGGCGGTAATTGATTTGCGCAACGCTGCTTCGTCTTGACGCTTGCGATCCATTAGCGCTTGGTCTTTCAGGCCGGCAAGTTGTCCGCGATAAACCTTGAGACTGTTCTGCACGCTGTTCAATTCATTCTGTGACTGGCGGGTTTGTTCTTCGCCCATGGCCATGTATTTCTTCAGCATCGCCTCGCGCCGTTCCAGCAGGCGCAGAATGATCGGAATGCTGGTGTCGCGCAGTTCCTCCAAATGAGCAACCGTGTTCAGGCGCGCAGTCGAGCCCGGATTGCCAGTGACGAAAACCAAATCCCCTTCTTTGGCCCCCGCTGTAGACCACTTAAAGAAGCCTCCCGGATGCACCGGCTGATCGTTTTCATAGACCCGCACCAACGCCATATCGATATTGAAGCGAGGGAAGTTAAAGTTATCAGGGTCGCCACCAAAGAAAGCCGCCTGAAACTCGGGTACGAAAACCAGACGGACGTCGGTGTACTTCTTATAGCGATAAAGGTTGTACTGCCCGCCCTGGTAAAGCGTGATGACATCGGAACGAAGCCCGGTGGCTTTGGTTGACTCGGCTTCAATCGCGGAGATTTCGGCGCGTCGCGCGGCGAACGCTTCGGCGTCGGACGTGCCCGCTTTGACCGCGCCGTTGACGCGATTGGTTACGTCCTCAATACTCATTAGAACGTTAAGTTCAAGACTGGGCGCCCTAATCTCTTCAGCGCGGCTCCGAGCCACAAAACCTTCCTTGGCCAGATCTTTCTGCGGCGTGCTGACTTCGTTAACGATGTCTTCAACGATGTGATAATTGGTCAGGACCAGGCCGTTGGCAGAAACAAACGAACCCGAACCGCCATTATTAAATCGGACCGAAGCCAGTTGCACCTTCTTCAGCCATTCGTCGGTCACATCAAAGCCGCCCAGAACTTTTCTAAATTTCATTTGTTTACCTCGAAGATCTGTCTAACGGGAGAAGATTTTAGAGCGCTTAGCCGTCCATTTGGATGCCTATAGAACCGTGAATGGTAAATCGTAAACGGTAAATAGGGAAGCCGGGACTAAATCCGGACGGTTCTCAGCAGTAAAGCGATCCACGAAATCACACGAAGCGGAAAGAGCTTTGATGTAAGTTCGTCTGATTTCGTGGATCGTTCCTGTCCCAGCGCAACGGGACGCGAAACCAGATCAGGACCTCACCTCCGGCAGTTCGATGTTTACGATTCATGTTTTTCCATTTACCATTCAACGAATCAATGGATAACGAACAAATCGCCCGCCGGTTTAATCGCATGGCTTCTCTGATGGAGATTCGCGGCGAAGACCAGTTTCGCCTTCGTTCTTACCGGATGGCCGCGGAAGCGATTGAAACCTGGCCCACCGAGATGGAGAAGATCGTGTCGGAACAAGGAGCCGCGGGCTTGCAGGAAATTCCCGGCGTGGGAAAAGCCTTGGCAGGCAAGATTGTCGACCTGGTCGAGCGTGGAACGTTCGATGCCTGGGAGAAGTTGACCGACGAAACACCGGAAACCGTGCTGGATCTTTTGGAACTGCCCGGTGTCGGTCCCAAGACCGCGGCGATGCTGCACCGGAAATACAAAATCGCTTCGCTGGCTGATTTGCGAAAATTTGTCGCCGGCGGTGGTCTGGAGACGGTTGACGGCATTGGACCAAAAAGCGCGGAGCGAATAAGGGCGAGTCTCGATCGGGAGCGATTGTGAATATGAATTGTGTCGATCGCGAGTCTTGAAGTATTCTCACGAGTATTCTAACCGCTGTGTCGGCTAGTAGTATGAGAATGAATCACACCACAACCCCAAATCTTAATAGGCTTTCGAATATGGGATGGGATCAGTTTTCACCACAACCCGCTCTGCCGCAAACGAAGACAGTCGCGGAGTTCTTTGCGGGCATTGGACTCGTGCGCCTAGGATTAGAGAAGGAGGGTTGGACAATCGCCTTCGCCAACGACATTGACGAGCAGAAGAAGGAAATGTACGACGCTCATTTTGTAGATACACAGGATCACTTTCTCCTCAAAGACGTCCATCATATACGCGTGAAGTCCGTGCCTAGCGTAGTTCTAGCTACGGCTTCGTTCCCATGTAACGATCTATCGCTGGCGGGAGCTCGTATGGGATTGAGCGGGGAGCAGTCATCAGCGTTTTGGGGATTCATTCGAATACTAAAAGCAATGAAAGAGCGAAGGCCCCCGTTAGTCCTGATCGAAAACGTACCAGGGTTTTTGACATCGCACGATGGGAAAGACTTCAAGATGGCGATGACAGCTCTGAATCGCCTCGGGTATGCGGTGGATCCTTTCATAATTGACGCCGCACGGTTCGTCCCTCAAAGTAGGCAGCGACTATTTGTGATAGGTCGGCAAAATTTCGCCCAAGAGATCACGAACCTTCATAACCAAATCTCAGCGGAGAGTGAATTGAGGCCACCTGCGTTAGCTAGTTTCATTTCTCGTAACCCGAAAATCGACTGGGCGATTCGAAGCCTTCCTCCTCCACCAAAAAAAAGGAAGAGCCTAGAAGACTTGCTCGAGCCCGACTCAGCAACTGAATGGTGGGGAACCGAACGGGCAGAGTATTTACTGAATCAGATGAGTCTCCGCCATCGCAAGATCGCGGACAAGATGATCGCTGGCAAGGACTGGTCTTACGGAACGGTTTTCCGTCGCGTCAGAAATGCGAAGTCCATGGCTGAATTACGTGTTGACGGGACAGCCGGTTGCTTGCGGACTCCGCGCGGTGGAAGTGGACGTCAGATACTATTCAAGGCGGGCAAGGGGAGATATCAAGTCAGACTCCTTACTCCGCGTGAGTGCGCCCGTTTAATGGGCGCAGACAATTATCGAATTGACGAAACCACCACTCTGAATCAAGCACTATTTGGCTTCGGTGACGCCGTATGTGTGCCAGTTATTCGTTGGATCGCGAAGAACTATTTGAACCCACTGGTTGAAGAACTTGGACAGCGCCCACAAAACTCAAATGGCAAAAAACACTCCGCAGTCGCCTGAGCACATTCTGCCACACGACGTTGCCGCGATACGCAAAGAGATTTCCAAGTTCCTGAATCGGCAGGATTCGAAGAAGCGAACTATTGGCAATGCTCAGTACGGTGTTTACGCGTTCTATGATTATGATGGGGAACCAATCTACGTCGGACAGACTCGCGAGCGACTTAGGGCCAGGATTGGTAGGCACCTCACAAATCAGCGCACTGATGCCGTAGCTATGAATGTTCTTGACCCCTTCGAAGTGGCGGAAATTGAAGTGTGGCCGATCTATCCTGGCCGAAGATCGCAAAAAACAATCTCAAGTCTTCTGCATGCGGCCGAGTACACTGTTTTTCAAAAAGTGTTAAGTGAATCAAAGCTTGGTGCTGTGCTCAATGAAAAGGATATCGCAAAGAAATCGATCGTCACCCTTCCGCCCTCGTTTCGGTCAAGAATTATTCCTGACTCGATATATGAACACCGCAAACATTCTGACGTCAGAATTGCCAGGAGGTCGAGCACGATTGCGGCACTTGCCCGGGTCATAAGCGAAAGGGACGTTTCGAAAGGCCTTCGCAGAACTCTTCTTACACAGGCGAGGCGATTAGAACGTCTCGCCAGACAGCGACTCGAACAGGTCGGTGGCGAAATACCTTTAGAACAGCCTGACGAAGAAACTGGTGAGAGTATAGGTAAATAGAAACCGACAAAGCCTGACATGAAACCTACGCGAGAACAGGTTCACTACACAATGTCCCGCGTACGGTCGACCGGATCTGCGATTGAAAAACGACTTGGTGAGGCATTATGGCGGACGGGCTTCAGATATAGAAAGCACTATAAGATCACGGGCAAGCCTGATTTTGCACTTGTGTCCGCAAGGGTGGCTATTTTTTGTGACAGTGAATTTTGGCACGGGTATCGTTGGGGACAGCGTGCGAAACGAGCATTCAAAACCAACCAAACCTACTGGTTCGCGAAAATTGAGCGCAATCGAGCTCGCGATAGAGAGGTAAATCGAGAACTAACGAAATGCGGTTGGCTGGTGTTGAGGTTCTGGGAGCACGAGATTATTTCCGATGTTGATCAGTGTGTTGCGAGAGTGAGGGAAGCGATGAAACTCCGGACACGGGATTAATATGCCACTGCGTGCAAAGATTAATCCCCTGATCTTCCTTGCACCCGCGCCGTGAGTGGGCCTACAATGCCGACATCAGCACAGACTGCCTGGCATTGCGCGGCGTCTCCCCTATTTTGATCGTCTTTCTTTGAAAGTGAAAACTGCGCTCGGCTGCTCTTCTTAAAGTAAGGCGCAGACTCGTGTGAACCAGTGAAGGTGAATCCTTTTCGGAACGAGATCTATCCGAGATTCGCCCGACTGTGTGGACGGATCGTCTGCGGCATGACTCGGCAAACAGCAGGCCCGGCGCCTCGCAACAGACAGGGGGGTTCAATGAAATCGCGTCGCCATGCAGCGTCAACCGCGCTGGTCGCCTGCATGATCCTGGCCGCCGCCTTGGTTGGGTCGCGGCTCTCAGCCGCCCAACAAAAGCCTGAAGACAAGCCTGCTCAGCCGGCAGAAAAGAAAGACCTCATCACAGTCCAGCCCGCTGCGCTACCAACGACACCGGATACTACGCCGCAGAAAACGCCGCAGAAAGCACCGACAAAGATCCAACTGCCGGGCGGTGACGTCGACGACAAGAATCCAGTTATCACCAACACCGACTTGATCACTTTTACGGTGACCGTGACCGATATCTATGGACGATTTGTTTCAGGCCTGGGAAAGAACGCCTTCAGTATCTTTGAGGATAAGACCCAGCAGGACATTTCCTTTTTCAGCGATGAGGATTCGCCGGTCTCCGTCGGCATCCTCTTTGATGTTTCGGGTTCGATGAGCGGTGACAAGGTGAGAAGGGCGCGCGACGCGCTGGCCCACTTTGTCCAAACAAGTCACGATCGAGACGAGTATTTTCTGATTGGATTCAATTCCAGAGCCCAACTGCTGATGGATCGAACCCGCGACGGAAATGCCGTGCTCGACAAACTGACCTTTGTGCAGACCAAAAACAACACCGCGCTTTACGACGCCTGTTACCTGGGCGTGGAACGGGTCCAGCGCGGCACGCATCCCAAACGCGCGCTGCTGCTGATCAGTGACGGGCAGGACAACAACTCGCGCTACACCTTCAACGAGCTGCGTCGAGTGCTAAAGGAATCAGACGTCGTCCTTTACGCCGTTGGCATTCTGGGCGGCAGCGACGTGGGCAGTTCACTGGGGATGGAAGGGCAAGGCATCCTGGACGAGTTGGCCGGGGTATCCGGCGGCAAAGCTTTTTATCCGCGCTCTACGGCTGAGATGGACGATATCTTTGAGCAGATCGCACTCGAACTCCGTCACCAGTACTCGATCGGCTATCGGCCGCCGAACTTTGTCAGCAACGGCAAGTGGCACCGGATCAAGGTGAAGGTGGCCCCGCCGCGCGGCCTGCCGCGCCTGTTCGTGCGCAGCAAAGAAGGTTACTTCGCGATTGCCAATCCCAAGTGACGCTTCGTTCGGAGTTCAAGCTTCAGCTTGTTCTTCCAGCCACAACCTGAAGGTTGAACTCTGAACCTGTGCCTCCCCGGCAACGCGGTGCGAGCTTCCGTGCATCTTTAGGATGCGTTAAGATTGTCTGCAATTGGTTTGGCCTACGCATACTCTCCCGGATCGCAAAAATCGTTTGACGTTGGGCTTTTAATCGGAGAAGGTTTAGCAGTAATGAAATTTCGCACTTTCAATCTATTACCAGCACGGCGGAGCATGCTTATGCTCTTGATCGGCATCACCGCGGCGCTTTCGTTTTTGATGGCCGGCGCTGGTAGCGCTCAGCAACCAGTGGATTCGCGTCCGCGGCAGACGGGAATCGCTACGGCTACGCCAACGCCGGCTTCGCAGCCAACACCTGTTCCGCAAACCGGCCCGGGCCGCCGCATCGCGCCGCAACTCGGTGCGCCGCCGCCGCCGCCCGTTTTGAAACCGAAACCGACGCCGACACCCGATCCGGCCACAGCCGAAATTGACGAAGGAAGCCGGTTAATCGTCAATACCGAACTGGTCACTCTCCACGTGCGCGTCATCGATCGCAACAACCATCCGATTAATAACGTGCCGAAGGAAGATTTCAGGATTCTGGAAGATGGAGTCTCGCAGCCGATTTTTTCGTTCACGCGTGAAGAAGTTCCGGTCATGTATGGATTGGCCGTGGACACTTCGGGCTCGTTGCGGCCCGCCTTTGAACAGGTCATTAACGCCTCGAAAGCGATCATCAACAGCAACAAGCGCGGCGACGAGACTTTTCTCGAGCGCTTTATCAGCAGTGACAAAATCGAAACCGTCCAGGATTTCACCGCCAACAAAGACGCGCTGATGGATGGGCTCGATACTTTATATATCGAGGGGGGACAAACGGCAGTAATCGATGGCGTCTACCTGGCTGCTGAACATGTCGCTGAATATAAGAAGGGTGGTGACGACGATCGCCGTCGCCGCGCTCTGATCGTGGTGACGGACGGAGAGGACCGGGCCAGTTATTACCCCGAGTCGCAATTGTTTCAACGCCTGCGCGAAGAAGACGTTCAGATCTTTGTGATTGGATTCGTAAACGACCTGGAGGCCGACAAGGGTTTGATTCGCAAAAGCCCGCGCGACAAGGCGGTTAACCTGCTTAACAGACTTGCGAGTGAAACCGGCGGGCGGGCCTTCTTTCCCAATTCAATATCCGAATTGCCTGAGATCGCCAACGAGATCGTACACGATCTGCGCACCCAGTACGTAGTCAGCTACGATCCCACGAACAAGTCGCATGACGGCACCTATCGTTCGATCAAGGTAACGATCGCCGACGCTCCCGGTCAGGGCAAACGCATTGCTCTCACTCGCTCTGGACGAACGGCAGGGCAGGGTACCGCGGCCAAGCCGGCGCCAAAGACGGTCGTCACGCCGGCAAACAACAACGCGCGTCAGCCAACAAACAATCGCAAGTCTCCATAAGCGAACTTCAGCGCTAAACTTGATCTTCAAATTAGTTGGTTTGCTGGTCAGCCCTGCAGCCGTTCCGTGTGCCCGATGAGGCGATCCAAGTTAGACTTGTTCGCTGCCTGAAAACAGAGCGGGCCGAGGCTTAGTGTTGCTGATCACCTTGCTTCAAAGTGGCGAGGGTTTGGTTGAGCTGATCCATCTGCGCGTCACGCATCCTCTGCTTGCGGATCAATTCTTCCAGCATAAGTTCGCTCTTCAAATTCACTTTGAAATCCTGCTCGGCAGCAAGCCGATCCTTTGTGGCCGCCCGGTTCTGGGACATCATAATGATAGGCGCCTGCAAGGCCGCCGTCATTGAGAGCATTAGATTCAAAAGAATATACGGGTAAGGATCGAACTGGGCCCCGTTCTCTCCGTGGCCGTAGAAAGCCAACGCGAACGTGTTGGCGGCCATCCATAAGACCAGGAAGGTGACGTAGATTATGATGAACGTCCAGGACCCGCCAAACTCCGCAACCTTGTCGGCGATGCGCTGGCCAATGGTTGCGTTCTCGTCCATCTCGACATTGATGTTTCGGGCGGCACGTTTGGAAACCAGCAGGTTGGTCTGACGCATACGCTGGGCGATCTCGCAGATTACATCGACCGCGGCGTCGGGATGTTCGATCAGGAACTTTTGAAAAGCGTCACTGCTTAGTTTGTGAAGGTGGGTATCTACGGTCGCGGTAGCGCTGCTCGAACGTTCGCCCCGATCCAGCACGGCCAGCTCGCCAAAGAAATCACCCGGCTTTAATTCGGCCAGGGTTACTTCGTTCACATCTTCGTCCATGACCCAGATGCGCACCGACCCGGTTTCGACAACGTAAAGTCCGTCGCCCAGATCATGTTCGTTGAAGATGGTCTCGCCGGCTGGGTAGTTGACCTGATCCACATCCTCGGCGAGATGTTCCAACTCATGCGGCTCCAGGCGTTTGAACAGGGGAATACGCGCCAGGCTCTGCGCCTCTTCGCTCAATTTGTTTAGCTCTGCTGACATAGGTGGTTTCTTCTCCTGAGCTATCTTGCAGGGTTTTACAAACTCTCCAGGCGTTCCAGCAGTTGGTCGGTGATGGCAAAAGGATCGGTGGGTGGTTCGTTCTGGCTGGCGGATTCGACTTCCCGCACCAGCCCAGTCAACGCGGACCCCAGCTCGGCATCATCCGAGTTGATTTCAATGCAATCGGGCGAGTCGAACGGCGTAACGAAGAGGTACCGCGGGATGCTGGTGTCACTCAGAGGAGTCGACGGGCCAAGAATCAACAGGTTGTCATTCCAGCGGGCGTAACGGTGGGCCGACCCGGCCTGCTTCTCCCAACGCAACTCGCCGCTGGCAGTTAGCGACTGCAGCTTCGCGATCAGATTCCGCAAACGATTAGTTGTAGCCGAATCGCGATCCATTTACACCTCCCGCAACTCTGTCCAGTCCAAGGCGGGGAGATTAGCACCTTTGTATCTCGATAGAAAAGACTTTATTGAGCAAGGATGAATTTGAGGCGCGACAATCCCCGCTTCTCTGATTGAAGTGCGGCGACTCGTCACCACTTTTTGCTTATGCGACAAAATGCGGTGACCGGCCACCGCACTCCAAAAGAATTACTGCTGCTCCTTACTCGCAATGTTTCGCTTCGGGCCGCTCAATTGCCTCAGCAACTCTTCGACGGCAGTTTCGAGTTGACGATCACGTCCGGCCAGGTTGTCTTCCGGTGCGTTATCCACGCGGATGTCCGGCTGCACGCCATAGTTTTCCATGTTCGTGTGTTTGGGATCAGCGAGGTAAACGCCTACGCCCGGCGTGCGCACGGTCGAGCCGTCAATCAGCGAGTAACTGCCCGTGCCGATTACTGCTCCCATTGTCGGCGTGCCAATCACTTTGCCCAGACCCAGCGCGCGGAATCCGGCGGGAAACATTTCCGCGTTTGAAGCTGAACGCCAGTTTTGCAGCACGACCTTCGGACCAAAATAACCGGCAAAGGGACGGCTGCTGGCTTCCGTGCCCCGCGGCACCCAGATTTGATACTCGCGCTGCACCAGGATGGCGAGCAGTTCCTGTTCGATGTTGCCGCCACCGTTCCAACGCTGGTCGATGATCATTGCTTCCTTGTTGCGATACTCGCGAATCTCCTTCTCGAACTTGCGCAGGCTCGGTTGATCCATCGCCCGAATGTGAATATAGCCCACCCGCCCCTGCGAAAGGTCTTCAACTTTCTTGCGTCGCTCTTTCACCCAGCGTTCGTAACGGAGTGTCGCATACGCATTCGAATTGATAGTTTCGATGCGCGCGCGCCAGGCGCCATCCGCGCTGGGCTTGTTGTTGAAAGTAACTTCGACTTTGCGATTGAGCCGATCGTTGAGCAGTTGCCAGTACTCATCGCCGGCTTTGACTTGCTTGCCGTCAATCGCGATCAGGTAATCGCCCACACTTACTTTGACCCAATCCTTGTCAGCCGGACCATCTTCATAAACGTAGGTGACGCGATAACGGCCCGCAGCCGAGTCAGGCTCAAGTTCGACGCCGAGATTCCCGGTTGACACGGCGCCCAGAGCGCGTACTGCCGGAGGCGGGGCCGCGCCAGTGTGCGAAGCGTTGAGTTCACCAATCATCTCGTTAATGATGTTGAGTAACTCCTGTCGATCGCCGACGTCCTGCACGAGCGGCTCGTACTTCGCTTTGGCGGCGTCCCAATCCATTCCATGCATCGCCGGATCATAGAAGCGATATTTCATCGTACGCCAGGCATCGCCAAACATTTCGGCCCATTCGGCGGGCCGATCAATTTTCACGCGCACATTGAAACTAATGCGCCGGCGCGTTGCGTCCGCTGCTCGACCGGCGGTCGCCGCGGTCGCGGCAGCGGCACCGAGCGGCACCGTGTAGATGCCGCTGCGCTCAGAGAAGAAAAGCGTGCGGCCATCGCGCGAGACGTTCAGGTTGGAAATCCCTCCGCCGAATCCCCCACCACCACCGCCTTCGCCGTCAGCCGGCGGTGGTTGACCAGCAGTCACGCGCGTCAGCCGCTTGCCATCGTCCTGAATCGAATAAATGACCGGCAATGAAGCTGCTGCCCCGGGTTCGCTGGTAAGAAACACGATCGTTCGGCTGTCAGGAGCAATCGTGAAGGTCGAGATAGGGAACGGCATCCGCGTGATCTGACGGGTGCGATGCTTCAGGCCGGCCCAATCGACTTTCGTCTCATGCGGTGGCCGATTGGGCGGGCGACGCGGGCCGGCCGGAGCTTCGCTGCTCTCTCCCGGGCCTGGCTGTGCTGAGTCGGCTTCTGGCCGCTCTTCCGGATCGTCGGGATCGCGATCCAGACGCTCCAGCCCGACTGAATAAATCTGGGCCGAAGCATTGCCAAAACCACCGCCCCCTCCGGTTGATTCCGATCGCACAAAGAAAAGTTTGCGGCCGTCGGGAGCAAACCGCGGACGAAACTCGTCGTACGAATCGAACGTAACCTTGTGCGCTTGCTTGTCCTCCCCAGATGATGCGATGAGATAGATATCGCCGGTCCGGCTCGCGTCAGACTTAGAGTACGCGAGCCACTTGCCGTCAGGCGACCAGACTGGGGTGGAGATGTTTCCATAGCGCGACGAATCAAGCTCGGAAACTTGTTTGCTGCCGACGTTTACTTTCCGCAGTTTGCTGTCGGAAGAGGTGAAGGCAATTTCTTTGGAGTCAGGAGCCCAGTTGTAGCCAAGCTTCAAAGCATCGATGTCGGTCAGCTTCTGAGCCTCCCCCGTCCCGTCGACCGCGACGACGTAAAGCTCTTCGCGGCCGCTGCGATCGGAAATAAAACCAAGGGACTTGCCGTCCGGTGAGTAGCTGACAAAACGATCGCGCGCGGGGCTGTCGGTGATTTGCCTTATGTCCCCCTCTTCAACCGGCACCGTGAAAATCTGTCCGTGAACCGAGACGATGATGTGGCGGGAATTCGGCGAGAGTTCGTATTCATCAGCCTCGGAATTGAACAGGCGTGTTTCCGTGGCGTTTTCTTGTGTATCAGCGTCGATATTGAGATGAATCGGCGTGGCTTTCCTGCTGCTGGTATCAAGTTTCCAGATGCCAAAGTCGTGCTCGAAAACGATCACGCGGCCGTCGGCGCTGATCGAAGGAAAACGCACGTCACCGCTCTTGAAGGAAGTAACGCGATCGGCCTTGCCGCCACTCTCCGGGACACGCCAGATATTGGTTAGTCCACCGCCGTCGCGATCGCTGACGAAATAGATGTCGCCGCCGTTGCCCCACATCGGCCACGAATCAAGGCCTTCGAAATCAGTCAACTGGGTGAATTTCTTTGCCGCTACATCTTCGACCCAAACATCCGTCTGGTACGCGCCGCGATAGTATTTGCGCCAGTAAACCTGCCCCTTCGGGTTGTAAGCGATGTGTTTGCCGTCCGGTGAAAAGCTGGCCTGGTTTCCCATGTCGGGTCCCGCTTTCCACGGCATGCCGCCATCGACGCTCACCACATACAGCATGGCCATGAAATCTTCACCGCGTTGACTGCTAAACAAAACACCGCGCCCGTCGGGAGTCCAACCGAGAACCGTATCGTCCGCCGAATGCGAAGTCAGCTGCTTTGCGGCACCGCCGCCCGCGGGAATGATGAACACATCGAGATTGCCGTTGCGGTCGCTCGAGAAGGCGATCCATTTACCGTCCGGCGAGAAACGCGGATACGCATCGCGCGCTTTGTTCACCGTCAGGCGCTGGATGTTCTGACCATTTTCATCGGCCGTCCAGATATCGCCGAGATAAGTAAAGGCGATGCGGCCGTTCGCGTAGCTGGGATAGCGGACCAGTCTGGCTTCATGGCCAAGTGCTAGCGAGCTAAGCACAAAAATGAACAGTAGCGTAACGAGCGGGTAGACTTTTCTCATGGCGTTCTCCTGCATGTGGTGATTTCAGATTTCAAGGCCGAAGCTATTTCATTCATTTCATTAGCACCTCGCTTCGGCGAAGTGAGACAGAGTTGATCGCAAAAGCAGTGAACCATTCCAATGGTTTTCTAAGCCGTTCAGACGGCTCAACCATTATGTTCTCTCAAGACCTCGCCGAAGCGAGGTGCCAATGAGAGGAGCCCCACTGCCAGCCTCGACCGGGTCAGAGGCTCGGATAGGTTCAATCTTGAAAGAAAACGGACTGATAAGATTGCTATGACGCCGGGGTCCCTCATTCGGTTACACCCCAAGCCTTTACGGCCACGGATTCTATCACGCGTTTATGAAGAATTATGAAAGACTCCCTCAATTGGCCGATTGACATCCGAATACGCTGCTCCGTATAGTGCGATGGCCCGTCGCGGTTTTGGATTCCTCCCGAAAATGCAAGCTACGCCGCGTGATTTTTATTCAGAGGTTTCACAAGATGAATTACCCCCGAGTGCGAATTCGCACCATCATTTTAGCCCTCGCGCTCCTCGCGCTGACGCTGATCAGCCAATCAACCATCCAGGCCAAAGACACCTGGACCAGCGTGCGCACGAAAAACTTCACGCTCATCGGCAATGCGGGCGAGAAGGATATTCGTAAGGTAGCGACGCGCCTGGAACAGTTCCGCGATGTATTCACGCGACTGTTTCAGGGCGCCCGGTTTGAAACTCCAGTGCCCACCACCGTGATTGTGTTCAAGAGCATGAGCTCCTATAAGCCGTTCAACTTCGGCAATAACGCCGGCTATTTCCAGAAAGGCGAGGACGTAAATTACATCACCCTAACTACTGAGCTGAGCGCGCAGAATCCGTACAGTGTCATCTATCACGAGTACACGCACTTGCTGGTGGACAACACGACAGGCAACGTGCCCGCATGGTTCAACGAGGGTCTGGCGGAGTACTACAGCAGCTTTGACATCGAAGAAGATCGCAAAGCCCACCTGGGTGAGCTGATTCCCTATCACCTGGAGGAGCTGCGTTCTCAGAAGCTTCTGCCGCTGCGCACGCTGTTTGCGGTCGATCACTATTCGCCCTACTACAACGAAAGCGGCAAGCGCGGCGTGTTTTATGCTGAATCATGGGCCCTGGTGCACTATTTGATTCTGGGCAACGGCGGACAACGCCTTCCCCAACTCGGTAGATTCCTGCAATTGATCAGCAACAACGTCGGCCTTGAGGACGCCTTCAAGCAAGCATTTCAGATGGACGTCGAATCGTTGGAAAAGGAACTGCGGAAGTACATCGAGGGGCATACGTTCAAAATGCAGGTGGCCACGTTCGAACATAAGCTGGAATTTGACAGCGAGATGAAAGTGGTGCCGATCAGCGAGGCGGAAGCGCAGGCCTATCTGGGGGACCTCCTGCTACACATCAATAGTCTTAACGAGGCTGAAGTTCGCTTACAGCAGGCCCTCACTCTCGATCCAAAAGTCGCCATGGCACAAGCTTCACTGGGAATCCTGCGCGCGCGTCAGGGACAGTTCGCGGAAGCAAAAAAGAATTTGCAGGAAGCAGTCAAGGAGGATTCAAATAATTATCTGGCGCATTACTATTATGCCTATGCGCTCAGCCGCGAGGGCATGGATACCAACAACTTCGTCAGGAGTTACTCGCCGGAAACAATATCCATAATGCGTGCGGAGTTGAAGAAGGCGATTGGCCTGAGCCCGGCGTTTCCTGAATCGTATTCGTTGTTGGCGTTTGTCAACATGATCAGCGGCGATGAACTGGATGAATCGATCAATTTGCTGAAACGTGCGTTGGCACTCTCGCCCGGGCGCCAGGATCTGGATTTCATGTTGGCGCAAATATACATGCGTCAGGAGAAATTTGATCTCGCTCGACAGGCGCTCGGTCCGCTGGCTACTGCAAAAGATCGGCAACTCCAATCTCAGGCCAGGACGTTGCTGGATTCAATAAAGCGATACGAAGATCAGTTGGCTCAATACAAGTCTGACGCGGGCAGCGCCGTTGGCGAGCCACGTCTGCCAGCGCGAGAAGCGACGTCCCCAGCTGAAGCGAAAGAAGATTCTCAGCGAACAGAGATGTCGCCGGCTGACTATCTGCAAGAAGCACTGCGCCCCCTCACCGCGGGTGAAGAGCGCATTCAGGGTCTCTTCATCAAACTCGAGTGCGACAGTAAAGGCACCGCCTATTTCATAGTTCAAGCCGTCGACCGCCTCTACAAAATCCGCGCGACCGCGCTGGGACAAGTTGAGATGAAAGCTTACACGCCTGCGCCCGCCGAGGTCTCCTGCGGGCCACGCAAGAATCCGGAGAATGTTGTCTTTACTTATCGTCCGGCAAAAGATCCGAAGGACATACGAGCGAAGATCAATGGCGACGCGATAGCCGTTGAGTTAGTGCCGAAGGATTTTCAGTTAAAGAAGTGAGCTTGCAGTCAGGGCAGTCATGCCGACCGCTCATCCGACTCGATCGGCGCGCCTGATTCCTTCCACGCCTTCCAGCCACCGGCCATCGACCAGACATTTGTGTAGCCCATCTGTTGCAAAACGTCAGCCGCCAGGGCTGAGCGATAGCCGCCGCCGCAATACAGAATCAGTTCAGTTGCTTTGTCGGGCACGGTCGCTTCGATATCGCGTTCGATGATTCCCTTGCCCAGGTGTTCGGCCCTGACCGCGTGGCCTGCGCGCCACTCGTCATCTTCACGCACATCAATCAGACGCGCGTCGCGGTTTATGCTAATCCGATCGCGAGTATCCGCGACGGTCACTTCTTTGATCCGGCCCTTCGCATCATTAACTAGTTTTAGAAAGCCTTCAGAGTGTTTCATAGGATTGTCTTTCGATGCCTTGCAGTTCTCTTGTGCCGGTCGCTTCGGTACCGGAGCCGTTTCCTGACCGTCGGGCTATGTCCACCTCACATATGTCGTGCCTAACGCGTCGGCGGGTCCGGAGTCCGTAGGGACGAAATATCTATAGTCCGCACAAGTCCCTCTCCAGATCACAACTCCGTAGGGCGGTATGTCGCTCCTTACCGAGTTCAGATTCTTTCGAACCGCGTGTGGCTATAAACATTCGGCTTCCGACGGAGCCGAAACGCCAATTGGCTCAATTACAGGTGAGCGATTATAATGCCTTCTTTCGAAATGCACTAAAAAGTTAACCGTGGCCCTGACCGTAAAGTGCGAAGTCATAAGGCTGCGGAACAATTCTGTCTCCGGGAGATTCTTAGATTGGCAAACGAACAATTTGATGTGACGGTCATTGGCAGCGGGCCGGGCGGCTATGTCGCCGCGATTCGCGCCGGGCAATTGGGTTTGAAAGTCGCGATTGTCGAGAAAGACAAACGCCTGGGCGGGACGTGCACTTTGCGCGGCTGCATCCCGACAAAACAGCTGCTGCAGTCGGCGCACCTGTACGAACAGATGCAGCACGCGGCTGATTTTGGCGTCCAGGTTTCGGGAATTCAGCTCGCGTTTGCGGATGTGCAGAAGCGCAAAGAAAAAGTGGTGATGAAGAACTCGAAAGGCATCGAGTTCCTGATGAAGAAGAACAAGTGCACCGTTTTCAAGGGCACGGGAAAACTAGCCTTGCCGGGCAAGGTCGAAGTCACCGGCGAAGACGGAACCAAACAAACCATCGAGACGAAGAGCATTATCATCGCCACCGGTTCAGTGGTGCGGCCCATCCCCGGCTTTGAAACTGATGGCAAACATGTGGTCAATAGCGATCACATTCTGGAGCTGACGGAAATACCAAAGTCTTTGATCGTCATGGGCTGTGGCGCGGTGGGCGTTGAGTTTGCCTCGGTCTATTCCCGCTTCGGAGCGGAAACGACTGTTGTCGAACTGTTACCGAGGTTAGTACCCCTTGAAGACGAAGAAGTTTCCGCTGAGCTGGCAAAGTCGTTTCGCAAGCGCGGGATTAAATCGCAGCTTGATACAAAACTTGAGAAGCTCGAGAAAACTGAGACTGGCGTCGTCGTCACCGGCAAGACCTCCAAAGGCGAGGACGTCAGACTCGAAGCCGAAATGCTCCTGGTGGCCGTCGGGCGTATGCCTTTCACCCAGGGTCTCGGGCTGGAAGGAACCAGGATCAAAGTCGAAAAAGGCTTTATCCAGGTCGATGAGTATCAACAGACGGGTGAGAAAGGTGTCTATGCAATCGGCGACGTGGTGCCGACACCTTTGCTGGCGCACCTCGCTTCGAAGGAGGGCGTCGTGGCCGTCGAGCATTTCGCCGGCAAAAACCCGCGGCCGATCAATCTGCGTTTGGTTCCGAACTGCACGTATTGCGATCCCGAGGTTGCTTCGGTTGGTTTGTCGGAAGCGAAAGCACGCGAAGCCGGCTATGACGTGAAAGTCGGCAAGTTTCCCTTCAGCGCTTCAGGCAAAGCGCGCATCCTGGGCGAGGAAGAAGGCTTTGTAAAGATCGTCAGTGAATCGAAATACGACGAGGTTTTGGGCGTGCACATCATCGGCCCGCACGCGACTGAATTGATCGCCGAAGCCTGCGTCGCCATGCAACTCGAGTCGACGGCCGAAGAGCTGGGCAACACGATGCACGCGCATCCGACTGTCTCGGAGGCAGTGATGGAAGCCGCCGAAGGGGTCCATGGCAAGACGATTCATTTTTGATTTCAGGTCGCGTCAGCGACCGTTGAGTTTAGCCCGGCCTTTCAAGGCCGGGTAGGAAGGCAATCTGGCGGCCTCGTCGCGTAGCGACGACTGACTCAGTGCGATAATGATTAGGACAGATTCAACCGTCGCTATTGCGACGACATAGATTGTAAATCGATGCTGTGCCGGCCTTGAAAGGCCGGCCTAAATTCAAATCGCCGCTACGCGGCGCTTAACCGCACAATGCCAGAGAACGAAAAACCAAGGCGCGAAAACAAAAAAGGCGGCCCACGACGTCGCCGGCCCGCATTTCAGATGCGCATCAGCACCAAATACGCGCCGCGCAAACCTGCTGAAGGCAAACCGCTGTCATGCATCGCGGACACTTCGCTGACACCCGATCAACTGCTGGAGCTTTATCGTTATCTTAGGCTGACGCGCCTGGTCGAAGAGCGCATCGTCAACCTCTATCGACAGACAAAAGTCGTGGGCGGCGTATATCGATCTCTGGGACAGGAAGCGACTGCAGTTGGTTCAGCTTACGCGCTGCGCGCTGAAGACTTCATCACGCCGATCATTCGCGACCTTGGTGCGGTATTCGTCAAAGGCATTCGTCCCCGCGAGATTTTTGCGCAGTACATGGCCAAAGCCTGGGGACCCTCCGGCGGAAAAGATCTCAATGTTCACTTTGGTTATCTGGACAAAGGCTTCCTCGGGCCGATCTCGCATCTGGGCGACATGATCCCGGTGATGACGGGCATTCTTCTGGGCGCCCGCCTGCAAAAGAAGGACATTGTCGGGCTCGCCTATATCGGCGACGGCGGCGCCAGCACCGGCGCATTCTATGAAGGAATGAACTTCGCCGCGGTCCAACGTCTGCCGCTGATTGTAATCGCGGAATACAATCATT
>Ga0193749_1000008_pt1 | contig 21962 bp, 38 predicted proteins | sample L1s2metaG_FD_145081 | JGI IMG/M metagenome (GOLD analysis project Ga0193749, IMG submission 145081) | Soil microbial communities from a riparian zone of the East river system, Colorado, United States - L1s2 | ecosystem: Environmental > Terrestrial > Soil > Riparian zone | place: USA: East River...
AAACAGGATTGGGGAGCGTGCCAATTGCGGCAGCTCCCCAAGGTGTCCAGTGTCCGAGATGGGGTATAAAGAATGAAAGGAAAACTACATCTTGCGGAGGGCTTCACGGATGCGGAGGTCGTAGTCTAGTTCTAGTTGTTCATGCTTATCGCGAGCTGCGAATAGTTCATATACTAGTTTAGATACTGATTCTGGTAATGCGTCTCTTAATCTACGTTCAGCGTCCGCAGTATAGATATTAGTACTTCTATCAGCGAATGGCGTGCAAAGAGCATTACCAAGCAATCTAACTCGAATCTCCACCATTATTCAGACTCCTAAACGATGAGCCCAGTAACCCATTGAATAGATTATAGCGATGTATCCAATGACTAGAATAACTTTAATCATGCTATCCCCGGTGCTATGGGGTTAGAAGCCAGTAAACCAGGACTATTCCTAGTATCATATAGCCAGTTACCAAAACCAGGCCATACGAACCTATAAAGATATACTCCGAGATTGTTAGCTTTAGTTCTTGCTTCAAGTTGGAATGCTTCATAATCAGTTAGTTGAAACGGTCCAATACCTTTTACAGTACCTTGATAATCGCTATACCAAAAGAACCAACGTTTACCGTCATACCCATCAACAGTAGAAACTTGATTGACGATAATATCTCCAACAGTTCCTTTTTTAGGTGGTCTAAGCGGAACTGGAGGAGGTTCAATACTTGGCTCTAACTTACCAGACTTTAAACCTGATGCTACTGCCACGAGACCACTTGCTAACAATGCAAAAGGAAACCACTTAGGAAGTTTCATTCTTTAGCCTTCTTTAATTCAGCGGTAGCCTTTTTAAAGTGTCCAACTGGAGTCGTATCAGGGTCATAATCTCGAAGTATTCTTATTATACGAATGAGAGCGGCATCTAATCTACGCACGCTATCAGCGTCAGCAGACGCCTGTTCTAGTTCTTCAATAATCTCATTGAAGACTGCCCGCGGAAGTATAACGCTATCACTTGACATATTCGGGGGTTTCAGCGCCCGTCATCTCATAACACCTAATCAATTCTGATATAGAATAGAATGTCATAGGTTGAGTATAAGCAAACAATTGAACTTTAGTGCTTACCGCTTCATTAAGTTTAGCACCATCCACAGTGCAAACACCGCCGCTAGTGTAAGCGAGTATGATTGCGCAATGGTCATTCTTATAGCGTACTATATCCCCCGGTTCCGGAGCATTGACTCTAGGAAGGCTTGCACAGAGACTTCTACCTGGAGTCGAGTGTCCAGATTCTAGGTTTAATCCTGCTTCTCTCAAACACCAAACAACGAACGCACCGCACCAGAGACCCTCTTTATCATACCTAGAGCCTCCCTTATAGCCTACTTCGTCTAAGGCTATTGTGATGATGCGGTGACGTGTTGAATTCATCCGAATCGTTCCTTAGCTCCGTCTAGTTCTCCGAAGCGAGAGGGAGGTTTTACAGATGCCACGTATGCGCGTAGTAAGTCTTTCGCGCCCACCTGACAGCCTGTCTTTGGATGATTGAGGCTAGCCGAACCATCTTCCCGAACATGTACTTGACACTCTTTCTGGCAGATTGGACACTTAAAGTTTACCATCATCCCTCTCTTTCTGCTTTATCCCACGAGTAACAGCAATTCCCATCGATATCAATCCTGCACCAGTGAACAGAAACACCTTCCCGATTGGATGGTCAATGAAAAAGTGTCGAGCCGGAAACCCCAAGTCAGGGTTGTATTCGTCCACATGGTCAATCATCCACTCCCCACCGTCAAACACGCAAAGGTGCATTGTGTCACGGGGAATGTCTTCACGATATTGTTCTACCACTCTGAGATAAGGTTGCTTCCGTTTAGCCTTCCGAAAAGTCTTACCATCGATAACGATGGTTTCAGGAAACTCCGTTAGCGGCCAGTCTCCTGTTATTGGAGGGCTAAGAGGATACATGTGGGCTTACCGTAAAGAATCGTTCAGGTATCTGCTTATATGGTATCTTCAGCTTCCAAGCCACGTATGGGAAAGATATCTGGTCTCGCCTAGAACCGCGAGTTACTTCGTCCCACCAAAAAGAACAGAATCTTTTTACATTGTGGGTATGTCGTCGAATAAGGATGCCAGTCTCGCTAAGAAGGTAATTAGTCGGATGGCCATCATTCATATATCTTTCGACTTGCTGCTCAATGACATGAGGGTCATCTTTATTCCGTCTAATACATGCTTCGGCCTCTTGATAAACACACTCTCTATGAGGATGTTTCATTACAGCTATATCAACGTCTTTTAGATGCTCATCAACTAAACCTTGAAAGTCTGTACCATTATCCAATGTAATTGAACCATCAATCCACATTGAGTATTCAGCCATACATCCCATAATCTTAGCAAACTTAGCAGTTCTACATGGGTCGTGATTCCAATAAGGAATATCATTATCTGTATATACCTGCACCGATACAGGCTGAACCTTAACCGTATCATATCCAGCAGTGATAGCAGTGTATATCATAGAAGTGGATGTAGCGGTAAAGTACGAAGATATTGGATTATATCACTATGTGGAGCCATCTTCTTTCCTTGGGAGAAGGAGATAGACCCAGTATGCATGTAATATGTCGATAATGGTGTATCAAGCTCAATCATTGACGGATGACGAAGTGGTATATTGCCAAGAGCCGGCTTCATATGAGCTTTAGCCATCATCATCAATGAAGTAGCTTTTTCTATATGTTGGAAACGTTCTCCAATAATATTAGAACCTATCCAATGATAAGCTAAGACTGTAGGCCATTCGGAGAATGACAATGCAAACGACTTACGAATAGCCCAATTGCATGTGTCTAGATATCGCGTAAAAGGCTCTACGCGAAGCTTTCCTAGGAAGTTAGTCCGTCTAGGCCATACCACTAGATTAACTCCACCAATAAACGCTTCACGTAAGCGTTCCGCTATACCAACGTCATAAGCGTCATCATCATCAATTGGTAACAGAATCTCATCACCATCAATTGGCAGATTCTGTACTCCAAGAGTAATCGAATCAGCTTTCACTTCTTTATGTCGTTGCATACAGGCGTCACGACACATAGCGCGATACATGCAGAAAGAACGCTTATAAGCTTCTTCCCAGTTCCGAATGTAGCTAGGTCTCTTAACCTCAGCTCTAGCCATAGGAGTTAACATAGGGTCACGTTGCGCATAGAAGTCTTCTATGCTCATCTTTTCCCACGGAGTGTTAGTCCTTACTACTATCCTAATAGGTAGCATTGAATCTCAACGGAGGGTCTGGAACTGTATCAGGTACAGGCGTATCAACCTTCAACGGAGCATGCGGAGGAATTGGAGGGTCTTTAGGAGGCTGAGCTTTCCAAGCAAAAAGAATTATCAAGCTTAAAACTGAAACTTGAATCAACGTTCTAATTATTGGGTCATGAATTGCGGCAATACTACTTGGAATCTGTACCGCCAAAACAGCCGCAAGCCCTAGCAATGCCGGACTTTGATACTTTGGTGGAATGGTACTCACGTTAGCAGCTTCCAAAGTATCAACGCGCCTAGAGCTACTCCACCTAAAGCAAGCGCCGTCTTTACCCCGTCTTCAGGGCCTTTACCTTGTTCATAGTCTGGACCGGTAGGAGGCGTTTGCGGCGAATCGGCCGGTATCTGGTCGTCTGGAAGATGGCTATCTATAGCGTCATTGAGCAGGCTTCTACGCCGCTTTGCTTCGTTTACGTCAGACTCATCTATAATATGACTAACGAGATGAGAAAGAGAGCTTTCCTTAGCGCTCTCTTCTAAACCCTGATACCACGCTTCGAAAGCTTGAATAACTGGAAGTGCAGCGGGATACTTTGGTGTATTGACCCGTTGCGCGCGAACATACTCATAGATAGCGTTTATCTCTCCAATAGCCTTAGCTTCATTGGGAGAGGTCATTAACTTATCTACTTGTATCATTCTTCTTCCAAAACGCTTTCCACAACGAAAAGAATATCGTCGTTAGTTGCGCCTTTATCTCGCCATTCTTGAACGGCCAATTCAACGAGCATGTCTCCAAGCTCATCGTCTGGCGTGTTAGCTAGGATTGCTAGTATCTCGCTTCTCGTCATTAGGCTTAGCTGCTTTCTTTACTTCCAAGTCGCGAGTTACAATCGCCTTAGCCATGTTTTCTTGCTCGGGAGTCAAGAACTCACCAGCAAGAATCAGTTGTTGTAGCTGGTCTGGAGTTAGTTGAACGCCTGCCGTTCCACCTTTCCCACCTAGAAAGAACTGCCCGGCTTTCTCGATGATTCGCATCATTGCATGTTCTTTGATGCGAGCTTCAGACTTAACCATAGTGAGAGCCGCATCACGTTCCGCCGTATTATCGCGCGCCGTCTCTACTTCTTTCCACTGAGCTTCGATAGTAGCTCTCAGCTTAGCGTTTTCATCTCGTAAGTCTTTAATGATATCAAACTGAATCTCATCTATCTTCTTACGAGGCTCGTTAATGAGATTAACGATAGTCTTTACCGCTTGCCCCTCCCACTCCTGCATATCCTCTAATCGTTGCGCTCCCTTAACCCCTTTTTTCCCGCGAGCGGCTTGGAGAACTGCAACTTCAACAGGATTAAACCTATAAGCTCCGTTCTCATCTTTGATGGGGTTTAAGTCACCGTCACGCTGAAACCTTGCAACTGAGGTATCAGTTACTCCGAGCAATTCGGCAACTTGCGAGCGTTTTGGCCATTCACTGATATCGGGGTCGACTGCCATAACATACACCCTAACATAGGTTAGGCTGTAACGGAACCTGCGGGAGCTACTTCCTTCAATGCAACGAACGGGTCAACAGCCGGCCCGTTGTGAGGATGTATCTCAAAGTGTAGGTGCGGAGGCGTATTAATTGCGTTGCCAGTATTGCCAACGTATCCAATCGTTTCGCCCGCTAGGACGGTTCTAGCCTCCCCCTCATATCCAGATAGATGCGCGTAATAGTACCAAGTACCATCTTTCCCAGTGAGATTAGCTGTCATACCTCCAAGCTTATTGGATGAATAGCTAACTATACCATCTACTGTCGCAAAGACTGGAGTACCTTCTTTAGCGAAGATATCAACCCCCTTGTGAGTTCTAGTGCCTCTAGCAGCTCCAAAGGTAGGACCGAAGTTTGGTTTACCAGATGAATCTACAGGGAAACGAATTGCCGCAATCTTGACCGCTTTGCTACCATCAAAGATAGCATAGAAAACCGTCGAAACGATTCCTATTAAAGCTATCTTATGAACAGGTTTCACGTATTAGCCAGTACTTTTGCAGCCCAATCGTTACCGCAAGTTTCTTCAGCGGCTGTAGTAAAGTGGTTTGGTTGAATTGTACTCGATGTTGGATAAAGAGAACAATCGTTCAATAAAGACCTACCTACAGGGTCAGCAGCAATTCCGGCTGATAAACTTGTTTCAGCTTGAGCCGAAAACGGTAATGCCGCGGCAGTAGTATCTGCGAAGTTATCAAAGATGAATAGTAGATTAGGAAGTCCAAGAAACGTTCTTAATGCAGCTCTAAAGGTAGATATGTTAGCACCTACAGCGTTAGCTGTAATCGAACTTAATGTCGCATCTAGATGTAGAATGTCGCAACATACAGCTATTATCTGTATTGGAGTTCCAAAAAGAGCTAACTTAGTTGGTAACGCTGCTACCATCTCATCATAAGACGGAGCCCCTGGACCAAACCAATCTGTAAACCACGACGTAGCGCTACGCTCCTGTTTAATAACAGCTATATTCCTACCGCCATCTTTTATAGCTCTACCTAATGTCAGTTCAGCGCCAAAGCCTCCTGTATCGTTTAGACTTCGTAATTCCGTCCACTGATCCGGATTAGCAGAGTAATAATTAATATCCCATTGATGAGCTAGACTAACACTAGAAAGCTCAGAAACTACCCCTGTTAACATATTAGATGCACACGGCATCAATACTAATTGAGTTACAGTTGACGAGCGTTTTACTGTAGAGAGTTTCATTATGCTGCAGCAGGATAATATATATCGGTGAATCGCCAACCATTGTTATTGCCGGAGTTTACACCGTTCTTACCAGCAAACCAACGTGCACCGCCTGTAGCAATACAATCTTGAACATCAACACCAGATGAGACAGCATTGTTATACTTCTTACTGAGAGTGAATTGTACTCCTGCCAAAGTACTACGCAGTTTAGTTCCAGCACCAGCTTGTAATCCTAAACCATCATCAGTGAACATAGTAGTATTAGAAGAAGTAAAGTCTACGTTTTGACCTCCTGTAGCTATGAGAGTTCCTAGAGTATTGGACCCATTCATAATAAAGTGTCCAGTACCAGCCCCAGCAAACTCTACAGAAGGATATGTAAGCCCCGCTCCTGCAAAAGTTTTAGAGCTAGCTGAAGCGTCGTTCATTATAATTAGGAATCCGCTACCAACTGTAAACGTTAGATTGGTTGTTACTGAAACAGCCCAACAGGTTCCAGTACCGGTTAAGATTACTGTAGAATTGTTCCCCAAAAAAGATCTAGTATTGGAACCTGATAGATTGATCGACGGCATTGTCATAGCAAAGCCGGCAGTATCGAATATTCCCTTAGTAAGCGCAAAACCAGTTGCCGCTGTACTTACTAGAGCACTTCCAAGTAATACTGTGAAACCTGCCGCATCAATAGTAAGCTGATTAGCCGTTGATACACCATTAGGTGTATATGTACCGTTACCGCTCATAGTAAGAAGTCCCGTTACAGTAGCGCTCATTCCAGCGCTTAAAGTAACGTTCCTACTAGCATTCACAGTTCCAGACCCTGACCAAGTGCCAGTGAAACTAGAGAACATTAAGTCTCTGCAAACTAATGCAATTGGCGTTACAATACAGCTTCCAGAATTATTCACTAGGAAGTCTCTCATAGAGCTTCCCATCTGTGCAAACGTCACAGTTCCTACACTTGAACCGCCCAACACTACGTCATTATACGTCAGCGTGGCTCCCATTGATATTGTGGAGCCAGTAGCAGCGTTATTAATAAAACGTAAAGTTGTTGGAGCGACGAATGTTAGATTAGTAGTTGTTGCAGTAGTCCACGGAACCGCAGCGCCTCCAACGGTGAGGTCGCAGTTAGTAAAGTCTAATGTTCTGGTATTAGTATTAGTCGAGGAAAAACGGTCAAAAGTTATAGTTTGCCCATTACCAAGTAAACTACCATTAGTAACTGTAAGAGTTTGAGCGCTACCAGGATTCATTGCGAACGTATCAGTGAATCTCCAGACTCCACCAACACCATTGAATGTGATATTATTATTCGATGTTTTCCCATTCGATACAATATCGTTAGTAGCGCCGCTCGTATCGTTAAACGTAATAGCGCCCGTATATGTTTTTAATCCTCCTACACCGCTTGGCCACTTTAACCCTTTTTCAATGGTGAGTGCAGAAGCCCCGGATAGAGTATGTGTATAATCGCTACAGTTTAAGTTTGCGCAAACTGTTACAGCGGCAATAGCACAATTAGAAGGAGAATTCGCATCAAAGAATGCATTATCTCCAGTTCCCGGAGTAGAAGCACCGGTAGCACCACCTGAAGTAGCAGACCAGCTATTGGCATCAGCCCAATTGCCGGCGGTAGCTTTCATCCAGAATCTGTCTGCCATAAGCTTTTAGTTTTGGCTAAAAGTTAACACTACCCCTAACAATCGTGCTGTTGCTGCCAAAGTATCGGCTCCGCTACCTAATCTATACAGTCTAAACTGCGCATGTTGCCCGCCTGCCGGAGTTCCAGCTAGCGTCATAACTACGCTGGTTGTGGATATGTTAACCTGATTACTACCAGTGTTAGCGTCTGTTACTTCAACAGCTACGCCGAAAGCTTGGTCAAGCGCTGCCGCGTCAGCATAAGATCTACCTTGTATACCCCAGACAACGGAATTAGCTGACGCTGAATTAGCTAACCAATAGAAAACAGCAGTCATAGTACCGCCGTTGTATGAAGATGGTAACTCTATATCTACTTCGCAGAAAGTCTTTACTGCAGTCAAAAAGTCCATAAAGAACGTATTAACTTTATTAGTAGCAGTTTCGTCTTGGGTTAGACCAGCACAACCACTAGTTTTTGATGGCCACATACTAGATGCGCCAACTAAAAACTGGCCGCTTGTTAGACTAGAAACTGTTGCAGCTATCCACTTGCTGCCATCCCATGTGAGTATGTTTGATGTAGCTGGAGCAATAGGAAAAGGAATTGTCCTTAACGCTGGGGAAGCTGGATAATCAAAAGCTGTCTCGTCTGAGAACGGACCTACCCCGTCTGAGGTACCAGCAGCTCCACTAGTACCACTAGGACCAGCTGGACCAGCTGGACCGGCTGGACCAGGCGGACCAGGCGGACCGCTGCCACTGCTAGGAATCCAAGGTGAGGGCATAATTAACCTGGAGTTAACTCTTGACCATTGAGCGTCAAAACTAAAGTGGCTCCGGTACTAGCAAACGCTTGAACAATCTCTGTTGCGTCTAACACGTAATAGCAGAATAGGTCTAATACACTTGCAGGCTGACCAGCTGCCGCTGCCGGAATAGAATAAGAGTCATATATTCTCGTACCAGCTGCATCGGCGCCAATTGACATAGTAAAGTTTACTGCAGTTCCACTAGGATTCTGTAGATGAATACTTCTAATCACTGTCTTAGTAGACGCTGGAACTGTATACTTAGTAGCTGCCGCATTACTCAATTGTGCTGGCCCAAACAATCTAACAGCTTTAGATGACATTAATAATATGCTCCAGTCATTGGGGATATAACCCACTCAATCCAAGATGGTGAATCTAAGTCATCTAACGTTGAGTCAGGAAACGTAATAGCTAACAGCTTGGCTGTAGTAGGTACGTTAATTATTCCTTGGTCTGAAACGTTGTTATTAGCAGTTTCAACGAATGAGTTAGCCGCAACTACTCCCGAAGCGTAAAAGTCAATCTGCGTTGCAGTGTTAGCCATGCGAACAATTGCACCACCTGAGATGCCATTCAAGAATCGAACGCCGCGAGCTCCGTTAGGAACCGGATGCAAGGATATGACAGCAGTCTCGCCTACCGTATCTCCAACTAGAGCGTCTAACCAACGTGCGTCTGCTATCCCAGTATCGCCACAATCGCATCCTGAGATTGACGCGGCTACCATCTGAGAGAAGTCTGGCAGTACTCCGTATTGTTCTGACAGTCGAGTAATGCGACGCCTGTCCCAGATAGCTTGCACTTCTACAGTTTCGGCCCATACGGTTAGGGCAGATTGGTTCGTTGCATCAATAAAGACTTCGCGAACGTAGCCACCTATTGAGTAACGAACCTGTACCATGCCGCAGGGAAAACCTTTAGTTGACCCTGGATTATCGGTAGTGTTTTCGTTAATGACGTTTCCGTCAATACGAACTACCATTCGCTTAGGAACACCCTTCTCTGGAGATTGCCATGCAGCAATAACTATCTCCAAAGAAGGATCTGGCGCGCCAGCTCGCAATGTTAGTTTCTGCGAACCGCTACGCGGTATTGCAAGTTGACGTCCAGAATTAGGGTTCATGGTTTAGATTGGTAGATACGCGAAGAAAGGGAATGCGGCTACTAGATTGGGATTCCCCCCCGAAGAAAGCGCTAGAATAGTAGAGAATATAAGACTTCTTGTCTCCAATGACGGCATTCATTCATCTCCCGGTATATAGGCAAACGACGCAAAAACATTCAATAGATAGAATGGTCCCAATGCAGCGTTAGCAATTAGAAACGCTGAAAACAGATCGCTACGAGTGAATCCCGATGGCATGTTTACACCCTTGAAAAGTGGCCTAGAGTCACCTTTCCGTTTTTGACAAGCCTACCGCGTACGGCATTCTTATCAGTTGGTTTAGCAGGTTTCCAGTTGCCACGTAGAGCATTGCCGCCAGAAACCAAAGTTGGCCATTCTGGAGTAAAGTGATTCACATATGTTTTTAAAGCGTGGTCAATGCCCGTTCGCTCATCAAGTTTTGCAGCCGTACGCATTGCTACGATTGCATGTGGATTGACAGCCTTGTTCGATAACAAGCCAATCGTTTTAGCAAAACCCTGCTTAGCAGCTGGGCTTAAAGCCTGTGCAGCTTTTGCAAACTTAGGATTAGAAGCTAAAACAGCCGCGCCTTGCTGCATAAGAGCAGGAGTACCAACACCTTTTGCGATAGCTCCAACTAGTGCAGATTGAACATTGCGAGCGGTTCCAACGGCTACACCGATATCAAGAGCCTTCTGCCCCGCAGCTGGAAGATTCTGTCTAATAGCTTGCAATACTGCAGTTTTCACATTCTGCCCTTTAGCGGCAGACATAGCTACCTTGGCGGCAGATTGAGCGGCTGGAGGTAGTTGAGAGATAGCAGCTTTGACTGCAGAATCAGCAACGTTCTTTCCTTGAGCGATTGTCTGCGTTGCATCAAAGGCAGCTAAAGCAAGCGGCCCACCTGGAATCGCAGAACGTGTTGCGCTTAGAAGCGCTTGGGTAATTGTTTTACCCTCTGCTAGTGCTTGTCCAGCCGCGATAGCAGCCGCAACACCAGTGCCAACGCCAGGGACGAAAGAAACAATAGTACTTGCGTAAGGTGCAATCTCTTTAATTCCGGCAAGCTGTTTCTTACCAACATCAATAAACGCATGGTCGATTCGTTCGCCTTGTAGCGTGTTGGCAACTAACCCGCCAGCAAGAACATAAGGATTGAGAGCTAGTGTTGCATGAACAAGAGGCCCAACAACTGGAATAGAGCTTGCTGCTTTTCCTACACTGTTAACCGCTTTGCCAGCTAGTTTAGCTGCATTGTTGGCAGTATGCACAATATCACTGCCGACATTGCTTACCGCATGCGCAATAGAACCGAAGAAGCCTCTAGAACTAGCAGCAACTTTCTTGTTCACAATATCGTTACCACGATTAGCAATCGTTTGCCATTGAGCCTGCATTCCAGGAGCCCAATGCGATTGACCAAGTGGTTTAGATTGGTCATCGACGAGTTTCAAGTTATCAATGTAATACTTAGCAAACCCTAGATAGTTCCAATAATCGCGTTCACGATTCTGCGGACCATTACCTTTTTGAGCTTCGCTAATAGCGAGATGAGCCATCTTTGGATAGAAAGCTAATCGTGAACGCTCTACAGTAGTTGGAACTCGTTTATGAACAATATGAAACTGAGCTCCAAGATTAACATCAGGGCCTCCCCAACCTGCTGGATAGATGAGCTCAGAAGGGCCGCCAACGGCAGACCACGACATACCGGCTACAGTCGACCCTTTAGCGTCGTCCGTATCATCGTCAGCCACCTTCTTATAGTGACCATCGTCGTCTTGAACAATCTGATAAAACAACGGGTCTGGAGCATAGCCCCATCCACCGTACTCATTACGGCCACGTGCGCCACGATGACGTCTACGACCACCAACGTTCGATATAGCGTAATCGTCAGCTCCGACATTCTCAATCGTGTAATCATCAGCCATGGTCATACCCTTTCAATATCTTTTAGTAGAGCGCTCCACTGGCTTGCACGTTGGCTATCAGTATGAGCGAATTCTTTTATCAGATGAACTAGAGCTATCTTTTCAGCGCGTTTATCTGTCCAGTAATAAGGTACAACCGGAACCAAACCTTGCTGCATTATCACTCTAGCGGTTCTTACTCCGTAGCTTCCAGTGTTTGACTGAATACCAAGAATTCTCATGAATGAGCGAACCTTATTCTTATCTTCTTTCCCTACTCCGTTAGCTCCACCAATTGACCGCAGATAGGCAGTTAGATTGACAGCCGCTTCCCTTGTAGGATGCTCTTTCATACGCCAGCCGCGGCCCACGTTTTTGGTCCAACAATGCCATCAGCAACTAGACCGTGCGACGCTTGCCACTTCTTAGTAGCTGTATCAGTACCACTTCCAAAGATACCATCAGCAGTTACTCCAAGTACCTGCTGCCATATCTTAACATCGTTATTCGCAGAACCTTTCCTAATGGTCGCATGTGAAGTAGCTGTTGGAGTGATAGTCATTGGCGGAAGACTAATTGGAGCTGTTGGAACTGTAGTACGTTGCGGAGTTCCGATGCTTACAGTCAATGCCGGTTTCGCCGCATAAGCTTTAGCCCATGTAGCCGGTCCGACAATGCCATCAGCAACTAGACCGTTAGACCGCTGCCAAGCTTTAGTTTTGAGATTGGTATCATTACCAAAGATACCATCCTGTTTAACACCAATGACTCCTTGCCATTCCACTACGTCTTTTCCTTGACTACCAAGCTTCAATAACGGACGGCCAGTTGGAGTCACGACAGAGACAGCTGGTCTTGGTGCAGTAGCGAGAGATGGCGCTTGCTGATAAGCGAGCGCCCACGACTTAGGACCCACAATACCATCAGCCACAAGCCCGTGAGTCTTTTGCCATGCACGAGTTTTAGAATCAGTATCTTTACCAAAGATGCCATCTTGCTTAATTCCAAGCACCTTTTGCCACTCAATAACATCAGCTCCACGCGAACCGGCAGCCATTGAGATTACAGCTCTGCCAGTCGGCTTACTCGTACTCGGAACTGTAGGCTTGTCTGGTCCCGGTGGAGTAGGAGCCGGCGCACCCATGGTTAGGCGTGCTGCTTCGTCACGGATAGAGCGTGCGATATCCAACAAGCCACGCGCTTCCGCTTGAGTAGCAAGCGCCATCAAAGCCGCCGCATCGCCCTTTGCAATTGCCGCTGCAACTAGAGCGTCAAAACCATCATCAACGACTCCCGTTGGAGTAGTAGAAACTGCACCAGCAGTCTTCCCCGTAACTGGGATAACTCCCAACGGCGATGCAGCTGCAAGCCACGTCTTTGGTCCGACGATACCATCGGCCACAAGGCCGTGAGCCTTTTGCCAGGCTTTAGTTGCAGCAAGAGTCTCTGGACCAAAGATGCCATCATCTTTGACTCCAACAATCTGTTGCCACGTTTTTACCGCTTCACCCTTGCTCCCGAGCCTCAGGGTAGGGGCTCCCGTCGTAGGCAACGCCCCCGAGCCTGGAGCCGCCGGTGGTGCCGGTGGCAACGCATCTTTCGGCACCGTCGCGTTGCCCGTACCCGGCCCAACAGCTCCCCCTCCCCCGGTGGGCGGCATCGGACCCTCTCCTGCTCCTGCGGAGGGCGACGGCTCCGCGCCCGGGCCGTCAGCGACTGGTGAGTCTGGAGGGGTTGGACCGGGGGGGAGCTCGGGAACCTTTGAGCCCTCCTTTGCTGAACTACTCATCGAATACGCAAAAAGACCAACAGCAAGAGCTCCAGCTGCAAGAAGAGGAAGCAACATTAGGACACCTTGTTAGCAGCTACCAATTGAATGGTAATTGCGTCATTCGCATTAGAGCCAAGTACTCCTACAGAACCAACTTTAGGGTCTGTTGGAGTACTATAAGAAACGTTTGCTTTGAACTCTTGAGGACCGCTGATAGCTAGACCCTGAACTACCATGCCAGGGGTACCGCCGGCAGATGTTAGAGCTTTCATAATGAAAGTAAGGTCGGTATCAGTAATTGGCCTACTGGTTGCGTAGGTCAATTGAAACTGACTACCTTCTCCAACTGGAGCTGAGCTAGTTTCTCGTTTTTGACCAGCGGCAAGCGCTACGCCTCCAAGTCCAAGCGCCGCAAGCGCTCCAAGTACCAATGTCTTTGCTCTCATGGTGCAACCATTCCTAGAAGTAGTGAGGGGTCTTCAATGTCGCCATTCGCGCGGCGCACTTGCGCATGGGCTCGAAGGCCCTTCTTATCATTAAGCCACATGATACGCGGCTTAGCGTCTTCTTTATCTAGTTCTCTCAGCTCTGCAATACGCCAGAGAACAAGCTGCTTACAGTCTCCACCTTTACGTGACAACACGTCCTTAGGTGGACGGAAAGCGCACGCTTCAGGGTTCTGACGAATGTACTTTACTCCGCTCGAGTAGAGCCGTGGAGTAGAAAGCACTTCGCGCCGTGCTCTTCTCATCGCTAGTTCTATCAGAGCGCATACCTCATCGGCTGCTTTCTCTTGATTAGAACAATCTACATCGATGATACAGAGCACGGCGCGATTCCCTTCGAGCCCCTAGAGGCCCTCTGTTGGAAGTGACCTTGTGACTACCGCTTGACCGCGACGCCTCCGAAGATAGCGTCAGCCGTGAGAACGTCAGACGCCGCAATCGCGGGAACCGCCGCGTCAATATCCATCGTAAGCGATGGCGACGTCTGCACTGTATCGAACCGAATGCGCGGACGTGGCGCAGAGAGCACCGTTCCGAACACTGCAGAACTAACCGTATTCTTCGACGTGAATTGCTGCACGCCTCCGATGTCAATCCCGCGAATCGACGTGTTACCGGACACGATGGCAATGGCGCCCGCGTGTTCGAGTCGTTCGACAATCATTAGATCCATTGGCTTGAACGGTCGAAGGGTAGCGAGCACGATCTGTTTCGTGTCGCCCTCTTCGCCCGTCACCCAAGAAGCCTGAGTGCCCGCGGCAACTTCGACGCCGAAGCGCTTCGGGTCAACCTGTTTCACCTCAACGGAGCCTTGGTCTACTCCACCAACAGCCGACCACACGTGACCGGCAACAATCTCCAAGTCTTCAAGCGTACCTTCGTCTGACATATGCTTTAATTCCTTCAATCAATCAATGAGAGATTACGTATCCTAGAATCGCAATGGTTACGGAGCCGCTGGTGCGGCTCTCCAGCCCATTGCTACCTCGAAGGCGTCACCAATGACTTTGCCCTCGTAGGCGAACGAAAGCGCGAGTACTTCCGGTGAACCGGAGTACATGGCGATACCGTCCAGGATGAGTGTCGACGCCAAAAGCGCCGGTCCGTCGCCAGCGGTGCCGGGAATCATACCCGGCAAGTACTGACGTGCGATTGCCCCTAGAACGCCACCGCCCATTGCAACAACGTGCTGCAAGGCTTGTGACTCCAGTTGGCTGTTTTCGTGCTTCAACGCGGCAGCCGACTTTTTCGCGGCTGCAAGCCTTACGGCAAGGTTGCTCATCCTCTCAATAGAGCGGAGCTGCAACCCTTGCGCAACGTAACAGTTTCGAGCGTTAGGTTAGAAGCACTCGAATTCTCGGGTAAACGTCGGGTGTTTACCGTTGGTAACCTACCTAAGAATTCTTCCCAACGGCTCCAACGGCCTTGAACGTAAGGTCCTCCAGAGAGCCACCTGAGCCAGTGTAGAGGTAAGAGCCGTCCGGCTCTTTAAGAGCTAGAGACCAATCTGCCTTACTGTTCTTATAGGTAAGCGAAGTCTCTATCATTCTTCCTTCATCCTGTTTGCACCATTGCATTAGATGAGCCCAGCTACCGCCGGAGAGAAGAACTCTTAAACCTCCACCAAAGAGTTTAGCTCGGTCAACCATTATTCTATCACTTCATAAGCGCCATCAGGAATTGAATCGCCTTCTTTGAATCTTTTAATAATAGCTTTCATTCACAACACCTTACATCCAATGCATGAGGTAGTGAGCTGCCAATGCAATTAGCAGGGGTATAGTTACAAGGAAAGTGGACGCGATTATACTTCGTAGTACAGTAAGTAGATGGGAGCGAAGAGCTTGGACATATAAGCTCCGGTTGACTCGCTTCCACAGGATTGCCACTATCGGGAACATGAGAACCACTATCGCGCTCGCTAGTATTATGCTTGCCGCTATCATTGCCGCTGTCTCTAGTGTCATCTACCTTGCCCCTGTTTGCATCGAATGGCTTGGTGTTGGCGTTTGCGTCGAACGGTAACGGCGCACCACTGTCATGATAACTAGAAGCTCCAGAATCATTATTATAATTAATAACTCGGGCAGTCGATGCACTGAAGTCTGAGCCTCCACATGAGATGAGTAAGATTGCTAGTAAAGAATGTTTCACCCTGCTCTCCTGGTTGCTCCACCTAGACCATCATCAATGTATGACTGGCAGCTGTACTTCATTCTAGAACCTTGTAATCTTCCCTATATAAAACCTACCATCAACTATTGCGACAGTTTGAGAACCGCGCTTGTCTTTAGTTTTGATAACTACTCGAGCCCTAGCATTCTGGGCACGGGCGCGCGCTTCAACTAGTGCAGCTTGCCGCACTGCAGGGTTGCACCAGTCTTCACGGGGGATAGAAAGAATCACAGTTGCTTCCTTCGTCGTTTTCTACAGTGCAGACACGTTGCGTAACCTAATTCTTTTAGCCCGCCACACTTGGTGCAAAGAGCTGCTACTCTTCTGACTTGAACAATGCGACGCATATTCAATCTAGAACGAGTATTACACTTCTTACAGTAGCATCCGTGGGCGCACATAATTCTTTAAAGCTGCCCAGTATAGGCAATCCTCTTACACGTTTGACGGGCCAGTAGCCAAACGACGGTTGACGCTGGCACGTCTATCAATACCGATATACTGGGCAGCTCAAAAGAAAGCCCGGTGTTACCCGGGCTATCCTCTCTTACGCTTCTCCTCCCGATTCGAGGTCAGATAGGACTGGTAAGAATGCGTCCAGCCCTCCTGACAATGCTACAAGGTACGCGGCGAGGTTCCGCGCTTCGTCTGCCGTAATCATGCCTGGAGGCGTTCGCATTATTGCGATGCAGCCATCCGAAACGGCTCCTACTGCATAGATATTGGGAACTGGTCCGCCAGCTGGAACAAGAGCTTCTAGCTTAGAGGGTTTATCCTCGTCTGCGATATCGTTCGTTTCTATCTCAGTTGGCATCAGAAAGGTGCTCCACTAATTGGTACTGGAAAACGAACTGGAATGTTTGGCTCCTCTGTTGAGTACTTACGATTATCTTCGCTTACGTTCAGAGGCTGACCTCCTTCTTCTGAACGAATATCATATAGTTTCATTGGAGAAGGCTTACCAATATCCTTCTCACCAATGTACGCCATAGCTACCTTAACGCCTTGCGAGCTAGCAAGAACCTTCATCCCTGGTTTCGTCCAGACTCCGATTAGGTCGCCCGGCTTAGCGAGAAGCACTTGACCATCTCTATCGAGCACTTCGCAATTCCGATAAGCGATTCCTTCAACCAAACATGAGCACCGAAGTGGTGTCACTTTAATCTGAGAATCGCTTAGCTTGGCTGAACGTGGAACGAAGAATAGTGGAGTCTTCATGTCTTCATTCCAAAACCCGAGAATATCTCCCCCTCTCTTCTGTAGGTCATTAGTCTCTTTCGCAAACTCGGGAGAATCGAGCATGCTCTTGAGCTCCGATGTTACTTTTTCGCCGTTCACTTTTTCTTTGGCCATTGGTTTCCTTGAAAGGAGAACGGCCGGGCAAAAGCGCTCGGAACCGTTTTCCCAATCTAGGCTTGCCATACGAAAGGAAAGCTGTCAACCTTCCCTTAAGCAGACGCTCCGTTTTCCCCTCTTCGGTAGCGCGAAGCCTAACGCCGGCCCTTGGTAACCCCATGCGGCCGGCGTTTTTCTTTCAATAAAGAAGGGAAGGATTAGCTATGGGCGTGGTAAGCTAGGTCATGATGAATCAATGCGGCGAATGTGGGCACGAAGTCTCGCACCATTGCGACGGCGCTCAGTGTCTAGGTAGCGACGGCTGCACATGTACTTTCTTCCGCCAGCATACCGTAGCGGACGAAGACCCGAACGAGCTAGAACAACGCCGAGCAGCTCAAGCGCTACATATTCTAGACATACTAGAACAAGCGCAAGCAAACTTCAGTATCTTCTCTCCAGCGCAACTAGGCGGGCGTTGGAAAGCTCGCTTAGTGCCTGGAGATGGCTACGTAAGCGGAGAATCATTAGCCGATTGCCTCGCTCAGCTTGCACAATCCTTAGCGATCTGATAAGTAAACAATTCACCGCGCAATCAAGCGCACGAAAGAGGTAGCAATCATGTCTGAATCCAATGGTAACGCAAACGTGACGGTCGAACCGAAGTCTGTACTCCTGAACAATCTCCACGCCGAATTCGTCAAGAACGGCTCCAAGCCTACCGACCCGAAGACGGCCAAGCGTATGGTAGACCGTCTGAAAGCTGCCAAGAAAGCCCGTGACGCCGCAGAGGATGCCTTTGCAGCCGCACAGAAGGAAGAGAGCGACGCCTGGGCGGATATCATCCGAGCACGCGGCAAAGGTCGCGTGGAGATTCCCGGTCTCGGAGTCTTCATCCCTATGAGCAGAGGAACGACGGTTTACGGCCGTCAAGAAGGTGGAAGCGATACGCCGACATTCGGCTGAACCCTAAACACACGCCCCGGTTAGCATCTTGCTCCGGGGCGTTTTTTCGGCTAGTGTCATAATTCCCCAAAAAGGGGCGCCTCCCCCGTCATCACTCAGGGGAGGCAAGTAACGGAAGGCATGCTCTACACATGCAACGCGCTACTACCGCTAAGATAAAGCGTAAGACAAGTGCTGTCAAGCGAGTCTTGACACCTGAACAGTTACAGGCCCGCATCAATAGAGCCACTGGCCGCGCCGTTGCGCGAATGATTAAAGCTCTACAGCTCTATCACGGGCGCTCAGGTGAACGTTGGCTCTACTCCGAGTTCCGGAGGCAAAAACGAAAGCTCTATGAGCTATACCCTGACCAACCAGTTAAGGCTAAAGCTATCGTCAAGTTTGCACTCGTTCGCTCAGGTTGGAGCACTCGGACACCCGAATGACATTCGAGGATGACCTACGCGAATTCGCTGAGGGTGACCTCGAAGGCGAATGGGAATGGTCTGATGAGCAGCAAGATTGGATATGGGTAGAGACAGTAGAAGAGGAATCAGACTGGGAATACGACCTAGAGCATGACTTTGCTGACTATGATTGGGATGAGATTGCAGACGAGTATGACGCGTATGAGGTTTTTGAATGGTTTGCAGAGCTATCATGAGACCAGACGACCTACGTAGGAAGTTTTATTCTAATGGTGCATTCATGAACGCACTATGAGAAGTATTGGGATTAGCTCCAATTCATTGGGAAACTCCAAGCAAAAGAAGAGGGGATATTGAGAGTCAGAGCAAAGAGGACCGCTTATCAGGCGGAATACAAGCGGCAGAATAGAGAAGCTCAGTTGGCTTACCGGCAGCAATACCGGAAAGAGCATCCTAAGCCGTTAGCTACGGTTATCGGAATTGATGGCGAAGGTCTTACTGTCAAGGGGAAGCATCTTTACACATATCTCGCCGCGTGGACTGAGAACGAATGTGTAACCGCTATTGAAAACTCGAAAGGGTTAGAAGCTAATGAGTGTTTTGAAGCATTCTTCACAATCAAGCGAGCTTTTCCCAATAGCCTCCTCGTTGGTTTTAGTCTAGGGTACGATTACACGAAGCTATTGGAATGCTTGCCTACTAGCTCAGTTTTCAGAATTGCCAGACCCGAAAGCAGACGAGGAAAGAAGCATCCTATACCCATACGTTGGAATGGGTACTCGATTAATTATCTCCGAGGTAGGCTCACAATCGCTAGATTGGTTCTAGGCAAGCACTCGAAGTATTGCAAAGAGGAAGACTGCACTGGATGCCTTCGAGGCGAGTCAGTCAATGTTTGGGATGTTTGGGGGTTCTTCCAAGGAAGCTTTATTGACGCTTGTAAGAATTGGGGCGTCATCTCTAACGAAGAATACGAGTATCTTCGGAAGATGAAAAACAAGCGTAGCGGGTTCACTGCTAGAGACTGGCAAGAGGTTAAAGACTACTGCGGCGTGGAGTGTCAAAAACTTGCTAAGCTTGTTACCGCGCTACGTGACGCGCATACTGATGCCAAGATACCTCTAAAGAGTTACTACGGAGCAGGTAGCACCGCTAGCGCCGTTCTTTCAAAGATGGGCATTAAGAAACATATGCCTAAAGACGAGCTACCGGAGAAGCTCCAACACGCTGTAGCCTGTTCATTCTTTGGCGGAAGGTTCGAGATAGGTCGCTATGGTCCAGTTAAACAGCCAGTTTATTCGTTCGACATTGCCAGTGCGTATCCTTACCAGCTTGTTGGTTTACCATGTTTGGCTTGTGGAGAGTGGAGACTCATCCGCGGAAAAAACATTCTTCCACGTATCAGAATGGCTAGGGGCGCAATCGTACGATATTTATTACCCTACATTGATGACATTAAACTAGACAAGGAAGCTTGCACTAGTGAGATGCCGTGGGGACCGTTTCCACTTCGCACTGATGGTTTAGGTGCTGTTGGACATTCTGGAATTGATGACGGAAACATAGTTTATCCTGCAACGTCAGGCGGAGGTTGGTGTTATAAAGAAGAATTCTTAGCCGGGCTAGAACACTGGCCTAATGTAGTTGCCAAAGAAGCTTGGATATATGATACAGATTGCGACCATAAACCATTCTTAGACGTCGCTCAGTACTATATTCAACGCTTAGCATGGGGTAAAGAAGGAAGAGGAATCGTTGTCAAGCTAGGTATGAATAGCATCTATGGGAAGCTAGCGCAGAGCATTGGCGACAAGCCTCCCTTTCAGTGTTTCCTTTGGGCTGGAATGATTACTAGTGGATGTCGTGCGCAATTGCTACAGCTTGTCGGTCAAGGGTCAATCCTTATGACTGCGACCGATGGCATCGTTTCTGAGAAGCGATTGGAACTCCCTAAACCTCGGGATACCGGAACCCTCGAAGCTGCTACACGAGCCGGTAAAGAGCCGCTAGGAGGTTGGGAATCCAAAGACATACCAGGCGGCATCATGTTAATCCGGCCTGGTATTGCTTTTCCACTCCAAGGAGACATTGAGAAAGAAACCAAGGCTAGAGGCATCGGGAAAGCCGTGCTAAAGTCTCATAGAGAACTAGTTCTAGAAAGCTGGGAAACTTATGGTGCGAAAGCGTTGTCACTTAATGCTGATGTATTCCACGGTTTCAAGTCCGCTACTAGAATCAATTCTAGAGGATATGAGCGAGCTGCTAACTATGGGCAATGGTCAAGAAGAACTCAAGCAGTGTCCTACATGCCAGAACCTAAGCGTCCGTTTCGGGTCAAGGAAGATGGTTCTCTGTGTACATGGGCCTTTGGACCAAGAGTAAAGAGTGCTCCTTATGAGCGGATTGTTGGTGGAGAGATACCTAAACATATATTAGCAATGTCAGCAGAGAAACAGCTACAAGCAGAGCAACCAGATAGAGAGGAATATCAAGATGAGTTCTAAGTCATATAGAGAAGGAGTATCAGAAGCGGAAGCTGTTGGCACTGGTCAGCAGTCGGCAGAACAAGTTTGGACAGTGTCATATGTCACTCGAATAGAGGTACATGCAGAGACATACTTTAAAGCAATAGAAGCTGCGGAAAAGAAAACAGGACTTCCAAGAGGAATGTTAGCTGTAGAGATGGGAAGTATTAAAGGAGCTAATAGTGGGAGGTAATATAACTAGGAATCTGACTACTACTGAAAAAATAGCTCTGATTCTAAGTCGAATAGATAAGAAGCAGGCTTATCGATTACAGGCTGAAAAGCTTGTAGCTGAGATGAAACTACTTGGATTGTATGTCAATGAAGCTCGCAATGACCCTAGTGGAAGGTGGGGAGGATGAAAAAAGAAGTCTCCTTGTTTTCATATCTGGCAGACTTTCCAGCATGCTGGTAGTAGTCAATTCATGAAGGTAGGTAGTAAAGAGTACTGCATTAAGTGTGGAAAGATTCGCAACGTTCGTCGCTACTAGCCCTCCTGCCCCTTAGACCCCATCTCGCAAGATGTAGTTTTCCTTTCATTCTTTATACCCCATCTCGGACACTGGACACCTTGGGGAGCTGCCGCAATTGGCACGCTCCCCAATCCTGTTTTAGTACTATGGGTTCTACCACCCTTTTGGTGCAGTCCCCAGTCATAGTCAGTAGCTCAATCTGATAGCCTCCCAGATAGGGAGATGAACAGTGTAATTACTGGCCATCAAGTACAGTGCAGTGGTGTACACGAAGTGCTATGGGTTCTACCCCCCCTTTGGGGG
>Ga0193749_1000009_pt1 | contig 20769 bp, 19 predicted proteins | sample L1s2metaG_FD_145081 | JGI IMG/M metagenome (GOLD analysis project Ga0193749, IMG submission 145081) | Soil microbial communities from a riparian zone of the East river system, Colorado, United States - L1s2 | ecosystem: Environmental > Terrestrial > Soil > Riparian zone | place: USA: East River...
TTCGCGCAGAAACGACGCGACTGCTTCGTCTTCAATGCGCAGCATCATGTCGTGCCAGGAAGCGTTGTGTTCGCTGAAGTTGATTCCCCCGATGTACGCCGCCGCGCCATCAAGCACAATCAGCTTCTTGTGATTGCGGCTCAGGAGCCGGCGGAGTGAAAAGCCATACGGATTTGTGAACCGAATTTTTACGCCGTCGCTTTCGAGGCCGCCCATCATGGTCGCGGTCTCCCGGGCCTCGTGACGCAGTTCATCATCAAACAGATTGGCCGGTGAGTAGCGAAAGCGATCGCTCAGAACCATTCGCGTGAATGAATCGGCCAGCACGCGCCTGTCCGGGGCGGTTGATGAGAGCAACGCAACAGACAGTTCCTTACCGACAGCATCGCCTTCAAAGGCGAACGTCTGCACGAACACAGACCGCTGAGCCGAGCGGATGTCTTCGCTTAGCCGCGCCCAGAATTCGTTGTAGTTTACGAGCAGGTCGATCATTATTTTCATGAACGCAAGCTGGGAAGCCTGCGTACTGCCGGCAAGATGCCGGCGCTCTCAGCGCGCGCTGATTGTATTCGATCCGGTGCTAGAATGAATAGCCGCAGGCCACAAAACAGAATGCTTCATATTCACAATGGAGATTCCGCGGCCGGAACCGCGAAGAAATCTGATATCCCCGGCGAACATCTCGCCTGGCGCGAGGCCCTGGTCTGCGGGCCGGCGCCGGGAAACCTGTCTGCAGCTGAGTTTTGCCAGGTGCGTGCACAGTATTTGGCGGATGCTTATGGCGCGAACCTTGAAAAAACTGCCCAGGAGTTGCAGACGCAGGAAGAAACGCTGGCGAGATTCTCTGATCATGATGAAGTCGTGCTCTGGTTCGAGCATGATTTGTTCTGCCAAGGTGCAATTAATCTATCTGCTCGATCGGTTCGCGCAGAACGAACTGGGCCAAACCAGATTAAGTTTGATCTGTATCAACGAGTTTCCCGGCGTTGATGGGTTCCGGGGCTTTGGTGAGTTGACAGGGGAGCAGTTGGCAGCACTTTTCCCCCAACGACAGGAAGTGACTCAGTCTCAGTTGGATCTGGGATCGAGAGCATGGCAAGCCTACTCTTCGGCGCAAGCCGCCGGGTTGATAGATCTGGTGGACTCGGACACATCCGCCTTGCCATTTCTAAAGGGCGCGCTCACCAGGCATCTTCAACGCTTCCCTTCGACCGATAATGGACTCGGCAGAATCGAAAGCGTCGGCCTGGAGCTAATAGCCAAAGGCTATCCCAACTTTAGATCCTTGTTTCCGGCCTTTGGCAGGCGCGAACCAGAATACGGTTTTGGCGATTCGCAGTTTTATCTGGAATTGAAACGACTGGTTGACGCGGCGACTCCGCTGCTGACGTTGAGCGTTGAGGGCAATGGAGCGGCGACGGACCAGGCGCAAATGTTGCTCTCATCATTTGAAATCTCTGAGTATGGCAAAGCAGTTCTGGCTGGTGAAGAGGACTTTGTGAAGAGCAATGGAATCGATATTTGGTTGGGCGGCGTTCATCTCGAAGGACATGAATCCGGTTGGCGCTGGGATGAGCATGCACAAGAGCTGCTCGTTGTCCTGTGAACCGAGTGCGTGGTTTCTTCCCCTCCCTTTGGGAGGGGTTAGGGGAGGGTGCGAAGCTTGATGCAGACAAGCCCTCTCCCGAAACCCTCTCCCAAAGGGAGAGGGAGAAATGGCCATTTAGTCTGCGAGGTGCGCGCACATCACTTTCGATCCTTCGCACACCTGAACCCTGACACCATCCAACGCTCTTCGGGATGGAAAAAGTTCCGATAAGTAGTCCGAATGTGCAAGCGCGGCGTGGCGAATGAGCCTCCGCGCAGAACCTTCTGACCAACGAACCATTTGTCGTTATATTCATCGAACTCAGATTTGAATCCCGGATAAGGTGTGTAATCCGAAGTGGTCCATTCCCAAACGTCGCCAATCATTTGCTGGCAACCGTAAGGGCTCTGACCGTCGGGAAATGCGCCAATGGGAGCGACTCCCCACAAACCGTTCTCGAAGAGGTTTCCGAGGTGTTGTTCAGGTGGAGCATCGCCCCACGGAAGCTCTCTCCTGGCATTAAGAGCCGGCGAAAAACTCGCGGCCTTCTCCCACTCGGCTTCAGTCGGCAAACGCTTGCCCGCCCACTTGGCATAAGCCGATGCTTCGTAAAAGCTGACGTGCGAAACTGGCTCGTTGAGTTTGTCTCTGACCTGATGCAATCCGGCGAAGTCGCGAATCATCCATTCCCCATCGCTCTGCTCCCAGTAGAGCGGCGCTTGCCACTTCTCCGAATTGACTCTCTCCCAGCCGGCTGAGTGCCACCAGCGGAAATCCTGGTAGCCGCGGGCCTTGATGAACTCGAGATACTCGCCGCTCGTGACTGGCGCGCGATCGATCAGGAAGTCTTCCAGGAAAACCTTGTGTTGCGGCTTCTCGTTATCAAAAGCAAAATGGAGCGCCCGCATCCCTGCGGGCGGTTCGCCGGCATCCCTGCCGGCTCTCTCATATCCCAGCTCGAACAATCCACCCTCAACCTCGGCCATACCGCTTACAGTTTCAATCGCACGTGGCGCAGTCGCGATCGGCGCGTCGAATTGATCGCACAGCAAGTGCTTGATGTCATAAACCAGCAGTTCCTGATGCTGCATCTCGTGTTCGAGCCCCAGCCGCACGATTGCCAGAATTTCTTCAGCGTCGTCGTGATCTGAAACTCGTTCAATAAATCGCGCCATCTGCTCGTCGATGTGTGCACGGTACGCTACAGTCTGGGCGACCGTCGGCCGCGAGCGCGTCCCGCGCTTGGGCCGCTCAATCCGTTGACCAAATCCTTCGTAGTAAGAATTGAAGAAGAAAAGAAAATCTTCCGAATAAGTTTTGTAGCCCGGCTGATACTTTTGCAGGACTGTTTCAAAGAACCAGGAGGTATGACCGATGTGCCAGCGAGGCGGGCTCATGAACTCCGCGGTTTGGATTACATAGTCTTCAATCTCAAGGGGTGCCACGATCTCGATGGTGCGGGCACGGACTTGTTGGTAGAGATCGAGGATCGAGCGATCTTCAGGCTGAGCCTCGCGTTGAATCGAGGAAACCATAACGAGCCTAATAATACTCGGCTAAGCCGAGCTCAACCAAAGTGGGAGCGTTGCGTGTAATACCCGCTTGCTACCGCAAGCGGTTCCGTATCAGTTCTGTCGCCCGCTCAAGCGGGCTCTGAAATTTTATTGGCGGCTGATCACCGGGCTTACGCCCGGGGCTACACTCTGCCGCCATCTTCGATGGCTCGTTGTGCGGTTTCCGCTAACGTTGATTGCAACGTTCAACTGCCGCCTGGCTCACTTATCCAGCGCCATAAACAAACTATTCAAAGACTCAGCCAGCGTTGGATGCGCGAAAATCGCGTCTTTCAAAACTGTATAAGGCAGCTTGCCTAGCATCGCGATTTCGAACATCGACATTAGTTCGCCTCCTTCCACACCCAGGACCGCCGCGCCCAGGATCTGATTTGTATTGGCGTCAACAATAGCTTTCATAAAGCCGCGCGTTTCGCTCATCTCAATAGCGCGGGCAGAGCGGGTCATGGGCAATTTGGCGACGCGAACGTTCAAGCCTCTGGCCTCGACCTCGGTTATCCCGATGCGGCCCAGTTGTGGATCGATGAATACTGTGTAGGGCACAAAACGTCCCTCGGTTGTCGCGTTCCCGCCTTCGAGCAAGTTCGTGCGAATGATCCGAAAGTCATCGTAAGAAATGTGCGTAAACTGTGGTCCACCCTTAACGTCTCCAAGCGCGTAGACACCGGGGATGCTGGTTTCGAGCTGGTGGTTAACTTTGACATTGCCCTGCAGGTCGGTTTCGATTCCCGCGGCCGCCAGATTTAGATCTTCAGTATTTGGTCTGCGACCGACCGCTACCAGCAGGTGGGTTCCAGTTAACCCTTGTTCATCGTCAGGTGCGCGCAGATTCAAATTGATCTGCTTTTCGTTCTGCTGAACGCGCACCGCTTCAGTATTGAGCAGGACATCGATGCCGTCTTCTTTCATGACGTCGAGCACCGCTTCCGCCACATCCTGATCTTCGCGACCGAGTAGTTGACCAGTTCGCTGAATGATCGTTACCCGGCTCCCGAACCGCCGAAACATCTGACCAAACTCCAAACCAATGTAGCCGCCGCCGAGCACCAGCAAATGCGCGGGCAGTTCGTCGAGCTCCATAATCGAAGTTGAGTCCAGCACTGGCACCGCGTCGATACCCTCGAGCTGCGGCATAACGGGACGGCCGCCGGCATTAATAAAGACTTTGCCGGCGGTCAAAGAGCGAACCGCTCCATGATCAGATCAAGACTCCGGGTCCGCTGGATTCCTTTGAGTCCGCTCTCGCGAAACTCTTCCACCACGCGTTGCTTTCGCTCGCGGACTTCGCGCATGTTAACGGCGACATCGCCATGATGTACGCCATAATCGGCCGAGCGGCGCACGAGATAGGCAACGCGGGCGCTATTGAACATCGTCTTGGTCGGCGTGCACCCATAATTGACGCAGGTGCCGCCGATAAACGCGCGCTCGACGAGCGCGGTCTTCCAACCGGCGTTCGCGAATGCTTTCGCAAGTGGAGACCCAGCCTGGCCTGAACCGATAATGATGGCGTCGTAATGTTCGGACATTTCTTTGCGTCTTTTCTTTGCGGCTTGGGGCCTTTGCGTGAGAATTTACCCGCCCGCTACCGCGGACGGTACTGACTTCATTTCACTGAGATCGCTTTTGCGGCGCGCTCGGTCACACGGCCTATGATCTCTGCCCTGGGATAATTTCTGCGTAACCCTCTCAACAGCTCTTCCGCTCTATCTGCTGAAATCGCCAACAACAACCCGCCCGCAGTCTGCGGATCGTAAAACAACTTCACCTGGTTCGAATCAACCGTTGATGCGATTTGAATTTGTTCACCGACGTACTCGCGATTTGTTTTGTCGCCGCTCGTCAGCAGTCCCGCGCCAGCCAGTTCCAGCGCGCCTTTGATCAAAGGAACGCGCGTCGCATCGATCTCGATCGTGACATTACTGGCGCAGGCCATCTCCCATGTATGACCCAGCAAAGCGAACCCGGTGACATCGGTCGCGGCCTTCACGTCAAACTTTGCGATTGCTTCCGCGGCGTATTTGCCCGGCGTCAACATTGTCGCAATGGATTCGGCGACAATCTCAGGTGCAGCCTTTGCGAACTTGATTCCCGTCGAGATCACTCCAGTGCCAATCGGTTTCGTCAGAATTAGCACATCACCCGCCCGCGCGCCGGCGTTGGTGGCAACTTTGTTCGGATCGATCACGCCGGTTACTGAATAGCCAAACATGATCTGTTCGTTGTCGACGCTGTGACCGCCGATCAGAGCGACTTTATTTTCGGTAAGCACCGACAAACCGCCGCGCATGATCTCGCCGAGAATTGCAAAGTCCAAACCTTTCTTGGGAAAACAGGTGATGGCCATCGCCGTGATTGGCCTTCCGCCCATAGCCCAAACGTCATTGATCGAATTGAGCGCGGCGATGCGCCCATAGTCGAACGGGTCATCGACAATCGGCGTGAAGAAATCGAGCGTCTGTACCAGCGCCAGATCATCGCGCAGACGATACACTCCGGCGTCGTCCGCTTTGTCGAAACCGACCAGCAGATTGGGATCGAAAGGTTGTTTCTCAAGCCCGCTCAACACCTGAGCGAGGACGCCAGGGGCCAGCTTCGCCGCTCAACCAGAGCACGAAACCATTTCAGTCAGACGCATGGGTCGTTCTCCTTTGCTTTGATTTGGTTTGGAGCGATTCAGCGTCGCACTGCGCCTGTGATATTGTCAATCTCGATAAACTTGGAAAGGAAGCGAACGATGGAAAGAATAATTAGTGGCCCTCAACTCTTTCTTACGATCGCTGTTCTTTTGCTGAGCGCAGCGGCCGCGTATACTCAGGATCCCGAACTCCTTCGCCACTTCGATTACGATCGGCAGGCACCACTCAACCTCAAACAAATTGGCGTCAATCATCATGCACGTGCGGATGTCTACGACATCACCTATGACAGTCTCAAAGGCGGCGTGGTGCCCGCGTACCTCGTGGTACCTAAAGGCCGCGGTCCGTTTGCCGCCGTGATCTGGGGGCACTGGTATTGGGCCAACTCTTCGATGGGCAATCGCAAAGAGTTTCTCGATGAAGCGATTGTGCTGGCCCAGGCCGGGGTACTCTCTTTATTGACTGATGGTCCATTGGCGCGCCCCGGTCATCTGGCAATCAAAGATCCTTTCGACGAAAGAAATGCGGCCGAGTTCTTTCAGCAAGTTATGGACATGCGCCGCGGCGTTGATGTGCTGCTGGCACGCAAGGACGTCGACAGCAAGCGCATCGCCTTTGTGGGCCACAGTTATAACGCCGGAGTGGGTGCGCTGTTAAGCGGAGTGGATCGACGGTTCAAGGCATTTGTGCTGATGGCTGGTTCCATGTCGGACGAAGTCGGCCGGGCCACAAAGGAGTTCCAGGAGTTTCGGCAGAAGATGGGCGCGGAGAAGGTTGACGCGTACGTAGCGAAATATTCTTACCTCGATCAAGGCAAGTATGTTTCGCATGCCGCGCCGGCCGCAGTCTTTCTCCAGTACGGATCACAGGAGACATTTCTAAATTCAGAGCGAGCGCATTTGTATGCGGCCGTTGTCAGTGAACCTAAACAGCTAAAGATTTACGACGCGCCTCACGCACTTAACGCCGAGGCCCGCCGCGACCGCATCGCTTTTCTTACCGAGCAATTAAAACTGAAACCATTGCCAGCCGCCCTGGTCGCGGGCATACCGAACCTTTACCAACCACCGGCATACTAATGCATGACGTCTTGATCATCGGCGCCGGTCCCGCCGGCCTTTCAGCCGCGCGCTGGTGCGACGAGCTGGGCCTCGACACGCTGGTGTTGGAGCAAAGCGAAGAAGTCGGCGGGCAACTTCTCTCGATTCACAATCCCATCGAAACCTATCTCGGCATCCACACTGACAACGGACGCGAGCTGCGCGATCGCTTTGCCGAACAAATCAAAGACTGTGACTTTGATCTCTGGACGAATGCCGAGATTGCCAGTGTGGACTTGAAAGCCAAACGCCTGGTGCTGCGCAGTGGAGAAGAACTTAAATCAATCGCGATCATCATTGCGACGGGATTGCGCCGTCGTAAGCTCGGCATTCCCGGCGAAGATGAATTCAGCGGCCGCGGCATGATCGAATCATCCGGAGATCGGCAGGCGTTTGCCGGCAAAGATGTGTGCGTCGTCGGTGGCGGCGATGCGGCGGCTGAGAATGCTTTGTTATTCGCCGAAGTCTGCCCGACGGTTACACTCGTCCATCGCGGAAAGAAGCTGCGCGCCCGTCGCGAGTTCACTGAACAATTACACACTAACCACTGTATCACCGTGTTTCCCGAGTCGGTTGTGCATCGCATCATCGGCCACGAAAGGGTCGAAGCCGTCGAGATTGAGCGCGCCGGCGCCATCAAGCCTTTTCAGATGGCCGTGCAGGGCGTTATCGTGCGCATCGGCTTCGAACCGAATACAGATCTGTTTCGTGATCAGTTGAAGTTGGATGAGCGCGGTTATGTTTTAATCAACGGAGTTCAGGAGACGATGTTGGAGAACGTGTTTGCAGTTGGAGACATTGCGAATCCGATCTCGCCAACGATTAGCGGTGCTGTCGGCGCGGGGGCCACAGCGGCGAAGGTGATCGGGTCACGATTGAGGGGCTAGCTTTGGCTGGGAGCGCGGACGTCCCGTCCGCACAGCGCGCGTGGCGCGCTCAATTCGTGAAGGAAGCGATTCTGGTGGATTCAGCGATTATTGCACTCCGCTTAGCTCGCCACGCTGGCAAATCGTTCCCACTTCTCGACTGCTTTGACAGTAACTTCATCCGCGCTCATTGCCTCGAACTCTATTATGAAACCCAGAAAGCTCGCGACTGCTCTGCACTGAACCGGTGTGAAGTGATACTTTTCGACGATTAACGACGGTTCGGATCCCCGCAACGACTTCGGATAGAAATGCAATAAGTGATATGAACTCGTATGAAGAATTCCGTTAGGGTCATTCTGCCAATGGACACTCGGCCACTGCATTTGTCTTAATCCAATTATCATGAAGGCTGGAATGTAATAGCGGAATCCCTTCCAATCAAGAAACGATAACGCGGACTGACATTTGCAAATCTCCTCGTCCGGCACCTCCTGCCAACGTGTCTCTCTATCAAGACGGCGTGCTGCCATCGTTTCTTCTTGAGACGCGTAATCATCCAGGGCTATCGCTTCGTGCAGAGTTATGCCATCTTCGCGGGTGACGCCATCAAAGGCTTCATTGATCTCTGCGATAAGAGCTACTCGACGCTCCTCAAATTCAGCGACACTGTTCATTGCGACTGCGGAACCTCAAACTTGAAACTTAAAACCTGAAACCTATTTACCATTCAGCCACGCTGCTCGTAGCGCCTTCGCTGCCGCCGTGGCATTCGTCATCTCTTCAATGCGGTAACTCGAAACCTGCGGTGGACCCAACACGATCGACATCTGAATTGTTCGCCGCCCACGCTGCACGATAACGGCGACCCGGTCGCCTGGTTTGTAGCGACTTACGGTCTTCGGCAGATTGCCCGGCGTAAGCCGGGTTCCGCCGAACGTACTTATAATGTCGCCAACCTCTAAGCCCGCGTCAGCTGCGGGCGAGCCCGGACGAACGGCTGCCACTTTGAAATTGTTGAGCTCGTTTTCATCGCCGCTGATACCAACCCATACGGGCTGCTGCGGCTCACGCACAAAACGCAGCCCGGCGTGCGCAAACGCTTCCGCGTACGGCGGCGATTCGACTCCGCGCACATATCGCCTGAAAAAGTCGCTCATCTCCGAGCCCGCGACTGCCGAAACCATCCGTTCAAAATCTTCCGCTCTGTAACCACGCCCGCGTAGATAGTAAGTCGCGTTCGGACTCTTCAAATAAAACTCTTCATACATGCGACGCATCACGTCATCGAGTGAAGCTTTGCCGTTGGTCTTGCCGCGAATCAATAGATCCAGGACCAGCCCGAGTGTTTCACCCTTTGAATAATAACTAATCGATGTGTTGGCGAGATTCGTCTTTTGCGCGTGCGGAGCGTCATCGATGAAAGGCGCGGACAGCGAAGACTCTTCCGCGCTCATCAAGCGGCTGCCGGGAGAGTTCTCGACTTCGGTGATCTGCTGCACCAGCGTGGCCCAAAGCTTTGCATCATTCCACAACCCGGCACGGCGCTGCATCAGATGGCCGTAATAATTTGTGATGCCTTCCGCAATCCACAGCCCGCGCGTGTTGGCGGGCCGGGTGAAATCCCACGGGCCCAGTTCGATCGGACGCAGCCGTTTCACATTCCAAACGTGAAAGAACTCATGCGCGATTGCGTCGAGTGCCTCGTCATACATGCTCGGGTCCGCGAGGGCGCCGGGCATGATGATTTGCGTCGAAGTCAGATGTTCCATGCCGTCGCTTGAGTGACCATCGTTGGCGAAGTGAACCAGAAAGGTGTAGGAATTAAATTCCGGTGGGCCCCACATCGCGGTTTCAGTTTTCACGATCTTTTCGATATCGCGTACCAGCGCGCGCCGCTTGCCGCCCTCGTTACCCAGCGAATGAACGATAACGTGGTAATCCTTGCCGCCAACTTTGAAATCATCTTCGGTCCAGTCCGGTGCAATTTCAGTGGGCGTGTCGATCATGATGTCCCAGTTGGGAAACTGCCAGTCTTGTTGATTGGCCCGGTCAGTGCGGCCATTCACTATTCGCCAATTCTGCGGTGGGTCAATCGAAAGTGCGACAGGATCCTGCTTATGATTCACCACGTACATGAAGACGCAGCCGCCGTTGAAATTCGCGTGGCGTGAATCGAGCTCTGAAAAAGTTCCGGAGAGATCGTTGGCGAAGACTTTGTAGTTCAGGGTTAAAGTGACGCCTCGATTTCCATGCAGATCCGGACGCCAAGTCTGATCGTCGACGCGCCAGACCGTCGACACGCCAGATGGGCAGCTCTTCGGCAGGGCGATTCCGCGTTCGTCATATTGGGTGAGACAGCCAACCTCCGCGTGCACTTCCTGAACATTCTTCGCGAAATCAAATACGGCATAACGTCCTGGCGACCACTTTGGCATTTGAAAGTCGAGCGACTCGATCCTGGCTGCGGCCGGAATATCTACGTCGATGCTGACTTCAAAAAGATGTGAGCTCGGATGCGGCATCGCCAGGTGGTAATGAATTTTGAGCGGTTCGTCCTGACCAACGATAGCGACGCTGATCGTCAGCAGCAAAAGCGTCAAAGACGCCACTTGGGCGATAGAAACTTTCAGCTTATTCATCATTCGATCCGCAGATTACACAGATTCCCGCAACTTACAAAGCGCAGCCCGGAGTTTCTCTTAAGATCGTCCCATAGAAACAAGTCCCCATATTTTGTGGACTATTTAGTCAGCAAAATCCGCGGATTGTTTTTTCGATGATGACCGAACTAAGATGTCTCCATGCCCGCAACCGAGCGACTTTATTATCAAGATTCCCGCCTCCTCGAATTCGATGCTCGCGTCATAAGTCTCAGCGAGCTCGATGACGGTCAGATCGCGGTCACGCTCGATCGTACTGCTTTCTATCCCACCGGCGGTGGCCAACCTACAGATACGGGTATGCTTGGCGATGCTCGGGTAGTTGATTGCATTGATGCGGAAGACGAAGGCGTGCTGCATGTAATTCAGGGGCCCGCGCCTGACGTGGGCGACAGCGTTCACGGCAAAATCGACTGGCTCCGACGGCTCGATCATCTGCAACAGCACACGGGTCAGCACATTCTTTCAGCAGCGTTTGTTCAACTGTTCGACGCGCCGACGGTGAGCTTCCGCGTGCTCGAGCACGACTGCGAGATCGATGTCGCGCTCGGCAATCCGACTGACGAATGGATCGAACAGGCGGTCGATCTCGCCAATCAAATCATCTGGGAGAATCGATCGGTCTCAACTCGACAAGTGACGCCGGAAGAGGCCGCATCTTTGCCGTTGCGTAAAGAACCCGCGCGCGCAGGCGAGCTGCGACTGATCGAAATCGGTGAATTCGATCTGACTCCCTGTGGTGGCACGCATGCGAGTTCAACGGGAGAAGTCGGAGTGATCGCTGTGCGTTCATGGGAGCGCGCTAAAGGACTCGCGCGGATCCACTTCATGGCTGGACTTCGTGCGCTCGCCGATTATCGCAAAGCTAACCAAACCGCGCGCGAAGTGGCGGCATTATTCAGCGCCGGACGCGAAGATTCTCCGGCGCTGGTCATGCGATTAGTTGAAGAAAGCAAGAGACTCAGGCGCCGTATCGGTGAGCTTGAACAAGTCGCTTGCCGCGTCGAAGCCGAGGATCTGCTTCGTGGCAACTCCGAGACGGTGAGCCAGGCCTTGTCAAATGGAGCTCACGACGGCATCCGAATAATCGCCAGAGTCTATGACGATCGCGACGCGGATTCGCTCAAGCATCTCGCGCTCGCGCTGGTCGCCCACCCAAAGACCGTTGCACTTTTGGGTTCACGTGACGGTGACACCGCGCGCCTGGTCTTCGCGCGTTCGACCGATGCGCCCGGCGACATGAATGCACTCATGCGCAGAGCTTGTTCGCAAATTGATGGTCGCGGAGGCGGTAAACCGGATATGGCGCAAGGCGGGGGGAAGGATGTCGAGAAAGTTGCCGCAGCGCTTGCAGAGGCAGCCAAGACCGTGATCTGAATCCGCGAATCAGACAGATTGCATCTATTCAGCGGTTGAGCGAAAGGAGCTGCGGTTCGGTTTCAATGTCGTCGATTTCCAAACTGAACTTTCACAAGACTAAAGATCGAAAGTAGCTCAGCTCTCTTCTTGTTTTTACTGCACAGACGCTTTCTGCTTTGTTGCCGTCAATGCAATCTGCGCAATCTGGCGTAGTCTCAAAGCTTGAAACTCGAAACTCGAAACTGTATTCTTCGTCGCGTGGGGCAGTAGCTCAGTTTGGCAGAGCGCCGCGTTCGCAATGCGGAGGTCAGGGGTTCGATCCCCCTCTGCTCCACCAGAACTCTTCCATTCTTCCACGTCTGAATTTCCACGTAGCCAATAGATGTCCAATTTCTTCTCGCGCGAGGTGAGAACAGCGTCAGCACGAGCTGAAGTCCATCAATGCCTCCAGATCGGATGAGATTCCCGAGTTACCGGCAGCGATTATTGTTGGGAGGCAAATCTTCCCGACCAACCAGCGTCAGTCCTTTCTCAGGCATGACCGTTGAACAACGACCAATGTCCAGACATGAGTCCTTTTAATGACCCCTATTAAAACAATGAGTTGGATCTATGGCAACGTCCTTCGTAGACTTTGCATACAACAGTGGCACCAACAAGCCGATGGCTTTACGCGCACCCACCACAATCACCTCGAACTCACCTGCTCTCACAATAAATAAATCAAACGACAAAAGAGTATATGGATATGAAAAACACATCAGAAAGTTCCAAACATTATTTACTAGCCAGTGATTTCGATCAGACTTTGAGCTTCAACGATTCGGGAATTGTTCTCAGTGAACTCTTAGGTAACTCTAGGTTTGGCGAGAAAGTCGCGGGCCTGTCGACGATCAACCTGGTGCAGCAGGGAGGGGAACTGGCCTACTTGCTGTTGCACGACCCGGAATATCGTTGTGTCCGCAAAGAGCACCTGGTCGAGGTGGGTAAACGGATCCGCCTAAAACAGAACATCGAGGGTTTGTCGCGGTTCCTCGAGAAGGGCTTTGACGGCTACCGTTTCTCCTTCTATGTTGTTTCAGCCGCGCCGGAAGAAGTGATTCAATCGGCGCTCGAAGGGCTGATTCCACCGGATCACATTTTCGGGACGCAGTTCCGCTACAACCAGTCCACCGGCGAGATAGACTCGATCGTCCGCGTTCCTGCCGGCTACGGAAAGGTTACGGTGATTGATGAGCTGCATTCAACCCTGCAAGTGAGTTACGACCGCATCGTCTATGTTGGCGACGGCAGCTCAGACGTTCACGTGATGTTGCACGTCAACCGCCAGGAGGGCTTTACGGTCGCCGTTTCTGAGGCCAAGCATATCGCTCAGATCGCTAAGCGGAGTGTGCTCAGCGACGACGCGCTGAGCGTGTTGGTTCCAATTCTGGAAGACATCGTGGGCTGGGACTCAGTGCGTATTCGATCGCTCTTCGAATCACAAGGCTTTTTGATTCAGGAGTGGGACAAGGTGCGGACGGATTGGCTGACCATCCGTGGCGTACCCAATGGTCCTGACTCGGCTTTGACGTTATTGGAGGCCGCTAATGCTTGACGGTCTCGGGTGGATAGCGACGGCGCTCTTCGCGGCTTCCTACTTCTGTAAGACTTCCAGACCCATGCGTCGTCTCCAGGCGGCGGCCGCTCTTTTGTGGGTCGGGTATGGCATCTGGATGAATGCCCTGCCGATAATTGTGGCCAACGTGATCGTGGCTGCGTTGGCCGTTTATTCCGACTGGAAGCAACCGCAGTTTTCGAGCGCGGGGCAGGTTACTAAGTGAGGTCCCTCTTCTTTCTCGCGACGTTTTTCAAAAGACTACTGCAGAATTGATCTAATGGATAGGATCCTCACTTCGGCAATTGTTCAGCGATCAGATGAGTTATCCTGGGCGGCTGAGGATCGAGATTAAACGCCTGAGCACGTTGTTCTAGTTCGCGATCCTCGGCAGTGACTCTTTCGTGCTGCTGCAGATGCTCGGCCCTTACCAGTGCTAGCGTTGACGAAGAGCACATCGATCTTCCCAAAGTGCTCGAAGAGACCATAAATAGTTTTCAAGCACAGGTGCCGATGAGGCGGTTTGGACGGCCGGAAGAAATTGCAGTCAACGTTCTATGTGCCGGGTCAGCATGGTTATGCCGATTACCCGACGTTGGCGCCAAAAGTCCAAGCTTCCGCGTGATGGAGGCTGTGCAGACAACATGAATAAATAGTTAAAGAGGAGTCACAAAGAATTGAGTGAGAGAGTTAGGTTCCCGGCTCCCGAACACGCACGCTTCACAATAGATATGGTTTATCATTGAGCACCAATCTGAAGTCGGGAATCGCAATGACAAAAATGATCGACCTTAGTAAGGCAGTTGCTCGGGGAGACGCACCTCCGCCCGCGATCGCCAAGCTGATCGGTTTCGATCTTGTCTCGGTCAACCCCGGTGAAGCAGTCATCGAGTTTCAAGCAACTGAGGCACACGCCAATCCAATGGGCACGCTTCACGGCGGCGTCCTTTGCGACATTGCCGACGCCGCCATGGGGATCGCCTATTCGTCAAATCTTGAAGAGGGTGAATCCTTCACGACGCTTGAACTCAAGATCAACTTTTTAAAACCAATCTGGAAGGCCCGGTTGCGTGCTATTGGCCGCGTTGTGAAACAAGGCCGCACGGTGGGATTGGTTGAGTGCGATATTACCGACGAGAAAGGAACCCTGGTCGCGCGTGCTACGAGTACCTGCATGACCCTTCGAGGCGAGCCAGCCCAGGGAAGATGAGCGCGCGCCTTACTTATTATGCCTGACACGGACATCGTTGAACCTCGGGATGCGGCGTTGATGAATCGTAGAGTAGTCGTTACGGGTCTTGGTCTGGTTACGCCGTTGGGTAACACGGTCGAGGTGACGTGGGCAGGTTTGATGGCGGGCAAGAGTGGCGCAGGTCCAATCACAAAGTTTGATACCAGTAATTTTCCCGTGCGCTTCGCCTGCGAAGTCAAAGATTTCGATCCACTTGGCTATATAGAGAAGAAAGAGGCGCGTAAGATGGGCGCGTTCACGCATTACGCCATCGCCGCCTCAGACGAGGCAATCGCCGACAGCGGCCTGAAGATCACGGATGAGAACGCGGAGAGTGTCGGCACCTACATCAGTAGCGGCATCGGTGACTTTTGGGGAATCGAGCGAGAACACTCGAAGCTTTTGCGCGGAGGACCGAGAGCCGTCTCGCCTTTCTTCATCGTCTCTATACTAGCCAACATGGCGGCTGGGCAGGTATCGATCAGAAACGGGTTGAAGGGGCCAAACTCTGCGACCTCGACGGCATGCGCCGCTGGAAATCACGCCATCGGCGATTCTTTCAAGATCATCCAGCGAGGCGACGCTGTCGCGATGATTTGCGGCGGCGCGGAATCTACCATCACGCCGATGACCATGGCCGGTTTCGCGGCGATGCGGGCCCTATCAACGCGAAATGACGACCCGCAAAGTGCTTCGCGACCGTTCGACCGCGATCGCGATGGGTTTGTGGTCGGCGAGGGCGCCGGGATCATGATTCTTGAAGAATTGGAACACGCCCGCCGTCGAGGCGCGCACATCTACGCCGAGATTGTGGGTTATGGTGCGACCGCCGATGCTTATCACATGACCGCGCCGGACGAAACGCAGAGCGGCGTGATCCGCGCGATGCGGCGGGCAATGCACGATGCAGGCATCAGTCCTGAGACGATTGGCTACATTAACGCGCACGGCACTTCAACTGCGCTCGGCGACAAAGGCGAGACGCTCGCTGTCAAGAAGACCTTCGGCGCACATGCTTATAGGTTAGCTTTCAGTTCCACGAAGTCTATGACGGGACATCTGCTCGGCGCGGCGGGTGGAATAGAATCCGTGTTTACTGTGCTCGCCATACATCGCGGCATGCTTCCGCCGACGATCAATTACATTACTCGCGATCCCGAATGCGACCTGGATTATGTGGCGAACGAAGCGCGCGCAGCCCGCGTGGATTGTGCACTCACAAACGGTTTCGGCTTTGGCGGTACAAACGCGACGCTTCTCTTCAGACGCTTCGACAAGTGATCAAATCAGGAGCTGCATGTTATGAGCATTTTCCTCGCTTCCGACCGGGCCTCTTCGATCACCGGAAGCGAATATGTCATTGACGGTGGAAACATTCCCACAATCTGAAGCATGAGGGCTTCCATGACGATCGCAAGACATACGCTCGCGTTGTTCAGCATCGTCGGTTGTTCGCTGGATGTGCTCGGGTCGTTATATCTCGCTTATGATTTGCTGGGCGGGGAACACGGACCACTGCGAACTCTCACTCGGGCAGTGACCTATGGCGTTATCTTCGGAGTCGGGTACGGGCTCGCCTTCGGGCCGCTATTCGGGGTTGTGAGTGGCGCGGCACACGGCATAACAGTCGGGTGGGAGTTTTCGCGCGCTTCGAGACATGAATCGAAGCCGGGATTTTGGCATGACGCGTCAATGAGCGGCATTCGCGGAGCCAGCTTCGCCGTATGCACGGCTTATTTATATGGAGCAAGATTTGGGGTCACGTTCGGAGCGTTGAGCACTCTGGGACAGATCCTGGCGTATCGAGTCGGCATTCGGCCGACTATGGATTATCAACCCGCTACTCGCCCCCGCTTCACCAAACGGCAACTGTTCGGCGCGATAAATCGCACGGTTGGCTACGCTGCCGCAGGCTGTGTCAGCGGCTTAATTGCGCGTCAGGGAGTGACAGCCCTAAGCATCGGTTTGAAGTTTGGATTGGTAATTGGAATTGTAACGGTGATCCTCGGCGTCTGCATGTCTTTCATAGAATGGATTGTCGATCATCTGCCGGAGAAGGCCATGTGAGTCTTTGGGGTTGGGCTGCTCCTTGTCGGCTTTGCGATGCAATCCATCCAATATTGGGTGTCGTTGCTCGATGTGAGCGTTATTAGTAAATGAACAGCTATGGTTGGTGCCGCCTGATCCGGATTCGATAGAGAATTTCAATGTTGCTGGTGCTGGAGATTGTGGTTCCCGTCGCCGTTGGCCTGGCTTTAATCTATCTGATCGCCGATCGGACATTTTCAGCCCCACGCTATCATGGTCCGACCACAAAGCACTTCAACGGAAGAAAGTTTCGCAATCCTGAGCCTTTCGAACGGAGGGGATTTAGTGATCTCTTACGCTGGAAATTGACCAGCCGGCGCGGCCACTGGAACAAGTGGACAGACTCTAAAGCTGGCGATGTGCCACCACCTCGTGTAAATGGTAAAGACCTACGAGTTACCTTTATCAATCACGCTACGGTTCTCATACAAACTGAAGGTCTCAACATTCTTACCGATCCGATCTGGTCTGAACGCGCGAGCCCGGTCATTTGGGCTGGCCCCAGGAGACATAGATCACCCGGACTAAGGTTTGAGGATTTACCGCCAATCGACCTCGTGCTCCTCAGTCATAATCATTACGATCATCTGGATACCAGGACACTTGTGAGACTGCGCGCCGAACATCAACCACGCTTTGTAACTGGGCTGGGGAATCGCGCGTTTCTGGAGGCTCAAGAAATTACAGAGGTTGCAGAACTCGATTGGTGGGAAGCCACCAGGGTCTCCAACGAACTTAATGTGGTTTGCGTGCCGGCCAGACATTTCTCCCGGCGAGGGTTGAGCGATGGCGATGCCACCCTCTGGTGTGGTTTTGTCCTTCAAGGACTTTCGGGAAACATTTATTTTGCCGGTGATACCGGCATGGGCGGTCATTTCGTTGATATCAAGAATCGATTCGGACCGATTCGTCTAGCGTTATTGCCAATCGGCTCTTATCTCCCCCAGTGGTTCATGCGTCCGGTCCATATATCACCCAGCGAAGCGATGGAAGTGCACACCATGCTGGAATCACGCGTCAGCGTGGCGATACACTTTGGCACGTTCGCACTGGGTGACGATGGTGAATTTGAACCCGTGCGCAAACTTCGCGAGGCATTGAATGATAACGACAAGAGTGATTCGCGCTTCTGGGTATTGGAGCACGGCGAAGGACGGGACGTGGCCTGAGAAAATAGCTCTTCGAGATCATAATCGTGAAAGAATATGATCCGGAAAGGCGCGTCCCTTCCTTTTGGGTCATTTGCGAATTCACTCTTCCACGTCTGAATTTCCAAATGGCCAGATCATTGTATTCGGTCAGTCTTAAACCTCGCCAAGGTTTATTAAATGAATCGGTAACGAGTTATGATGACGACCAACCTGGAAATAAACCCACAGAGAGTCAATTGTGGAACGAAGAAACTTTCTACACAGTCTCGGCGCCGGATTGGCGCTTCCGTTGTTGAAGCGGAACTTCGCGGGTGGAACGACTGTCGCCGGTGATCTGATTCGCCCGAAAGCTTTGCGAGCGGGCGATACAGTTGGCTTGATTACGCCCGCGACTTACGTACCCGACCCTGACCGTCTCGCACTGGCCGAACGGACGATGCGATACTTCGGCTTGCGGATGAAACTGGCGAAGAACGCGGGCAAGCGGCTGGGCGACTATCGCCTCTCTGTTAACGAACGTCTGGACGACCTGCACTCGATGTTTCACGACCCGGAAGTAAAGGCGGTCTTCGCCATTCGCGGCGGCTATGGTTCGATGCATTTGTTGGATCGGATTGACTATGATCTCGTTCGCCGCAATCCAAAGATCTTCCTGGGCTATAGCGACATTACTGCGATGCATCTCGCGTTCAATAGACAAGCCAGACTGATTACCTTTCATGGCCCGATCGCGTTGTCTCGCTTTACCGATTACACGCAAAAGTATTTTCGCAAAGCACTGTTCGAGATCCAGTCCATTGGCAAGGTCACGAATCCTCCGGAAAGCAACGAACTGCGCCCAAGTCATACCCTGCGTACGATTAGGCCCGGTCTCGCTACCGGCCGCTTGATGGGTGGCAACCTCACGTTGATCTCGACGACGATGGGAACGCCTTACGAAATCGACACGCGTGGAACGATTCTCTTTCTTGAAGACGTTGACGAAGAGCCTTATAGCATTGACCGCATGCTCACTCACCTTAGACTTGCCGGAAAGTTCGACGGCGTTGCGGGTGTTATCTTTGGCGAGTGCCAGGACTGCCGGCCGAAGGATTACAAGCCTTCCACGACAATTCCTTATGGTCTGGGCGAGGTGCTCGACAATATTCTTGGCAACTTGAAAGTACCGGTGCTCTATGGTCTCACGATTGGTCATACGGATGATCAACTCACCCTTCCAATCGGCGTGAACGCGACTCTCGATGCAACGAACGGAACCCTGGAAATCAAAGAGGCCGGAGTCGTTTGATTGGGCTCTCGCAACTCCAACTGGCAAAGTTCCTCTTCAGTTGAGCCGCGTTTGTGTGCCCGGCTTGAAATGAAATAATGCGACAGATACGGCAAGCTTTTTCTCTTCAGTGAAGTGCATGAAGATTGGTATGACTCGTCCGCCGAAGGCCGAGATGCCGGTGTAGTCTCCGAAGAATACTTTCCGATCGCAGGCAAACGCGGGTTGATCGATCTTATAGTTGACGAAGGTGCGCCCGCCGTCGATGCTGCGTGCCAGTGTGACCTTCGTTAATGCGCCTACGGTGTCGCGCCGATCGTAAAAGACTATGTTCAATGAACCATCCGCAGGATCGACAGACATCCAGGTGAAGAACTGCACCTTCCCATTCTTCATATGATCGTCATTGACGCGAACTGGCGCCGACCACGTTTCGCCGCCATCGCGGGATGACATCACAAAGACGTCGGGGTCGCCATTCCGCGCGTCGATCCAGTTGACATAGAGTGTTCCCTTGTTCGGGCCGTTGCTCCAATCAACTCCGGTAACCGGCATGCCGTTCGCGCGATCGAGTCCTTCGACGGAAAAGTCCCAACCACCCGGCATCAATCCAATCACTTTGTCCCTGCCGAATGTCAGACCGCCATCAAGGGATTTCTTGAAGACGAGACCAGGCGGACCTGCCCAAACTATATAGACTTCTCCCTTCGGTCCAACTGCCGGCACGGTACCTTCGACGGTATTATCGCTGTCGCGGCAGTCACCGCTCGCATCTGAGATTCGAAATGGCATTGAGAACGTCTTACCACCATCAACAGAACGCGAGAAATAGATATGCGAGTGACAGTCAGGATCGGCACTCCCGTAAACATCGAATCGCGTCCATGCCAGATAGACACTTCCTTTGTACTTTGACTCCGGGGCGTTATCGACCACGATACCGGGTTTGTCTTCGAATGGGATGACGGAGTTGATGTGATTGATCGCCGGAACAGACTCATTCCAGATCAGGCCTCCATCTTTTGACGATTCGACCAGAATTCCGCTTTCAGCGCGCGGTGGCCTGGCGTCGCGAATTCCGACAAAGGAGAGATGAGTGTGATAAGCGGTGCCGTCATAGCTGAAATAGACGGCATCGTCACCCTGCGTCAGTGCTTTTGGATTTTCAACTGGAATTGTCTTCCACGTTTTGCCGCCGTCGATCGAAACATAATTGTAACTCCCAGCTCGTGGTCGTGGTGGCCGCCCGGTTTGAAAGGAAGTCGCGACGATGTTCTCGGGATTTTTCGGATTGGTGGCAATCGATACTTCGGCCGGATTGATTGCGTCAGCATCGCTTACCCTGACTACTTGCTGACCGAACGCAATCTTTGAAGGCAGGCAAACGAGGGTCAAAGCAATCGCCATTCTATGCCACGACGCCGTGCCTGTTTGCCCTCGGTTCCCAGTTATCACGAATTGACCCCGTCGGACTTTGCCGTTGGTGCCAAATAAACGGGGCTATGTCGGCGAATGGCCGCCAACATAGCCCCCAGCCCCTTGTTCGGATAGTCTTTCCTTGCAGGAGAAATCATATTAGTTCGTTGCTACATTTCAGTTAAGCGCGTCTTAATTGTTTGTTAATTCTTCGCACGCATCAGTTAGAG
>Ga0193749_1000010_pt1 | contig 20366 bp, 18 predicted proteins | sample L1s2metaG_FD_145081 | JGI IMG/M metagenome (GOLD analysis project Ga0193749, IMG submission 145081) | Soil microbial communities from a riparian zone of the East river system, Colorado, United States - L1s2 | ecosystem: Environmental > Terrestrial > Soil > Riparian zone | place: USA: East River...
ATCGGCAATTGGCGATTTCGGCCGGCTTTCAAATGCATCTGGCCAAGCCGGTTGATCCGGATGATCTGATTGAAGCGATCGAGCGCCTGGCGCACTCGAATCATGATGCCGAAAAAGATGAGTAGTCCAAAATCAAAACAGGATGTTCGGCGTTGTCACTGGGCCGGCACTGAATTGTCCATTGCTTATCACGATTGCGAATGGGGTGTGCCCGCCCATGACGATCAGACGCTGTTCGAATTCCTGATTCTTGAAGGGGCACAGGCGGGCTTGAGCTGGGAGATCATCCTGCGGAAGCGCGAGAACTACCGCGCGGCCTTCGATGGCTTCGATCCGCGACTGGTGGCGAAATACGATCAATCCAAAATTAAGAAATTGCTCGGCGACGCCGGGATCATCCGCAATCGTCTGAAAATCAATTCTGCCGTGGTAAACGCCAAAGCTCTCCTTGAGATCCAGAAGGAATTTGGCAGTTTCGACGAGTATGTCTGGCGATTCGTAAAGGGACGAACGATCAAGCGCAAACGCGGTGCGGCGGCCCAGGCACATACCGCGGAATCCGATGCGCTGCGCCGTGATCTCCTGCGGCGCGGTTTCAAATTCGTTGGTTCAACCATCTGCTACTCGTTCATGCAAGCCGTGGGCATGGTGAACGATCACGAAGCTAGTTGTTTTCGTTACAATCAGGTTGCGGGACTAGTTGCGGGGCGATAGCCGCGCGCGTAAGCAAGGTCTCATGTATTTGTTCGAACCTTCCCTCACGGTCGGCTACTGCGCCGTTTTCTGAGAAACATGCCAACGCCAGCTAACGCCACGTGTCTGTTTTGTAAGATCGCTGGCGGCGAGGTGAGCGCTCGTCTCGTATTCGAAGACGAAATATCGCTGGCCTTTCTTGATCACCGCCCCGTCTTTCCCGGCCACTGCCTCTTGATTCCGAAGCAGCACCTCGAGACTTTGAGCGATCTGCCTGAGAACCTGGTGGGGCCCTTCTTCAAGAATGCGCAACTTCTCAGTCGCGCCGTCGAGTCGGCGATGGAAGCCCATGGCACATTCGTCGCTATGAACAATCGCGTCAGCCAGAGCGTGCCGCATTTGCACACACACATTGTGCCGCGCCGGCGCAAAGATGGGCTGAAAGGTTTCTTCTGGCCGCGTCACCCCTACCCGAGCGAAGCAGAAGCCAAGTTGGTGCAGGAAACAATTCGTCGAGAGGTGGTGGAGTTCCTGAAGTGAGAATCAATCTCGCTCGAATTCGACGCCAATCGCTTACTGTTTAGCATTCAAGAGCGTCGTCAGCAGTGCTTCGAGTTCTGCACTCGTCTTGATGCGCGCCAGCACGCGGCCGTCGCGATCGACAAGAATCTTTGCCGGCAAGCTCTTAACTCCGAATATTTTTACCGCCACCGGCACCGATGTCTCATTAGTAGCTTGTGTCCAAGTCACGCCTCGGGTTCTAACAATCTCACGCGCGCGCGTCTGAGCCCTACGGGCAAAATCAGGTTCCATTTGTTCCTGCCCGAGTGTTTCACTGTCCATGCCGACGATGGCAAATCCCCGAGCGCTGTATTTCAAGTAGCTTTCCTGAAGGTGGGGAATGTCCGCCAGGCACGGACTGCACCAACTGGCCCAGAAATCGAGCAAAAGATAACGTCCCCGGTACTCGGAGAAGTGTCGTGTCTTTCCCGTGAAGTCCGTAAAGTCAAAGTCGGGAACCATTGCGCCCACGGCAAGTGTTTCGGAAGTCAGGTCGAATCCGGCTTTGGCCGTAGACTGATTTGGCACGGAATCTCCACCAGCAATCTGAATTTGTGTCTCCAGCTCAAGCAGTTTCGGCGCGAGACAAATAGTTTGGGTGCAAGTTTGATAGCGCACCTGCACTCGTAATTTGTTTGAGCTCGCCACGGAGCCGGCCAATGCGCGCACTGGAATCGTAAAGAGCACTGAGCCGTCATAATAGTCCGTCGCTACCTGAAAGTTTGGATCGTAAGACGAACGCGGAGCAGGCGAATCAATTTCGCCGGCGATTTCAAAGGACTGGTCCGTGGGAATACCAATCCGCGTCGGTACTGGACCGCTTTCGACACGTTCGGTAGAGTAAAGATGCCAACCGTTTTCGATCTGCGCGGTCAGTTCTACGACAAACCGATCTCCGGCCTTAACCGGTGCGGAAGTGTTTGCCTTGATCGACCACTTGATAGGATTAAGTTCTGTTTCCTGCGCGCAGGTGGTGATGGCTGAGAAACAAGCCACCGCCAACAGCGCCACCTTGAATAACCGTTGGGCAGACATTCTACCTGGACGCCGTCCCGGCTGAGGCCGTCTTGGCGACCTCGAGCTTGAGATAGACTGTTTGCAGGACGGTCCTGGTCTTCATGTCCTGCACAAAAGCGACCAGCGAGAGGTGGTTCGGATCGATTTGAAACTTCTTTTCGCTGAAGGTGAATGTATCTCCGCGATGTCCTTGTTGTTCGTAACTGTCCAGGTATTTTTTCAACTGATCGCTTATCGCTTTTACATCGAAGGTCCATTGAATATTGGTCGGGCCGGCGGCCGTCAGAGCGAATCCCTGCGAGTCTTTGCCGGCCAGGCTGCGCACCACCATCGGATGAAAACGAATTCCGTTTTCGCCGGTATAGCGCAGCTCGTCCTCTGTCAAAGCAATTTGCAACTTTAAATCCGGTGAAGCTGCCGTGACTTTGTCGACGGTCACGCTGGCTCTTATCCCGTCGCCATCCCCAGTAGCGGTCAATTTTAGTTCGGCGTTTGCCGGAGATTCGAGCTCCGCTTCCACTTTGGGATTTACTCGATCGTAAAAACCCTTCGTCATGTCTCTCGATCCCCCGCTGCTCGGCAATCTAAATCCATCGACGACCGGGGTAGGCGTGCCCGGCACTCCGTAATACTTACCGCGCTCTACGGTAGCCGGATTAGTCATCGGGTCGGGCAGCGGAATATGAAGATGATAGACCAGCACGACCAACTCCTGACGGTTGTATCTTTCGAGCAGCCCATCAAACCCAAGGTCGGCCGCGACGCACGGGCCGCAACCCGATCCGGTAAAAAGTTCAGCCAGCGCGGTGCGATTACTGCGCTTGGGAGTGGCCTGATAATGATCGAAGCGCAGACCTGCATTTAGTTTTCGATACCTTTCATCGAGCATCTCTTCCAAACCTGTTAACGAGTCGTGATGGAGCGCTCGATAGGCCGATTCCATTTGCTGGCGATCTGCTTTTTTCAGAGGTGACTTGACCGCTGCTGAGACGAAATATTCAAGCGCACCCGTGTGATCGCCGCTCTTCTCTGCAATTTGCGCCAGGCCGAGCAAAGCCGTTGATAAATCCGGCTCATTTACCAGAGCAAGTTTGAGATTTCTCTTTGCTTCTTTTAGCTTGCCCTGCTTGAGATAGATTCTTCCCAATGCATCCTGGTAACGAGCGCGTTGCCGTCGTAGCGCCTTCGCCGTGTCGTCTTCGTATTGGGCGGACCCCTTCTTAATCAGTTCCTCTGCCCAGTCAAGAAATAATCCCGCCTCCATCAGTCTTGAAGCCACGGTTAGATAAGAGCCGCCTGAGATGATGATTCCCTGATTTGGTTCGAGGATTTTCTCGGCCGCGGCGCGGATGCGCTCTTTCTGCTCTGGGAAGTTTTTGATAAGCGCGTCGAGGATTTCGTTTCGCGCCTGAAAAGCCACAAAGCGATCTGGATAATCCTTGATCACCTTTTCCAGGGCTTCAATCTTCTTCTGGGGGTCCCTGAGTCGCCGCGCCTCGTCATAGGCTTTCTGGTCAGGCGGGGCGGCTGGAGGTGTCGGAGGAGTCGTTTTTGGCGTGCCGGCTGGAATGGTTATGACTTGTTGCGCGTGCGCCACCGGGAAAGAAATCAGCAGGCAGAACAACATCGAGATGGCGACTTGAGGAGCCCTGGGTTTCATTGAATTCTCCTTTCAAAGGCCTGGCTGAAACGCCGAAGTATCTGGCAGCGGTTCTGAGACGGATGCCGGCGAGACACATTCTTTGGCCCGTGTTTGGTGGATATTGTAGCACAGGGAAATGCGCCAAACCTTGCGCAATTCTGCGGCAATTCAGGTCTTGGAATCGAAAAAAAACTTTTCTTCGAAAAATAAAACACATAAAACTTTGACGAGAAAAATTCTTTTAGGTATAACTCTGCCCGTCGCGAAGGTTACGGTCTTTGAGACCAGCGAAGGGACAGGCGAACAGAGTGGTGACACTCTGGGAGAGAGTAAACACAGAGCGGTTTGTGGTTGCTATGACGCCCGTCGCTGAAGCCGAAAGGCTTGCCAGGGAGGAGCCGAAAGGTTTTTCCTGGGCGCCCGGATAAAAACGGGTAGCACCCTTTGGGAAGGACCCGCTGAAGGGAAGCCATGTCGCTCAACGAAAGTTGAGCCTCGTTGCCGGGAACGTAACCGGCGGTGGAGGACAGCCACCAAAAAAACTACCTAAAGGCACCACGCTCCGCAAGGAATGTGAGATTGGTGAAAACAAACTGAATGTCCCGCAAGGGAAGATAGGTAAGTGGAAACGGATCGCGTGCCGACCGGGAAGCATCGACCGCCGATTGCTTGTCGGTATACAAATTGGCAGCTTGTGCTCGGCCAAGCCGAGCTGCCATCTTAGAAACCACTTCGGTGGTTTATAAGTTAGAGATTGCGCTGCTTTCAGCTTCGGTTGAGGGCAGCGCGATTTCGCTTTTGGGGCCGGGAGCGCCGACATCCTTGTCGGCGGACCGCACGCATCCCTGCCTGCGCGTTCGCGAACTACTCAACTGGCTTTTTCTCCCGCTCGCTGCTAAAGTTGCTGCCCCTTGACTGCAATCATCAACACAACAAGGAGAAAACTGAAATGAGCGAAACAGGAGCGCAGACACAACTCGAATTCGCGCCGGGCACCTTCTGCTGGGCTGAGCTGGCCACGACCGACGGGCTGGGCGCCAAGAAATTCTATGGTGAACTGTTCGGCTGGGAAGCGCACGATATGCCCATCGGACCGGACATGGTTTACAGCATGCTTAGACTGGGAGGAAAGGACATAGGAGCGCTCTTCCAGAAGGGTGAGTCGATGAAAAACGTGCCCACTCACTGGGCTTCGTACATCAGCGTCGCCAGCGCCGACGAGACTGCCGCGAAAGCGAAAGCGCTCGGCGCCACCGTGATGCAAGAACCTTTCGATGTTATGGACGCGGGCAGGATGGCGGTCATCATCGATCCGACCGGGGCGGCCTTCTGCATTTGGCAGCCGGGCAAGCACACTGGCTTTGGCGTAAAAGGGCAGCCGAATAGTGTCTCCTGGAATGAACTGCTGACCACCGACACGGCGCGCGCGAAGGATTTCTACACGAAACTTTTCGGCTGGACCGCCAACACGCACGGCGCGCCCATGGAGTACACCGAGTGGATGAACGGCGCTGAGCATGCAGGCGGCATGATGCAAATTGCTCCGCATATGGGACCCGTTCCGCCGCACTGGGGAATCTATTTCGCGGTTGTTGATTGCGACGCAACTTTCCAGAAAGCTACGTCGCTCGGCGGGCAGGCGATTGTGCCACCAATGGACATTCCCAACGTCGGCCGCTTCGCCGTAATCAAGGATCCACAGGGCGCCGCCTTCTCGATCATTAAGCTGACGGAACAGCACGAAGAGAATAAGTAAATAGGCCATGTGTCGGAAGCCCGACCGTGAGGGAGGGTCTGATTCGTTACTGTTGCCCTCCCTGATGGTCGGGCTTCCGACACTACCGAAGAACCCTCCGGCCTTTGCGTTTAGACTTGCCTGCTGATTTCTACCTGTTTGACCAATCCGATTCGCCTCACGTACAAATGTCCAAATGAAAGCGCGCGTCGTCTGGCTGATCCTGTGTTGTATCTGGGGCTCGACCTGGTTATTCATCAAGATCGGTCTCGCTGATCTGCCGCCGATTACATTTGCGGGCATTAGGTTTGTCCTCGCGTCTCTGATCCTCACGCTAATGGTGTTTGCCCGCCGAGCGGCCTGGCCCCGCACGCGTCGCGAATGGGTTCTGATAGCGGTTGTTGGCATTCTGCAATTCAGCCTTAACTACGGCCTGGTTTTTTGGGGCGAGCAATACATCTCTTCAGGTCTGGCAGCGGTGCTCCAGTCTACGTTCCCGGCGTTTGGTCTGGTCATCGCGCACTTTTACCTGCCGCAAGAGCGTTTGACGGCAGGACGAGTGATTGGCGTCTTATTAGGGGTCTGTGGGTTAGTAGTGATCTTCTCGGATCAGCTGAGCATTGCCGGGTCAATGGCGCTGCTGGGCAGTATTGCTCTGGTGTTAAGCGCCCTGTGCGGTTCGTATAGTAATGTCCTGGTGAAAGCGTACGGCAGCGAGATCGATCCTCAGGTATTCGCCGCATGTCAGATGATTTTTGGCTTTGTACCTCTATTGGCGATTGGAATTCCGACCGAAGGCAACCCGTTTTATTTCCACTGGACTACAATGGCCGTAGTTTCGTTACTGTATTTAACCGTGGTCGGTTCGGTCGTGGCGTTCGCACTTTACTACTGGCTGGTGCGGAAAATGGATGTGACCAACACCATGCTGATCGCTCTGGTAACACCGGTGGTGGCGGTTATCCTGGGAATGATCGTGCTGCACGAAAAACTTAACTGGCGGCTGCTGGCCGGTAGCGCGTGTATTATCTCCGGCATCGGGTTAATTGTGTTACGTAAGCGGCACAAGAGTGTGTCAACGTCCGAAGCAGAGCCAGAGCTAATACAGCAACCCTGACCGTGATCGCTATAATCCTCTTATGGCCATAGCATCAATAAATCCGGCGACCGCTGAAACCCTTCAGACTTTTGAGCCGCTCAGCCAACAACAGCTCGACGATAAGATTAAACTCGCCCGCGAGATCTTTCACAGCTACCGCCGGACCAGTTTCGCAGATCGCGCTCAAATGATGCTGCGCGCTGCGGAGATTCTGGAAGCTGAGAAGAAAGACTTCGGGCGGGTAATGACTCTGGAGATGGGTAAGCCCATCAACAGCGCGGTGCAGGAAGCAGAGAAGTGTGCCTGGGTGTGCCGCTATTACGCCGAGAATGCCGAAAGACATCTGGCAGGCGAGACGGTCGAGACCAACGCCACGAATAGCTTTGTCCGTTTTCAGCCGCTCGGAGTAGTGCTCGCGGTCATGCCCTGGAACTTTCCCTTCTGGCAAGTCTTTCGTTACGCCGCTCCGGGTTTAATGGCAGGCAACGTTGGACTGCTGAAGCATTCCTCAAACGTGCCCCAATGCGCCCTGGCGATCGAAGACATCTTTCGACGCGCGGGCTTTCCGGAAGGCGCCTTCCAAACCCTCTTGATTGGATCTGATCAGGTGCAATCAGTGTTGGAAGATTCCCGCGTGGCCGCGGCGACGCTCACCGGTAGCGAGCCCGCCGGGCGCAGCGTAGCGAGTATTGCCGGCAAACAGATCAAGAAGACCGTGCTCGAACTGGGCGGCAGTGATCCTTTCATCGTGATGCCCTCTGCGGATCTGGAAGCGGCCGTTACGACTGCCGTGAAAGCGCGCACGATTAACAATGGCCAGTCGTGTATCGCGGCTAAACGCTTCGTTGTCCACACTCAAGTCTATGACGAATTCGAAAAGCGCTTTGTCGAAATAATGAAACGGTTGCGCGTAGGCGATCCCTTGATTGAATCGACGGACATCGGCCCCCTGGCCACTGAGCAAATTCTAAAGGACATCGTGGAGCAGGTTCAGGTAAGTGTTGCTGCCGGCGCAAAGATCCTCACCGGCGGTCAGAAGTTCAAAGCCGAGGGTGATCTGGAGCGCGGCTATTTCTACGAACCTACAGTTTTGGTCGACATTCCGAAGGGCTCGCCGGCTTATCAGGATGAGATCTTTGGGCCGGTGGCTTCGTTATTTCGCGTCGCGAACATTGATGAGGCGATTGAACTCGGCAACGCCACGCCGTTTGGTCTTGGTTCAGCGGCATGGACCAACGAGGACGCCGAACGGGATCGCTTCATCGAAGGACTCGAGGCCGGAACCGTTTTCATCAATGGCATGGTGGCTTCTGACCCGCGTCTGCCATTTGGTGGCATCAAGCATTCGGGCTACGGCAGGGAGCTCGGTGTGTTTGGGATTCGTGAGTTTGTGAACGTCAAGACGATCTGGATTAAGTAGCATCGAATTCTCCCCGCGTTGTTCTTCGCGCCTTAGCGCCTTTTGCGTGAACTACAACATGGCCTCAAGAGTTTTCACGCAAAGGCGCAAAGACGCAAAGGAAGCCCAGGCACTATGAGGTTCGTTTCTTGAGTTCTTTCTCGCGTTCCAGAAGTTCTTCCTTCCGCTTCAATCCCCAACGATATCCGCCCAGGCTCTTATCTTCGCGAATGACGCGATGGCAGGGAATCACCATCGCCACGTGATTTCCGGCACAGGCGCCGGCGACGGCGCGCACAGCTTTCGGTTTGCCGATCGCTTTGGCGATCTCCTGATAAGAGCGCGTCGCACCCAGAGGGATGCGCTGCAATTCTTCCCACACGCGCCACTGAAAGGCAGTCGCCTGGATATCGAGGGGCAGATCAATGCGGGGACTCTTGCCGCCCAGATGCTCGAGTATTTTGCTGAGCCAAACATTTAACGCAGGGCTAATGACCGTGTCACGGGAATCGATCGAGGCATTAGGATACTCGGCGAAGAGCGACGTAGTCAGTTCCGAGTCTGAATCGCCGAGCGCGACTGAGCAGACGCCGCGCTCAGTGGCAGCCACCAGGACCCGCCCGAGCGGACACGCGGCAGTCGTATAGATGATGCGCATCCCCTGTCCACCACGGCCGTAAGTCGCCGGCGTCATGCCCAGCCGCGCGGAAGACTTCTCGTAAAGACCACGGCTCGATCCGTAACCGGCGTCGTACATCGCATCAGTCACTGAGGCGCCGTCCTTTACTCTTGATTTGAACTGGTCCAACCGGCGCGACTCCGCGTACTGCCGGGGAGTGATGCCCATCACGTGTTTGAACGTGCGTTGCAGGTGGTGCGCACTGACTCCTGTTTCCGTGCTAAGTGTTTTCAAAGTCAGTGGCTCTTCATCGTGGTCGTCGATCGCATGACAAATGCGTCGCACCAGATCGATCTGGGGATCGGCTGTTTGCGCGCGCCCAGGATGGCACCGTCGACAGGCACGGAAGCCGGCTTGCTCGGCCGCCTCGGGTAGTTGAAAAAAGCGGACCTGTTCGCGTCGCGGCCGTCGCGCCGGGCAGGAAGGACGACAGTAAATCCCCGTCGAACGCACCGCAAAGACAAAACTGCCGTCTCGCGAGGCATCGCGAGAGAGCACTGCATTCCAAAGCTCGGGATTGTTCATTACCGTCGTCATGTTGGTTGATATCTGTAGCATGTTACTTCACCTCGTCCAATTTGATGAGGCAATAATAGAGAACTGGCTCGAAGGTATCTATCCGATGTTTGCGGTCAAACTCGATTGTGATAGAAGGTACAGAGCCCCTCGCGGTAGCGAGCCGGTAACACCGGCAAGATGCCGGTGAACCGCGGGCATGGATGCCTGCGCTCCAGATAATGAAACTCGCCCTCAAGTACGGAATCCTCGTAACCCTGGTCATCGCCGCATGGGTAGCCCTGAAGCATTTCGTTCTGCGTCTCGAATCACAGCCCGCACAATTTGCCGACGTCGCCATCTTCAACCTGGCAGCCATTACTGGGTTGGCGCTTGGGATTAGAGAGAAACGAAAGATGAACGTCGGGACCCTGACCTTTGGGGACGGATTGATAACCGGGATCAAGATTGCGGTGACCTATGCAATTCTGACCAGCGCTTATTTCGCACTCCTGCTAGCCACCGTTGGGCCTAAGATGATGCAGCAGGAAGGCGAGACCAGCGTGGTGAAGGCTTTTCTCGGAGTTTCGATTGGGTTCGGTTTGTTCGGAACTGTGTTCTCAGCGATCATTGCGCTAGTGCTCAGAAGACGGTGAGCCCGGCGACTATTTGTTCGCGCTTCGCGCTCAGGCGGACAGGATGTCCGCGCTCCAGGAATTAGTCGATCGTCAACGCTTCATTCACCAGACGCTGCTGCTCTTGCGTGTGGACCGCGTAACTACCCGTGGCCGGACTGGCTGATGCTTCGCGTCCTATATATCGCGGCCGCTCGCAACGTGGCAAAAGGTTTTCCAGACGCGATTCCATAAACGTCCAACCGCCCATGTTCTTTGGTTCTTCCTGACACCACACCAGCTCTCTCGCATTCGGATAGCCGGCGAGTATTTCGGTCAAAGACTGCTGCGGGAACGGATAGAACTGTTCGCAGCGAACGATGGCGACGCGACCTCCTGATGAATCATCCAGATCCTCCCTGGCGGTCGGGCTAGTGCCGCGCGATTTCTTCCGGGCTTCGCTTAAGTCATAAAAGACTTTGCCACTGCAGAGAACGACTCGTTCGACGCGAACGGGATCGGTTAGTTCCGCATCGTTGATCAGAGGACGAAAGCCACCGCTCGTCAGTTCATCCAGCGAGGATCCTGCTGCCGGCAAACGCAACAGACTCTTAGGGGTCATTACGATCAACGGCCGCTCAAACCCTGGTCGAATCTGCCGGCGCAGCAGATGGAAATACTGGGCTGGCGAGGTTGGATAGCACACCTGTAGATTATTCTCAGCGCAAAGCTGTAAAAAACGTTCGAGGCGCGCGCTGGAATGCTCAGGTCCCTGCCCTTCGTAACCGTGCGGCAGCAACATTGTCAGGCGCGATTTCTGCTGCCACTTGTCTTCGCTGGCCGCCACGTACTGATCGATAATCGATTGCGCGACATTGTTGAAATCACCGAACTGCGCTTCCCACATCACCAGCGCATCGGCGTTAACGACGGAATAGCCGTATTCAAAGCCGAGCACGCCGGCTTCGGAAAGGGAACTGTCGAAAACTTCAGCGGCGCCCAGGCTCTGCCAGTCTGCGTATCGTAGAGAACGGCGTGACGTTGACTGAACGTGCCGCGGCCCGAATCCTGACCACTGAGACGCACGCGCGTGCCTTGCAGCGCCAGCGATCCGAACGCGATCGCCTCGGCAAAGGCCCAGTCCATCGGCAAGGCCGCTTCGCCCATCTTCGCCCGCCGCGCCAGTTGACTGACCATCTTCGGATTCAGATTGAAGCCTTCGGGCACCACCGAAATCTCACGGGCAATCTTCTTAACCACGCCCACCTCGATCGCGGTGTCGATTACCTCTGAGCCATCAAGTTCTACCGCTACCGGCTGTTGGGTATCCGCGATCTTCTGCGTGGCCGCGATCTCCTTGGCGCGTGTCAAAGCATCTTCGTAACGACGGATACGCTCTTCGATAAGTTGGTTCACGCCGGCTTCGTCAATCACGCCTTCGCGCACAAGTCGCCTGGCATACAGGGTGCGCACGCCGGGATGGGCCTTCACCCGCTGATACATTAGCGGCTGGGTGTAGCTCGGCTCGTCAGTTTCGTTGTGCCCCAGACGACGGAATCCGACCACGTCCAGCACGACGTCCTTCTTATAATTCTGTCGATAGTCGAGCGCGATGCGCAGGGTGCGATAGGCGGCTTCCGGATCATCTCCGTTGATGTGAAAGATGGGCGACTGGGTCATGCGCGCAACGTCGGTCGAGTAAATCGAGGAGCGGCCTGCTTCCGGCGACGTAGTGAAGCCAATCTGATTGTTGATGATGATGTGAATCGTCCCGCCCGTGCGATAGCCGCGCAATTGTGCGAGTTGCAGCGTCTCCATCACAATGCCCTGGCCTGCGAAAGCGGCGTCGCCATGCAGCAGCACCGGGAGCGCATGATTCATCGCTTCCTCGCGCGCGAGATCGCGTTCGGTCATCGCGTCCTGCGTGGCGCGGGTCATTCCTTCGACCACCGGATCGACGGCTTCAAGATGACTGGGGTTAGGAGAAAGAGTGAGGCCAACCTTCTTACCACTGACAGTTTCGCGTTCGCCCTCCGCGCCCTGGTGATATTTCACGTCACCCTCATCCGCCGGAAACGACGGATGCACTGAGCCCTCGAAGGCCGTGAAGATCCGCTCGCAGAAATGTCCGATGACGTTGGCCAGGACATTCAAGCGGCCGCGGTGCGCCATTCCCAGCTTGATGTCTTCGACGCCCAGATCGCCGGCTCGCTCGATCAGCTGATCGAGCAGGGGAATAATTGTCTCGCAGCCTTCAATCGAAAAGCGTTTCTGCCCCAGGAATTTCGTGTTCAGAAAACGTTCGAACTGCTCGGCGGAAATCAATTTCCAGAGAATGCGCTTCTTCACTTCGACGTCAATCGGTTCGGGCTGAACAAACTCGCGCCGGATCTGCTCGCGCAGCCAGAGCTTTTCTTCCTTACTCTGAATGTGCCGGTATTCGGTGCCGACCTTGCCGCAGTACGCGCGCTGAAGGATGTCGAGTATCTCTCGCAGCGTAGCCGTCTCAGTGCCACCCAGGCCGGCGGTAATGAACAGGCGATCAAGGTCCCAGATGGTCAGGTGGTAAGTTTCGATATCCAGCTCAGGATGGTAAAGCTGCGGCAGCGCGTGTAGCGGATCGATGTCGGCGATCAAATGGCCGCGCACCCGGTAAGCGTTGATCAGTTCCATAACGCGCGCCTGGCGGATTGATTGCTCGTGCATCTGATCGGCGCCCAGAAAGAGAGGATTCCGATCGACATTCCAGCGCAACGGCGCGTGTGGGATGCCGAGATCGGAAAAAATCTCGTCATAGAATTCGTGCTTACCCAGAAGCAATTCATGAACGCGCGCGAGAAAGGCGCCGGACTCGGCTCCCTGAATGATTCGGTGATCGTAGGTGCTGCTGATGGTGATGGCTTTGCTGATTCCCAGTTGCGGCAGGATCGCCGGCGCCATCGATTGATATTCGGCCGGGTATTCAATCGCGCCGGTGGCCACAATCAGCGATTGGCCGGGCATTAGACGCGGCGTCGAAGCGACGGTGCCAATCGTTCCCGGATTAGTCAGCGAGAGCGTCGTGCCCTGGAAATCTGCCACCTGTAATTTGCCTGCGCGCGCCCGCGTGACCACGTCGTCATATGCTGCCAGGAATTCCGAGAAACGAAGTTTGTTTGCGTTCTTGATATTGGGAACCAGTAGGGTGCGCGTTCCATCCTTCTTTTCCAGGTCGATCGCAATGCCCAGGTTTACCGACTCGCGCCGCACCCGCGAAGGTTGCTCATCTATCACTTCAAAGCCGTCGTTGAGTTGAGGGAACTGATCGAGAGCGCGCAGGATCGCGTAGGCGATCAAGTGCGTATAGGAAGCCTTGCGGCGATCGTTCTCCTCGAGGTGACGGTTGATAATGCGCCGGTTCTCGTCGAGCAACTTAACCGGAATGCGCCGCTGTGAAGTTGCAGTCGGAACCGAAAGGCTGGCTTCCATGTTCTCGACGATTTTCAGCGCGGCGCCGCGAATAGGAGTTGCTTCCGCTCGGGATTCAGTTGTGGCCGGCTTGACAGGAATCTTAGCGGCCGCCGCTTTTGCGGGGGCGACACCTGTGCCGTCCGCATGTCCGTCACGCGTGGCCGCGGTCCCACTTCCAGAGGTCTGGCGCTCGTCTGTCGCTCGCGACGCATCCAGGGGCGCGGAGGCACCGTCTGCTCCGAGCAACTCTTCAAAGTAAGAGCGCCACGATTCATCAACCAGCGCCGGATCACTGCGCCAACGCGCCAGCAAGCCTTCTACATAGGTCGCATTGGCGCCGAAGTTTTCCGCGATAATTTCAGATAAGTCGGTTCTAGTCTGCTCTTGAGCCAAAGGAATTCACCTCGCACACAGGTGGCACGAATGCACGTGCTGATAATTGATTGGTATGTTTTTTCGTTATGGCAATAGGTTAGCACCTTCCGATTCTGATTGCATCCGTCTTGCTCGGAGCGCGGACGTCTCGTCCGCAGCGTGTGCAACTCTTGCTCTGGTTGAGCCAGGACCGGCGAGACGGTTCGCGCTGACGCGCTCAATGCGGACGAGACGTCCGCGCTCCCAACGACGAGAGGCCCGCTGTGTTGAAATGAATTACGACCTCCTGAAAACTTTAAACTCGAATTAAAATCCACTGAATGATATTGTATGCCGCCATTCATAGCTCAATTCCGGAGGATCGAGTTCGTTCATGGCTGACGAAACCCCAGAGCCCAAATCGGGCTTCAGAACTGTTCTGGTCTTTTCGATGTTGTTCGCCGTTTTGGGCGCCGTCGTGGTCTTCGCTTACTTTGCAACCTTTCGGCGTCCTGTCACTACGGTTATTTTGGTGCGTCACGCAGAAAAGATCATCGATCCCAACAACACCGATCCTGATCTCAGTTCCGCCGGACAGGCACGTGCGCAGGAACTCGTCCGCATGTTCGGGGACGCTGGAATCAATGCGATCTATGCGACGCAATATAAGCGGACCCAGCAGACCGTAAAACCACTCGCTGACAAATTGGGCTTGCCGGTCAACCAGGTAAATTCGAAGAGCACCGCGGATCTGTTGGCTCAGATTCGTTCGCAGCATTCAGGCCAGGTGGTCTTCATAGCGGGTCACAACAACACTGTGCCGGAAATTGTCGCGGCTCTGGGTGGCCCAACATTTCCGATTATTCCGGAAACTGAATTCGATAATCTTTATATCGTCACGGTCTACCGAACGGGTAAGGCGAAAGTGTTGAAGCTGAAGTACGGAAACCCTTTGCAGGATGCGGGACCGGGAAGAATGCACTAGGCAGTAAGCGGTAAGCAGCCAGAGAGATTCGATCATGCGGGGCAGTAGCCTGACCGTAAGAGACGGCTCCATGACCTTGTTGAGGACATCTATGAAGAAACCACAGCTCAAGACGCGAAAGAAGACAGACATCGATCGTCGTTCCTTCGTCAAACTTCTGCCTGCGGCGGGTGCAGCGGGACTGGTCGTATCCAGCTCTCCTTTGAAGGCCATGGCCCAAACGCCAACGCCGACGCCGTCCCCTACGCCTCGTCCGTCGCCGACGCCGCTGCGCATTACTAAAGACATGATGCACAACGCCGAAAAGGTTATCGGGATCGAGTTGACTGATAAGCAGGAAGACATGGCTTTACCCGGTGTCAATCGCTCGCTGGATAGTTTTGAAGTGGTGCGCAAGATGGAAGTGCCGCTCGATACAGAGCCGGCGGTGGTCTTTCACCCGGCGTTGCCTGGATTCCATGTCAAGCGGGCCGCTTCGAAAACCAAATTCAGATTTGGCAAACATGAACCGCTTCAATTCAAGTCGGTCGACGACCTGGCATTTGCGAACGTACCGCAGCTTGCTGAACTGATCAGGACAAAGAAAGTCTCTTCGGTGGAACTTACCAGGATGTATCTGGGGCGGCTGAAACGTTATGGTCCCAAACTGTTGTGCGTCGTCACGCTTACCGAAGACCTGGCGATGAAGCAGGCGCAGGACGCCGACAACGATCTCAAGCGCGGCAAGTATCGCGGCCCGTTGCACGGCATTCCCTGGGGCGCAAAAGATCTGTTCGCCACGAAGGGAATCAAGACGACGTGGGGCGCCGAGCCTTTCCGGGATCAAATGATCGACTATGACGCGACCGTGGTAGAACGCTTGCGCGATGCCGGCGCCGTGCTGTTGGCAAAGCTTTCAATGGGCGCGCTGGCCCAGGGTCCGAAGTGGTTCGGCGGTGTCACCCGTAATCCCTGGGCTCCCAATGAAGACCGAACCGGATCGAGTGGCTCATCAGCCGGGCCGGCTTCGGCAACATCAGCCGGACTGGTGGGATTCTCGATCGGAACAGAGACTCTCGGATCAATCATTTCACCCTCGTCAACCTGCGGCGTTACCGGCTTGCGACCAACGTATGGCCGCGCGAGTCGTTACGGCGCGATGGGTTTGAGTTGGACGATGGATAAGATTGGGCCCATCTGTCGCGGAGTTGAAGATTGTGCCGCGGCGCTCGATGCGATCTATGGCCCGGATCAACGGGATCTGACCGTGGGGGATGCGCCGTTCAATTGGACGCCTGACCTTCCGCTCAGTAGTTTGCGCGTTGGCTATCTGAAAGCGGAATTCGAAAACTCCGGCTTTCAACCGCAGAACGAACAGCAGCGATCGCTAAATGAGCAACGCAATGCGATGTACAAGGAAGCTCTCAGTGCGCTGGAAAAGGCCGGCGTGAAGATGACACCGATTGAATTGCCAAAGTTTCCGACACAAAACATTCGCTATATTCTCACCGCTGAAGCGGCCACGGCATTTGACGACATCACGCGCGATGGACGAGTCAATCAGCTCTCCGGGCAAGACAACGGCGACTGGCCCAACACGTTTCGCACTTCGCGTTTCATTCCCGCCGTCGAGTACCTGCGGGCGCAACGCGCGCGCGTGTTGTTGATGCGCGAGATGGACAAGCTAATGTCAGAGTGGGACGTCTTTGTTTCGCCAGCGCCCGGCAGCGCAAGCTTGACCATGACGAATCTTACCGGTCAACCGGCAGTGTGCGTTCCTTGCGGATTCATCAACAATCTACCGCGGGCAATCATGTTCACCGGCGGTTTGTATGATGAAGCCTCACCACTGCGCGTCGCCCTGGCGTTCGAGCAGGCGACGAAGTGGCACACGATGCATCCGAAAGTTGACTGGGTGTAAACTTGCCATGAATTCAAATTGATTTCTATGCCAAGACGCAGAGCTCTTCCAACAGAACTAGAGAATAGGGTTCTAATTGCTTCAACACGACGTTGCTGTCTATGTGTATTCCTAGATCACAGAGACGATGTACGTAAGGGGCAAATTGCGCATCTGAACCACAATCCTAACGATCATCGATTCGAGAATCTGGTTTGGCTCTGTCTTGATCATCACGATGACTACGATGGCAGGCCGAGCCAATCGAAAGGTCTTAAAGCTGGAGAGGTTCGAGCGTATCGAGATCGACTCTATGCCAGGCGCGACCTCGAAAGTCAACGACATGAGGTTGAGCTTCGGTTATTAGAGTCTGCATCACATCCGGATTCGAACTACGAAGCATTACGAGCACGTTTTCCGCGCGAGTTAGAGTACCTCTATACACCTTGGCGATTATCCCCTTTGGCAAGTGGCGAATCAGCCGGACCTATTCGCATACAAGGCAAGCAATCGTATGGATGGTATATGTTTGGTGGAACGAATTGATCTGCCTGATGGAAGGATCGTAATGGCGATTATTCAAATCGTCGGGAATCCGGGTAACAGTATTACAAATACCGTTGAAACTATATGCTACCAACTGTGCGAACGATTTGAACTGACACCCCATCGCATAGTCTGGCTCGAGCATTACGATGAATATGAATGGGACGACTGGACTATGGTTACATTTCGGCGGGAGCCTCCAGATCGGCCCTTTGAAGACCCTAAATGGGAACCAATGACGCCTGAGTTGTGGGAGGATTTGCGATTAAAACCCAAACGAAAATTAACTCACAAGCACGGCACGTATCAATCTAAACTCATAAAGCGATTCCAGTGGTCCACGGAAGCTTTGTTGTAAGACTACGCCGCCTTTTCACTAACCGGCTTCAGCCGATCATATTCCCGACGATTCGCTTGCCACGCGTCCCAGATGTCCACGACCCCCTGTAGGCGGAGCCAGAACTCAGGAGTGGTCTTGAAGACGCGGGCGAGTCTGTGCGCCAAGTCCGGATTAACCGAGCGCCGTTCGCGCAGAAGCTCGTTGATTCCGCGGCGAGACACACCGAGCCTGGTAGCCAACTCAGACGGCGTCAATCCGGCGGCAGGAAGTGTATCCTCACGCAATAGCTCTCCAGGATGTGTCGGTCTTCTTTTCGTTTTAGTCGTCATAGCCTTCTTCATCTCCTTTGATAGAAGCAAAAGAGCGATCCACGAATTCACAAGAAATAACTCCAACTTGGTTCTGTTTCGTGCCGTTTCGTGTGATTTCGTGGATCGAATTTCTATGACGCAAAGACGAAGAAATCCCTACCGCTCTTTCAGAGGGTTTCTCATCGTCAGATTCAACTCAACCGGCACCACGCGCTTGAAACTTAAAAGACCCTTCTTGAACTTTCCGAAGACGTAAACGCGGCCAGTGACCGGCCAGGTTTCTTTCGTCTCACTCCAATCTCCGAGCGCGGCCAGCATGGCGCTGGGCAGATAAATGTAAAAGCGCAGCGGTTCGCGTAAGGTCAGCGGCTGCCTGTTGGGTAGATCGAAAGCGCGATGGTATTCGTCGATGTTGACTGACGTCCCGTTGACGACCATGTCTTCGAAGACGAGGAAGTCGACGTGCCCACTCTGTTTGATAGGCGACACGACGATCGGAACTTCAAAAGTAATTCCCAGCGGCGTGACCCGCGCCAGTTGCGGTTTCCCGAGTTGAATCAACTCGTCAACATCCTCGGCAGAGTTTGCAGCGCTGTCGGACTTATCGGCGCCATCGTTTCGGGTCCGGCCATTGTCGTTGCCGGACTTCGGGCTTTTCGTTTCCGGCTTTTTGATTTCGACAACGGTGCGCTCGACTTTATATCCACGGATCTCTTTAGGATAGGTGCGGGCCTGGGGCAAGACAGTGGTTACGTCAACTAACGCCAGGACGACGCAAATTATCGTCACGAACCTTTCCCGGGTTTTGTTCAGCATCGATGCAATTGCCAGATGTGATATTCCGAGACAATCCATATCGTCAGAGTTCAGGTGGCCCCGCGGCGGCGCACGCCGTGAATTCTAACTTTCAAGTTGAGAGACGCTACCGCGGCTCTTGCGCGACGATTTGATAAGCAGCGGGCTGCTGGACCGCATACTCTAATGAAGCGATCCCGGTCTTGTACACTTTGTGGCCGGTCAGGTTCAATTTCGTTTGCCTGGCCGGCGGCGCGAGCAGGGGAATCCCTCCGCCGAGAAGTAGGGGGATGATAGCGATCTCCACCGTATCCACAAGACCTGCGTTGAGGAGACTGCGGAAGAGAGAACCGCCACCGAACAGCCAGATGTCCTTGCCCGGCTCCGCTCGCAGGGCAGCCACTGTCTCCTCAGATTTCTCGGCCACGATCGTCACCCCGGGGTAGTCCTGCTGCCGCAGCGTCCGCGAAAAAACGAAGGTCTTCATGCCGGGCGTCTCGCCCCTGCCTGCCCGTGCCATCGTCTCGAACGTCCGGCGTCCCAGAAGGAAGGTGTCGAACTGCTCGAACAGCGCGCGGAAGTCGATCTCCGGGTTCATGATGATCCAGTCCGCCTCGCCCTTCGGCCCTGCGATGTATCCGTCCAGGCTTGCTGCAACCGCATAGCGAACACGTCGCATGAGAACCTCCCCTGATGGTCTCCAATCAGCCAGGTAACAAATTGATCGCCGCTTCTATCAGGTTGTCATACCCTATGACACTTGCTGCTGCACAACTCCGCCTTGAGCGTTCTTGATCAGCTCTTCAATGTCCAACACAAGCGCCAGACGGCCGTCGAGCAGCTCAGCCGCACCACAGACTCCGTTCCAACGCGCGGCGTGCCGGCCGAGGCTCCGCACCAGGGTTTCATGATGCCCCTGAACGCGGTCGACGAGCAGCGCGTATCGACTGTCCTCGTCATTGCTTTTCTTGTTCATTGCCACACCAGCGCCGTCGTGGTGAGCTCGCCAGACAATCATGGTCCCTTCGGTATCCGGGGATTCGTTCTGGCCCAATAGCGCGCGGAGATGAAATACAGGCAAGTCCTCGCCCTGCGATTCGAGGGGTCCGTTATCTTTTCTCGCGTCGCCCTCCGTGATCCGGGACGATTCGATCGCGTAAAGCTGATCACCGGATTGCACCAGTAGGCACTGCACCAGGGCCAACGTCGCCGGCATGATCATCGCAAACGTTGTACCCGCCCCCATCTCGGTCGCCACCCGCACTTCGCCTCCCGCTTGCTCCATGGCGCGATCGACCACGTCGAGCCCTATGCCGCGGCCTGATAATTCCGAGGCCCGGCTCGCGGTCGAAAAGCCGGGGCGAAAAATCAAACGCAGGCATTGGTCGGGCGACAGATCCGAGGCATTGTTAGCGATGCCGTGGGCGGCGGCCGCGGCCGCAATTCGATCCCAATCGATGCCCCGGCCGTCATCGGTCACCGTGATGTGGACGCGGCTACCCTCATTGAAAGCTGCCAGCCTCACGCGGCCCACCGGATTCTTTCCGGCAGCCTCTCGTTCGGCCGGGCTTTCTATGCCGTGCGTGACCGCGTTGCGCACCAGATGCAACAGGGGATCGGCGATCGTATCAGCGAGCGACTTGTCGATGCCGACCTCGCCGCCTACGATTTCAAAGTCGACGTGTTTTCCCCGGCGGCGTGCGGCGATGCGCCCGCCACGCGCGGCTGCGCGGCCCAGCACTTCCCCGGCCGGCACCAGGCGCAACTTAAGT
>Ga0193749_1000011_pt1 | contig 19085 bp, 18 predicted proteins | sample L1s2metaG_FD_145081 | JGI IMG/M metagenome (GOLD analysis project Ga0193749, IMG submission 145081) | Soil microbial communities from a riparian zone of the East river system, Colorado, United States - L1s2 | ecosystem: Environmental > Terrestrial > Soil > Riparian zone | place: USA: East River...
AGCATTTCCGGATCGCCGTTCTCAAGGGCGATGACAAATACCGAACCTTCGTGCGCGGGACGAACAATGCCGTTTACCGAAAGTTGGAAATGGATGGCAGCTCGAATCCAACCGCGAATCCGAACAAGAAGGGAAAGCCGAATTCCGAAGCACAGGCGGTGAACGCGCTTTCCAACCTGAGGCCACAACATCTTACGGACGCACTTTTGATTCGTCCGATCGATCAGCACGCGGCGGGCGTAATGTACGTGCAAAGCGAGTTCTTTCAGTCGGAAAAAGATCCGGCCAAGCTTGAAACCGACAAGAGAGTTATGCGCGGCTATTACTTCCTGGAGGAGCTACAAACAGTTGGCGACGGTAACGGACGTCTGATCAGGCGTTTCTGGTTCGACAGAGTTGACGGCATCCGCCTGGCACGTTTGCAGACTTTTGACGAAAAGGGCGTGCTGGTAACTGATGTTACTTATGGTGAATTGAAAAGATTCGGCGCCGGGGGCGAAGCGCTTTTGCCGGCTCAGATTGGAATAACCAGACCGCAGGATCATTATAAGATTACAATCACCTATCAGACTCCCGAATCCATAACTCTGGATCACGACTATCCACCAGACGTATTTGTGCTCGAGAACAGAGGGGGCTTGAAGGAAGTCGATCTGGATGCCGAGAAACAGCCCGCACCGCCGAAGAACCAACAGCCGGCTAATTAGTTTTCCACACCCAAATCCGGAAGCCTTCCGGTTAGGCTTTCCCTACGGCTTGTATTAATATTCACCGTTTGGGAAAGAGGCCCCCGCTCAGGTGGACAACTTAGTCATTTCAAATATTCGCCAGCGTCCGCTTCGTTCGGCGATTAGTGTGCTCGGAGTGGCGCTGGGCGTGACCCTGGTGATGTTGTTTACCGGGTTGTCGCGCGGGATGTCCGATGATTTGCAGAAGCGTTCGTCGAACGTGCGAGCGGAAATAATCTTTACCCGTCCAGGATCGTTCCAGGGTACCTCCACCACGGCAAACCTGAGTACGAAATACGTTGACTTACTAAAACAGGTTGACGGAGTTGAATCCGCGGTGCCGGTCATTCGACACTTTTATGCGAGCGGAGTGTGGGGAGTTGATCAGGTTGAAGGAGTCGACTGGGACAGTTTTGCTCAGATGAGCAACGTAAGGTTAGTTCAGGGTCGGGCGCCGCAAGCCTTCAATGAAATCGTAATCGATGAGACCAAGGCCAGCCGTAACCATCCTATCGGCAGTTCCGTAAAACTTTACGGCGAAAAGGATTTCAAGGTGGTGGGAATCTATGCGCCGGAGTCCGGCGCCCGCGCCAAGCTCTCGCTTGCGGCGATGCAGGACTTCCTCGAGGCCCCGGGCAAATGCAGCTATATTCTGGTGAAGTGCAAGAATCCTGCCGATCAGGTGGCCGTGGCGCAGCGAATCAACGAACAGATTAAGGGAAACAAAGTGCAGTTAACCGCTGACTTCTTTCCGAGCATTGAGAATTCGGTTCCGGGCCTGGCTATTTTTCTGCGGGTCCTGGTGGTATTGGCGGCGGTGGTGAGCGCTTTAGTAGTCATGCTCGCAATGCACACCACCATCACTGAGCGCACGCGCGAGATTGGGATTCTTAAGGCGATGGGCGCTTCGCGCCGGTACATCATCAGCGAGATCGAGAGAGAAGCGTTGGTCATCAGCTTCATGGGCCTTTTGGTCGGGTTTGCGCTGGCGGCTGTAGCGGGTTGGGGTATTCATAAGGCAACAGGCTTGATTTTTGAGTTCGGCGGTTGGTGGGCATTGACGGCTGCATTGATCGGCTTGGCGGGCGGCGCCGTGGGTGCATTGTACCCTGCCGCGCGCGCCGCAAACCTTGATCCGGTTACTGCGCTGGCCTATGAATAGCCGTTCTGGGGTTGAAGCTTTCGATATCTATTGTCGGATTAATTGGTAATTATCTACTTGACACAAGGCTAGCCAGCGTGGTACTCTCTTACCATGCTAGAGCGAAACAACAAGTTTAATCCTCAGATTCGCATTCTTCGGGATCGTTCATCCCAGCTTCGTCTCTCAGCTTCTTGGCAATTTCAGGGTGAAACAGATAGTCGATTGCTTCATCCGTTGTCATCTCTATTGGATGCTTTTGCTTCGTTTCGTCTTCGTTTTCCTGCATAGGAGCCAACCATGTCACGTCAACCAGTTTTGAAAGCACCGCGAGCGCCACGAATCAAACCCGAAATGGATCTGATGTCTCTATTCGAGAAGTTTGGCAACGACGAGCGATGCCGCATGTATCTCGAAAAACTCCGCTGGCCCGAAGGCGTTCGTTGCGTCCGCTGTGAGTCCGACAAAGTATCTCACATTTACAAGCGGAATCAATTCGCGTGCGACGCTTGCCAGTATCACTTCTCAGTTACCGCCGGGACGATCTTTCATGATTCACACTTGCCCTTGATGAAATGGTTCGCGGCCATAGTCTTGATTTGCGAAGCCAAAAAAGGCATGTCAGCTCTACAGCTCAAGCGCACCTTGAAAGTCGCTTACAAGACCGCGTGGTACTTGTGCCATCGTATCAGAGAAGCGGTCAAGGATGCGGACGTTTCGATGCTTGATGGTATGTGCGAAGTCGATGAGGCGTACATTGGCGGCAAGCCGAAAAACATGCACCGAAACAAGCTTGCGAAGCTTAAAAAGATTGGCCCTTATTACGATCACAAAACGATGATTCTCGGAGCCGTTGAACGTGGCGGCAACGTCCGGCTTCAAGTTGGCAGCGGCAAGACTCCCAGCCGCGAAGTCCTTCACGCTTTCATCAAGGCAAAGATCGCGGACGAGACTACCTTGATCGTTACTGACCAAGCGCAAGGCTATCAAGGCATCGCTGACAAGAACACAATCCACGCGACGGTTGACCACAGCAAAGATGAATGGGTGCGCGGATACATTCATACCAACACTCTCGAAAACGTGTGGTCGCTTTTCAAGCGTTCAATCGTAGGCTCTTACCATCAAATCAGTGTCAAGCATATGGATCGTTATCTCGACGAATTCGAGTTCAGATTCAACAACCGAAACAACCCTTACTTGTTCCGTGATACCTTGCTGAGACTGCTGGCTTCATCCAATCTCGAATACAAGGAACTGACAAAAGAGAAAGCGGCCTAAATGTCCTCAAGTCGAAAAGTTAGTTCGTTGTTGTTGGCGCTATCTACATCTAGCTCGACTAGCTTACTAATGCTGAATCCCTGGTCACAGCTCGCGACTATTCTGAAACTGCATGGTGCTCGTAATATCAACGGCGGCACAGTCTTTACCGTATGAATTAGCCGCATCCAATCATTCCCAACTGGCTTTTCAACTACATCCCACATCTGCGGGATTCCCGCATGTAATTTAAATTCCGTCGCTTCACGATCCCCCGTTATGCGTAAAGATAGAGAAGGGTGAATCACGCCGTCTAATAGCTCTAAATCTACAACTCTCAATCGAGTTCCCGAGCAAGTTAAGGAACTGATAACGGCCACGCGGTAGAGTTTATAGTCAACTATGCTTCGGCTTTGGGGATCGAGCGATTCACCCCTAAAGGGATGCACAAATCCCTTCCCGCTTTCGTCGAATGTAATATCGAGTTGCGATTGGCTAATAGGCGCGTTCTCAGCCGATGGTAACGGTGATGGTTCGGCATATTCCCCTCGATGTTGCCATGAAGGGTATTTGAAAATTCGCTTCAATCGAGGCGGCAGCTTTGCCTCTTTTTCATCATTCCGAATCGCGTCGATGCCGCCATCCCAAACCCTCACGAGAGCTTCATTAGTCAAAAATATGCCGTTTATCTTTATATGGTTTGGTCGTTCATAAATGAACTGGTAAACAGGAAACTGATTGTCGCTAACGATCTCTAACGCATAGTCGTTGTAGTTGTAGTCCCAACCTGCAGGGATGGCCTTGACAACGTTGTGCTGTAACTCAACCGCATTCCCTGTGGCTCCACGCACAGCAACGTCAGCGTAGAGCGTGTCGCCCTCAACGTAAGTACTAATTGGCAGCGTCGTGTGGATCGGCTGTTCGATTTGCAGTCCAGTAACGCGTTCGTGTTGTAGCTGCTTGAAGGGATAAAAATAATCCACTCCGCCTAACGTAAGCCTAATGATCTCAGGATTCTCCGAGAAAGTTGCTGGCTGCACCGACTTGACAGGAACCTGCGTCGGCGTCCATAGCGTATAGTAGAGAATCAGGCTAAGGGACCCACAGACTGCTGCTATCCAAAGAACGCGGACTGGCATTGGTTGCGAAGCAATCCCGGGATGTCGGAAGACGGCAACGGCCAGAGCTACCACACTTATTCCTAACGTGAAATTTGCGGTGGTTGAAGTCAATTTCCACCACCAGACTCCGACGATGGCCGCCGTACACAACCCGAACCATGTCCAGTAGCTAGAGAGAATCGTTTTGATCTCGTCCACGTTAAGCGCGCCCGCCCTTCCCCGATCCAAGTCGGATCAGTATAGGTAAGGTTTCTGTGTTTTGGTATACTGCGGCGACCGATTGAAAAGTGAGGGAAGCGAACGGGAGCAAAATCATACCGGCAATTATCCGCTCGTCGCAGACCTTGCGTCAAGTAGACAGTTACCGATTAATTTCACACGTGAGTCCAAAGTGATCGCTTGACCGGCTTTCACTCTTCTTAAATGGGAATCATTCTAAAGGCTGAGAATCTTGAAAAAATTTATCGCGTCGGCAAAGTCGACGTGCCGGCTTTGCGTGGTATTGATCTGACTGTTCAGGAGGGCGAATTCCTCGCCGTGATGGGCCCTTCCGGCTGTGGCAAATCAACAATGCTGCATCTAATGGGTGGTCTTCTGACGCCCACGAATGGACGAATCATCATCGATGGCGAAGACCTGACCGCTGCTTCCGATTCCAGGCGGACGGATATCCGGCGACGCAAGATTGGGTTCGTATTTCAGCGCTTTAACCTGTTTCCGACATTGACGGCAGAAGGGAACCTGCGGCTCGCTGAACGCATTCATGGAAACGGCGCGGAAGATCCTGATAGGCGCCGCGAAATCCTGCGCATGCTGCGCTTAGAGGACAAGATGCATCACAAACCGCTGGAACTGTCTGGCGGCGAGCAGCAACGCGTGGCCCTGGCGCGCGCGGTGGTTAACCGGCCGGCGATTGTCCTCGCGGACGAGCCGACCGGCAATCTTGATACTGAGAATTCGGCTCTTGTCTTGAAAATGTTTCGAGAGTTGAATGATCGCTTCAATCAAACCGTCATTATGATCACTCACAATCCCGAGGCCGCCGCGGCCTGCCAACGCATTATCCAAATGCGCGATGGCCACATTGTCTAGCCGGCGGCAACCGGCGGTCACGGGTCAAAATCTATCCTAACGTACTCGGCATCGTGAGTCCGGAACCAGATTTGCCTCGACAAATCCACGGTGTCCGGCTAATAATCACGCCGACGAAGAAAAAAATATGGGTTTCATAGCAGAGACAGCAAGGAAGGCAGTGTTTTGGACGTATCCGCGGACCTCGTGGCAGTGGGACGTGCTCTGCGTGTTAATCCTGGTTTTCATATTTCTGACACCCAAGGGCTGGTTTGAAAACAGCGCGTTTCAGCGCACTCATACGGGCCCAGCGACGGTTGCGATCCCGGTGGATGTTATTGGTAGTCAACTAGATAGGGTGGAGATTGAGCGGCGCGCCAGGTTGAAAGCCGGGCGGACTGAGGCGCTCATCAGCGACCCGCGCCCGCTGCGTGATGCGGCCGGAGAATTAATTGGCTATGAGGTTGACATTCGCTGACCATGCTTTATAATTTTCGAATATAAATCGGCCTGGGGCGCGATCTTGTTTTTAAGCGCACTCGAGGCATTCAATGGGGCCCGCAGGGGCCTTCAGTTTTAGGAGCTATCATGAGAAAAATATTTTCCTTTGGTTTAGCGGTTGGGTTGTTGTTAACGGCGTTGTCAATTTCTTCAACGCCGACGGCTAACGCTCAAAGTGCAGGGCTGGTGAGTTCCATTCTGAATCGGATGGAGAAGGGGAAGCAAAGCATGAAGACCCTGCGCGCAAACATCACAATGTGGAAGTACAACGCGCAGCTTCGCGATGAGGACACATATCAGGGTGTGGTCCTTTACATCCCTGGTCTGGGAGGAAGTCGAGCGGCCTTCATGCGTCTGGAATGGACGAGTCCCCAGCACGAAACCCTGGCAATCTCAAAGGGAAGCTACATGTTTTACCGTCCGCGGCTGAATACGGTTATTGTCGGCACCACCAGTTCAGTGGGTGGAGCCAAGAACAATGACGTGCTCCAGCTCATGAGTATGTCCGCAGCCCAGCTTCGCACGAGGTTCGGCGAGTTTCAGGATGTGCGCGACGAAACCCTGGGTGGCGGCGTCTGGACCCAGCATTTCAGAGTAACTCCCAAGGGTGCGGCCAGCTACAAGTACATCGAAGTCTGGGTCGATAAAGAGGGGTTCCCGGTTCAGACCAAGATGGTGGAAAAGAATGACGACGCGACCACCGTGCGTCTGACGAACGTGCAAAAGAACCAGACGATTCCGCTGGATGAGTTCACGCTCAAGCTGGACTCGAACGTGAAGCGAGTGAAGGGTTAGGATTCGCCTTGATTCCAACTAATGAAGGGCTTCGGGAAACCGGAGCCCTTCGATGTTTTAGCAACTGACGGACGCCGAGCGTTCTTGCCTTCTCGGCATCGTCGGCATATTCTTCTGGAAACCAACGCAAGATCCTGGATTCGGATGCGAAAGAGCACTTTTCTCAAACTCAAATTGCGCGAAGCCGCCTTCATTTCGCGCGCGCTCCTGTCGACGAATCACGTCGTGCTGGCGCATATCATCCCGATGAGGCGCTGTAATCTCGCCTGCGGCTATTGCAACGAATATGATCAAACTTCAAAGCCGGTGCCCCTCGAGGTAGTGCAGCGGCGGCTCGACAAGCTGGCCGAACTTGGGACTTCGGTCGTCACGATTTCCGGCGGCGAGCCGATGATGCACCCCGAACTCGATCAGATCGTCCGTCATATTCGTTCACATGGAATGATTGCCGGATTGATCTCCAACGGCTATTACTTCACGCCGGATCGCATCAAGCGCCTGAACGACGCCGGCCTGGAGTACCTGCAGATTAGTATCGACAATGTCGCGCCGGACGAAGTTTCGCGCAAGAGTCTGCGCGTGCTGGACAAGAAACTGCGTTACCTGGCTGAACACGCTGACTTTCACATCAACATCAATTCGGTAATCGGTGGCGGGATCAAGCAACCGGAAGATGCGCTTACCGTCGCGAAGCGTGCGGTTGAGCTGGGCTTCTCAACCACCGTGGGCGTGATTCACGACGGAGATGGCACGCTCAAGCCGCTCACTGAAAACGAAAAGCAGATCTTCCATGCGGTGAAGAAGCTGGGAAACAAGGACCACGCGCGGCTCAATTGGTTTCAGGACAGCATCGCGGAAGGGAAGCCTTACGAATGGCGCTGCCGGTCCGGTTCGCGCTACTTATACATCTGCGAAGACGGTCTGGTGCATTGGTGCTCGCAGCAGCGTGGTTATCCCGGCACTCCGCTTGAAGAGTACACGATGGAAGATTTCAAGCGGGAATACAAAACCGAGAAATGGTGCGCACCCACCTGCACCATCCAATGCGTCCATCAGGTCGGTATCCTCGATAACTGGCGCGACCCTCAGATGACGCCGGTCCAGATCCGGCGTGAGCAAAAGCAAAAAGAACGGGTGGGACAGGTTCTCCGGGCTGAATAGCCTTTGGTGTGCGCTGCGACCAGCGGACTTTGGATTAGAACAAACGAGCCATCTCAGGTCGTTGAGCTTAATCCCAAGCGGCGTCGCGCTGGGCTTGCCGCCGCACTCCAAATTAACGCTAAGCCACCGTCTCGTGAATATCCCCCGCAATCGTATAGAGCGTCACCGAGCTCGACAAGCCCAGCCCAGAAAGTCGGCCCGCCATGAGTACGACCGTCTCTCCTATCTCAACCAACCCAGCCTGAAGCAAAGTCAATTCGCCTATCTTCAATATTTCCTCTGTACTTCTGGAGCGCGAGATGCTTACCGACTCAACACCCCAGATCAACGCCAGGCCGTTCATGACTTCACGCGATGAGGTGAGCGCAATGATGCGCTGATCCGGTCTCAGGCTCGACAGTCGCCGCGCCATTAGTCCTGACTCAGTAAAGCAAGCAATGATGCGCGAATTCATTTCATCGGCCGCAAACGCGGCCGCTTCGCAGAGTGCGCGACTGACTCGGCCGCTTTGGCGGCCGACAAGCTTGCTGATAATGGATCCTTTTTCGTGGCGAGTTTCGGCCGTCTCGATTATGCGGGCCATCGTAGCGACAGCCGCCACCGGGTAGAGTCCTGTAGCCGTTTCACCTGACAACATCAAACAATCTGATCCGTCCCAGACAGCGTTGGCAACATCGGTAGCTTCGGCCCGCGTGGGGCGGGGGCTGGAAACCATCGACTGCAACATTTGCGTAGCAGTGATGACCAGTTTTCCCGCATCATTTGCCTGTTCGATGATTTGCTTTTGGTAAACAGGCACCAGCTCGACACTGGTTTCCACTCCCAGATCACCGCGCGCTACCATCACGCCATCGGCAGCCTCGATGATCTCCTCGAGATGATCGATGGCTTCGGACTTTTCGATCTTGGCGATGAGTGGCGCCGCGCTGCCGGCGCGCTTGATCAGCTCTTTAGCCTCGATGCAATCAGCGCCGCTGCGGACAAACGACAGCGCAAAGTAGTCGACATCCTGCTGCGCGGCCCATTTCAAGTCGTCTCGATCCTTTTCGGTCATCGACGGAATGGGCAAAGTTATACCGGGAAGATTAATGCCCTTGCGCTCACCCAGCATTCCACCATTGATCACCCTGGTAATTACGTCGGTCTCGGTCGTGCTTTCAACGCGCAGTTCGATGGCGCCATCGTCAAGCAGGATACGCGCGCCCGGGTACACATCGCGCGGCATGCCGGAATAGTTCGTCGCGACCTGAGTGTTGTCGCCTTCGATGTCGCGCGTGGTAATGAGAAATTGCTGGTTGGCTTCCAGCCTAACCGGCAGATTGTTCCTGAGCGAGCGGGTGCGAATCTTTGGACCGGAAAGATCGATCAGTACAGCCAGCGGGCGTTTCATCTTTTCAGCGCAGGCGCGGGCCAGAGAAATGTCCTGCGCCTTTTCTTCATGGGCTCCGTGCGACATGTTAATGCGCACGCCGTCAGCGCCCGCGGCCAGCAGCGCTTCCATCACTTTCGAATCGCGAGAAGCCGGACCGATGGTGGCTAGTATTTTTGCTCGTTTCAAAGTTGTTCTCTCAGAAAAGTAAAGGCACTACGGCCGGGACTTTGCGGGCATAGGCTTCGAACTCAACGCCGAACGCTTCGCGTAGAAGCTTTTCTTCACTGCGAACGCGAACCGCGGTGCCAGTGGCGAATATGGTGACAGCTATGAGCAATCCGATCCAGTGGCTGACTGCCAGGCCCGTCGCCAGCAACATACCGAACATTCCGGCATAGATAGGATTCCGCACGACATTATAGGGACCGGTTGTGATCAAATTGTGTCCTTCCAGTACGCGCGCGGCTAAACTCCACTGCTTCCCGAGCGTGCGCACGGCGGCTGAAATGAACCAAACCGATCCGATGGCCAGGACCATGGTTACAATTGCCGCTGCGATTTCAAATAATTTGCCCACGGAAACAATCGGGGTAAACGGTGGACGATGGGCAGACCAGACGACTCCGTAACCGGCGCCCTGTAGGGCGATCCCGATGATTGACGTGCGTTCGCGTTTACGGTCGGGCGCAGAGGGCGGTTTCTTGCTTAGAAACATTAAAAAGACCGCGGCAAACACGAACCACGACAGCATGACGACGCCGAAGGCGAGCGTGGGCCAGAACTCGAGATGAAGAATCATGCTTCCTTCGGTTCGATTCCAACGTTCTCGCCGAAGCTGGATCTCCCTTCCAACTTTCTTCGACGCTTGCACTTTTCACGGAGCATGTTGGTCCTATCGCGGTCCCGAAGTGATCGTCGACTTAATGACCCGCTCGATCTCAGCTCCCGAGTCTTCACTATAACCCACGAACCGCTCGACCAGATTCCCGCTGCGATCAAAGACAAATGCTTGCGGAATACTCTGATTGTCGCTCAGGTAATCATCTACCAATTCGTCCTCGGGAAAGCCCATCGGATATTGAATGCTGAATTCTTTCGTATAGGCGGGAACTTCCGCGCGATCGTCTTCACCGCCCACATTTAACCCAATTACCTGGAAGCCTTGATCGGCGTATTGCTGTTGCAGTCTAACCAGGTGCGGTGTTTCGGCGCGGCAGGGCTCGCACCAGGTGGCATAAAAATCCAGCAGCACGACCTTACCTTTGTAATTCGCGAGCGTCATCCGTTGATTGTTCGCCAGCGTCCAGCCATGGGCGCTGGCCGGCGGTGTAACTGGCAAAGACTTGTTTGTGGCTGACGACGAATTTGAGTTGGGCCCCGTCTGCGTCCGGCATGCGCCGCACGCGTAAAGCAGCAACGTCATAAGTGCAAGCGCGGTCGATGCTCTTAACTTGCTATTCAACATCTATCACTCACCATGGGCTTCTTCATTTTCCGAAGGTTGATGCGGGTCGTTCTGTTCGGTCGCTTCCGGATTAATCCTTTGGCCGGGCACCCGGTACTCTTCATTGGCCCACCGGCTGAAATCGAGCAATTTGCATCGCTCTGAACAGAAGGGACGGTAGGGATTGTCCGGCCATTCAACCGGCTTCTCGCACGTCGGACATTTCGGCATAAGGCAAAAGTAAGAAGGAAGAAGCCAAAAGTAAAGGCGTGGAGAGAATGACAATTGTTCGGAGCCCCGCCTTCAAGCGGACTGTGAAGAAATGGGATCCGCCTGAAGGCGGAACTCCAAACCAATCCGCCAAACTGCAAACTATGCCGAACTCTGGGGTGTAACTTGGCGTAAAATGACCGGGGAGCATTTACGCCATGACCGACTACAAAGAGAAATTTGACGATCTGCATCGGGCAGCTAAACGAAAAGCCCGCGAGCTGGACGAGAAACTGAATGTGACCGGCATCGTCGAGGACACCGCGCGCGTAGCCGGTGATGCCGCCCGCCGGGGTGCCCAGACGATTGCCGGCGGCGCTGAGCAATTGCGCGCCGAAGCCGCCGCGTTTGCCGGCGACAACAAACTCCGCGAGACGGCCGGCAAAGCGGTCAATGAAGCGAAGCGGCGGGCCAAAGATGCCGGCAAGATTATTCGTGACGCCGCCGGACCGGCCGGGAAGAAGGCGGAAAAAGTTTTTGATGAAGCCGTCGACTATGCCACCACGGCCACAAAGTTTGCCGGCAAAGGCGTCCGCGCTACCCGGGCTACTGCCGCGGCGACTGCGGGGCTAATGAAGGCTAAGGAGTGGGTCAAAGAAAATCCGGGCAAAGCAGCGGCAGTCTCTTTCTCATTAATTTTAGGCGTCCGCCTGGGCGCGTCATTTCCCGGTATCGACGCGGTGCTGCTGGGTTCTCATCCGCATTGGCTGACGCATTCCGCGCTGCCCGTCCTGGGATTGAAAAAAGTCAGCGAGAAGTTCGACGAGTATCTGCAAAAGCAGGAAGCGCGCATCGCGGCGGGTGAATTAGACGAAGCCGAACAGGAGCGAGTTGAATTCCAAAGGAAGATTGCCAAGTACGTGGGCGCACCTTTGCTGGGTGCATTCAGTTGCGCCGCCGGCGCCGTGATGTTCGCGCAGATCGCCAATCCAGTTGGGCTCACCGGCGCGCCAATAAGTTTGATCTTCGGCGGCAATCCGTTCCTCGACGGCGTGTGGCTGTTCGCCAACGGCGTTATTTGCTTCCATCAGGGTTATGAGTTTTTCATGATCGCGCTGGCGGATCAGGAGGAAGTGAAGCGAGTGGTAAGGGAGATTAAGGGGCTTCTGCCGGCAGCGTTGTAACGCCTTGCCTCGAATCGCGATCGAGATACTGAGAGAAAAAAGCCAGGACTCGATTCTCGTATTCATTCGGAACCAGTCGATACAGATCTTCATGTCCAGCCCCGTTCACCACCCACAGCTCTTTAGGCTCGGACGCGGCGTCAAACATCTGACGCGACTCTGCCAACGTCGTGTATTGATCGTCCGACCCCGCAATGAACAATTTTGGAACTTGAATACGTCCGACCCTGTCTATAGGCCGCAACTCCGCTGCGCTGACGCCTAGTCTTGGTTTGAGCTGCCAAGTTAGCAATGGTGTAAACGCCCGAGACCATTTGCCAAACCTCACGGTCAAACGGTCACTAACAGCTTGATTGATCGTTGGGTACACCATCTCCAGCACCAGGGCATCCGGCTGAAGTGGTGGAGCAGCCAGCAACGCTGAGGCGCCGCCCATCGAAACTCCAACGACTCCTATCCTTTCGCCCCGTGCGGTTTCGCGAAGAAAACTGATCGCCGCGCGAGCATCTCTGCTTTCGAGATAGCCAAATGTAATGTGATCTCCAGGGCTCTCGCCATGGGCCTGAAAGTCAAACAGCAAAACGGAATAACCAGCTTGAGAGAGAAAACGCGCGCGATCCAACATGCTCAACCGATTAGCCCGAATGCCATGCATCAAGAGAATTGCGCCGGTGCCTTTCTTCCCCGGTATGAACCAGCCATGTATCGTTGAGCCGGATTCGCTCGGGAACTCAACCGAGCTTCCGAGCAAATCCGAAGGCAACTTCCCAATTGGTTCGTTCGCGGGCGCGCTTAAAAAAGTTCCAGCTAACCACGTACCAGTTACGACGGCGAGCACGACTCCTAAAGCGCAGGTGATGATTGCTTTTCGCCTCATAAGTTGAAACGCTTCGCAGGGGAAACCAGAACTTGTCCTAACAGGAAGCGGGTTGCACTAGCTAATCGTAATCGGAAACGGCAGAAAGCAAAGCGCAAAGACAATCAGCGTGATGATCCCGATCGCCACCCGAGCCGCGCCCAGCGGCTCCATCTGTTCGGGCTGTGGGTGGCGGACGCGCAGCATCACTGCCAGCAGCACTACATAAAGAAAGCCACTGGGGCTGCCATGCCAGAGCCATCCTAAAACTGAGAGCCCGAGCATCGTCACAAACGCAGCGCGCCCAATCCAATGATGCGCAGTCTTGCCAAATGCGGCGAACGTTCCGTGCCCGCCGTCGAGCTGGCCCACCGGCATTAGATTCAAGGCAGTCACGAGTAAACCAACCCAGGCCGAAAGGTAAAATGGATTCACTGCAGAACTGTCCAGATCGATCTTGAACGCGCGCGCGATCAAACGAAACATCAACGGATCGTTGAAAGTGATCCCGCTCGATTCACCGGGGGGTATATTGACATGCTGCAGCGTCAGGACTCCCGCGAACGCAATCGGAATGATGACGATGAATCCTGCCACGGGACCTGCCAGACCAATGTCGAACAAAGCCCGGCGCGAAGGCACCGGCGACTTCATCCTGATGAATGCGCCAAAGGTGCCCGGCAACAATCCGGGCGGTTGAGGAATGAAGAAGGGTAGCGTGGCATCGACGCCATAGTAGCGACAAAAAAAGTAATGGCCGAATTCGTGCGCGGTCAGGATGGCCAGCAGCGAAACCGAGAACTTCAGTCCCGGCGCCAACACCGCCGGATGAGTGAGCGCCTGCCAAACGAGCCCGGCGATGCTCCTAAGGTAGTACCAGGGGATCAGCATAATAGAGCCGTCAAGACCGCCGCTTTGCGCGGTTGTTCCAGCGGCTGCGTCTGCCTCCGAGCCGGCGCACCAGATAATTCCTGAGATGGTGGTCGTGACTGCAGTGGCGAAAAACAAAGCGAGATGCAAGAGCCATTGGCGAACTGTGGGTTGCGCTGCATGACCCTCTCTGCTCGCGTTTAGATCGGTAAGTGACGTACTGATGTCGGTAGGTTCGGACATTAAGTGATGTTAAGAGTCAATAAGTTGGCAACGCTGACTGGGCCGTGAGAATGGAATGTCTATGGTATCGCGGCTTTCTTAAAACTCAACCCGCGGTAGTGAAAGCCTTTGCTTCGCTCCCGCGGGTAATCTTTATAAATCAAGTTGTGTCTGTGAACAGTTCGCGCCTAACGGCGCTTTGGATTTTTGATGAACCAGGAAAGAGTGCGCATGGTGGTGGAGGAAACTCAATTTTCCCTGACTCATTCCATCGAGCCGCCGTCTTCCCCTTCATCATGAGCTTGCAGTTCCTTGCCCGGTTTGAAGCGAATTGTCTTACCCGATGGGATCGCAACTTCCTCGCCCGTACGCGGATTCCGGCCAACGCCGCGCTTGCGAGGTTTGACAATAAAAACGCCAAAACCGCGCAGTTCGATGCGGTCGCCGCGGGACAGCGCGTCCTTCATCGAATGAAACAGAGCATCCACAGCCTGCTCAGCTTTCAACTTGGGAATACCGGTTTGATCGGCAAGGCGGTTGATGATGTCCAGCTTAATCACGAATTTGAGCCTCCGGTGTTTGGCATTCGATCGCTGATTTGTTCGGTAGAAGGATCCTATCTGCCGACGCGTGGGGATGATAGAGAGCCACGCCAACAACTGTCAAGCTTTACACAGCAGGCGCGTGGGTCCGGCGCAGGCAAAGATGCCGCCGAACCGCAGGCAGGGATGCCCGCGCTCCAGCGCGGCGCTTTCATGCAGGCAGGTTTGACAATGCAAGCGAACGACGGATAACCTCGATGAAGGATTTATGACGGACAGCCACGATTGTTAATGACCGCTCATATCAAGCGTCGAGGGTTGTCTTCTTCGTCCTACTAACAGCATGTTTGGTAAGCAATTTAGCCAGCCACCTCCTTTCGGCACCGTCCATCCGGACGATGACATTGACATCCAGGTCCAGCGGCCCAGGGACGCAGCGCGAAAACACCTATGGCATGAATCGCGCCTGCTGATCCGTGACCTGATCTTTGCGCTGATGGTGCTGGCGCTGGTAATGGTGTTTATCGTCCAGCCGGTCAAGGTCGAAGGCACTTCCATGCTGCCTTATCTGCATGACGGCGAGCGAATTTTTGTCAACAAATTGATTTACTACGACGACTATGGCTGGGCGCCGAAAATCTATCGCGGCGACATCATTGTGTTCTGGTTTCCCGACGACCCATCAAAGAGTTATATCAAACGCGTCATTGGTTTGCCGGGGGATACAATCGAAGTGCACGATGGCCATGTCAACGTGAACGGCCGCGACCTGGACGAAACCTATCTGGATCCGCGTTTGAACATGTCTCACTCCAGCAAGCCGTCCACTTACGTAAAGCCTGGATACTACTTTGTCATGGGCGACAATCGTGACAATTCGAGCGACTCGCGCATTTGGGGTCTGGTGCCGAAGAAATACGTCTATGGTAAGGCGCTGTTTCGCTATTGGCCGCTGGGTGTCGCCACCGTGATGACTCGGGACACGCATAACACCGCGGTTCCACCCGGCGCGACTTACCGCCGCGATGGCCTGAACGCGCCTGATCCGGATGATCGATAGATCGGATCGGGGCAGTAGCCCGACCCCGGGGTCCCCGACGGCGCAGCGCCGTTGGGACGGTAAGGGAAGGCTCGAAAGACGCGAGCAGGATGCTCGCGAACCGCCGGCAGGATGCCGTCGCTCCATCATGACTGATTGGCTGCGACTTTTAGGAATGATCTTTTACGCGCCTTTTCGCGGGATGCGGGAAGTGCGCGATCGCGGCGCGCTGGCTCCCACGGCGTTGTTTGCATTACTCGCCAATGAACTCTTTATCGGATACGTCGTCTGGGTTTATCTGAGAAACATTCTCGGGTTCCGCCTGCTATTTACCGGATTCAGCAGCCTGTTCCAGTCCGCCGGCTCAATCATGTTTGTAGCGCTGGTTTTTGTGCCCCTGGCGATTATTCTGACGAATGCCCTCGAACATCGCGCTGGCTACCGCCTGCTTTTCCAGCAGGAATATGCGTCGGTCGCGTCCACCTGCCTTTACGCGATGGCCGCGGCAAGTCTCACTGCGTTGCTAATCATAATCGTTTTTCATGTGACCAGGGCCGACATGGCGTTTGGACGAATGTTGCTCGGAGCAGTTCAGGAGCAGCTTCAAGTTCAGCCTCAGATGCAGGCGTTGTTCGATCCAAAGCTTCTGAATGCCGGTAGTCTGTTCGCCGGCCTGGCATTCCTCGTGTTCATCTTTTCTTTTGGAGGCTGGGCCGTTCCGGCGTTGGGCCTGTCGCTCAAGCTATCGCTTCCTCGCGCCGCTCTGGTCACGATCGTAAGCGGAGCCATCTCGTTTCCCGTTTCGTATGTGCTACTACCCGTCTTCAGCACAATCCTGGCGTCGCCTTTCATGCTGCTGATGCTCTTCTTTCTGTTACGCGGTTACTTCACAGGCATCGTCGGGAATCAACGCGCGCGCGCTGCTTTCAAGCAGAACCTGGAAGCGGCCACCATCAATCCGCGCGATTCATCGGCGCATTACAATCTTGGTTTGATCCATCAACAGCGAGGCGAACTGGATTTAGCCCGCGAGCGTTTTCAGCGCGCAATCGACATCGATCCGGAAGAGTTGGATGCGCACTATCAGTTGGGCCGAATTGCTCGCGCTCAGGGCCGCCTGCCTGAGGCCATCGGCCACTTCGAGCAAGTTGTGCAGCGCGATCAATCTCACGCGCAGCAGGAGATCTGGCGCGAGATAGGTTCGACTTACATCGCCGCCGGACAGTTCGGCGACGCGCGTGATGTGCTGGAGAAGTTCCTCGATCACCGTCCCAATGACCCAGAGGCTCTGTATCTCCTGGGCCGGGCACACGCCGGGCTTGGTGACAACCAGGAAGCTAACAGTTCGATGCAGGCCTGTATTGACGCGGTGAAGACTGCCCCGGCCTACAAGTATCGCACTGAGAAACGCTGGTTGAACGAAGCGCAGCAGTTCCTCAAAGGCCGGCGCGAGGCCGTGAGCAGCAGGCAGTAGCGAGATTTGGCCGTCGCCAGGAAGGCCCAAAGGCATTATGAAAGATGGCCCGCAAGACCACGATTAACTGCCTCTTTTTGTGCCTTTTTTGCGGCAAGAGTCGTCGTCAGTAACGCTATGGACAATTTCAAACCAGCAATCCTCGCTCTCGAAGATGGCCGCGTGTGGCGCGGGCGTTCGTGGGGTGCTGCGGGCGAGAGCACCGGCGAGATGGTTTTCAACACCTCGATGACCGGCTATCAGGAAGTGCTCACCGATCCTTCTTATGCTGGTCAAGTAGTGTGCATGACCTATCCTTTAATCGGCAACTATGGCGTGAACAGCGAGGATGGGGAATCAACGCGGCCGTGGGTCGAAGGATTTGTGGCGCGCGAGTTCAGCCGCATGGCTTCAAACTGGCGTTCAGAAGAAACGCTTGAAGATTATTTGAAGCGTTGGCGCATTGTGGCCATCGATCATATCGATACGCGCGCTTTGGTGCGTCACATTCGTGACAAAGGCGCGATGCGCGCAAGTCTCTCGACCCTTGATGCCGATGCCGAGAGCATGATTCAGAAAGCCCGCAGCTCGCCGCCCATGGAAAATCGCGAACTGGCGAGTGTAGTCACCACCAAACAAGCTTACGAATATCCCGCGGCTGGAGAAGAGCGCTTTCATGTGGTCTGTTACGACTTTGGCGTGAAGCTGAATTCGCTGCGAGAGTTGTCACAGGCCGGCTGTCGCATCACGGTGGTTCCGGCTTCAACGCTCGCGACAGAAGTGTTTGCGATGAAGCCCGACGGCGTTTTCCTTTCAAACGGTCCCGGTGATCCGGCATCAATGAACAAAGAGGTCGAGGAAGTGAAGCTAGTCGCTCAGTCGGGAGTCCCGACATTTGGAATCTGTTTTGGCCATCAACTGCTAGGGCGCGCATTTGGCGGCAAGACTTTCAAACTCGTCTTCGGCCATCGCGGCGGCAATCAACCGGTCAAAGATTCTCGCGACGGCCACGTTGAGATCACTTCTCATAATCACGGCTTTGCGGTGCAAGCTGATAGCCTGCCGTCCGAAGTTGAAGTGACGCACATTAATCTCAACGACTCTTGCGTCGAAGGCATGCGCCACAAGACACTGCCCATTATCTCAGTTCAGTATCATCCTGAAGCCGCGCCGGGTCCGCACGATGCCGGATATCACTTCAAACGATTTATAGATTTGATGGAGAAGAGAGTTGCGGTCTGAGTTCAGAGTTCAACCTTTCGGGTTGGCGCCGGAAAGCCCAGGCTAAAGCTTGAACTCGAAATGCATTCTCAGCCTAATCATTCCGGCTTAAGCGGCTTCAGTTCTCCGGTGAGCAAGTCCGGCCGCGCGCGCGCCATCTCGTCCGCAGTGGTGCTGACTGTGGGGCGTTCTAATTCTCCCACCGCCTCGAGCTCTGCATCTACGACTGCCTCTTCCAGGACCTCGGCGATAGTTTCGCTGCCGCGATGCTCCAACCAGTGGCGATAGCTGACTGTAATAATAGCAATCACCGGGATGGCCAGGAAGATTCCCGCGACTCCGGCGATTTCGGCTCCAGCCAGGATCGCCAGAATCACCGCCAGCGGATGCAGATGAATTCCCTGACCGATGAGCCGCGGATAGATTACATAGTCCTGGACGATGCGGAGCACCCCGAGGAAGATCAGCACTCCGAAGGCGAGGCCGAAACCCGAATGCAGCAAGGCCAGCAGCGCAGCCAGGATTGCCACCACCAACGGGCCGACCAGGGGCACAAACTCGAGCATGCCGGCAATCAGTCCGAGTACGAGCGGGCTGGGCAGACCGAGCAGCGCAAAGCCCACGCTGCAGGTCACGCAGATCAGCAGACAAGCCGTCAATTGCGCGCGGATGTAAGCTGCCAGAGTGCTGTTTATGTCCTGGAAGAACTCGTCGCCGCGCCAGCGCAGACGGCCGCGCGGAAGCATCGCCAGAACTGATCGCCGAAAGCTGTCAGCGTCCTTCAGGAAGAAAAAACTCAGAATCGGAATCAAGACTAACCAGGGGATGAAGATTATCAACCCCAGCATTCGTTCGAAGGCCGCGCTGGCGAGTTCACCACCCCTGGCGATTAGG
>Ga0193749_1000012_pt1 | contig 18518 bp, 13 predicted proteins | sample L1s2metaG_FD_145081 | JGI IMG/M metagenome (GOLD analysis project Ga0193749, IMG submission 145081) | Soil microbial communities from a riparian zone of the East river system, Colorado, United States - L1s2 | ecosystem: Environmental > Terrestrial > Soil > Riparian zone | place: USA: East River...
CGAATTGAATGAGTTCGGCGGGAGCGGCTTTCAATTCGGCGTCGGTCATGGGCGCGTCAGAAGCGCCGAAATCAACCGTTTGCGCTTGAATCTGCTTGATCCCACCACCCGATCCGATCGATTGATAATCGATTTTCACGTTTGGATTCTGCTTGCTGAATTCACTCAGCCATTTCTGGTACAGAGGGTTAGGAAACGTTGCGCCCGCGCCTTGCAGGCTGATCGTTCCAGTTGGCCCCGTGCCCTTACAGCCATAACAAAATATCGCAACAGCGACGGCCAGAAAGAGCGGAAGCCGCACAGCGATCGATGAGACTCTTCTTGAAAGGGGCATGAGTTATCTCCTGGAGGTCTATATAGAATTGAGCTAATTTCCGTACCACTCTACTGTCTGAGTGTTACATTCACCTGAACTGGAAGTTAACACGACGTTAACGGAACTAATGTGGGGCACATAAATTAGACGAATTACTTAGCGGTCGTCGGGGAGTTTCGTGGCATTACGAGATCGGCGTCCTCGATAAATTACGCGACTAATAACCGAAAGTGACGTGGCGGCTATTACCAGGATCAACGTTATCGGCTTAAGACCAACAGTAAAGAGCGCGACGGCGCCTCCGGAACCGGAAAAAGGCCTTTTCCCAGCGTGGACTAAGATCTGATTGCCTCCCGGCTTGGCAGGAGCAGTCGATAACCAACGTTGACTAAAGCCTCAATGCGGAGCGGATACGGCAGAAGCTTGCTTCGCAGCCTGTATATGTAGACGTGAAGACTTTCAACATTAAGCGGCTTGCGACTTCCCCAGACAAACTGCCAGAGCTCTTCCGCGGAGACTGCTCGCTCAACAGAACGAGCCAGTCGCGAAATGATTAAGAATTCCGTCCGCGGTAATCGGATCGATTGCCCGCCACAGGCCATGTAATAGTTCTTGTGTTCAATGCGCAAATAGCCGTCGTAAACGTCCTCAGCCGACTGGCTTTGGACCTGGCCGTCCTTTATCGCAGTCTCAGCTAGCGACATCGCTCTCGACCCCTTGACGCAAATATAGAAATCGGGACCTCTCGACCCCCAGGCGCACGAGAGATCCCGATGTTAATCGACTTAGAAGTTGAGGCGCAGCGCAAACTGTATTTGACGGCTGGTGCCGAGGCCAACGTCACGAACTACCGTCTGGCGAAGCAACCCAAATGTTCCACCCGCGGCACCCTGCGTGTAGGCTTGTCCCGGCTGCACCACGTTGCTGGTGGAAAATGAGTAGACGCCTCCCGCGAGACTTACGCTTGGCAGCGCCAGGTTCAAACGCGATCCCGGTATATCAAAATTTGCCCGATTGAAGATGTTGAAAATCTCGGTCCTGAACTCAAGGTTCCTCGTCTCAGAAAACCTGAAGCGTTTATTGAAGACCAGATCAAACTGTTGAAAGTTCGGTCCGCGCAGAGCGTTCCGCGGCACGTTGCCGAAAGTTCCCGGCTGAGGCGTAGTGAATGCAGCAGGATTCAAAATCAGTCGATCATTGGTGAGATAGGGATTCACTCCTGGCACAAAGTCAGGCCGGCGAACATTGCGAGAGGCACCGCCGCTCGGTGTATTGACCACCGCAATAAATCCCGGCGGCAGCGGATTCGCAGCATTGATGGTGCCGGGAAGTTGCGCGACAAATCCGTTGGCCAGGGTCGTGGTTGCTCCGCCGGCACCGGTGGGAACGACGCAACCAGCAGCATCGCGACACTGGATGGCCACGTCGGGTCGAACGATGCCGATCTCGAGCGGTAATCCGGAACGCGCGTTGACGATGGTCCCAATCTCCCAGTTGCCGAGAATGGCATTACCGGCTCCTCCAAAATCATACTTCTTACCCTTCCCGAATGGCAGATCGTAAAGCGCACTCAGATTGAAAGTGTGACGCACATCAAAGTTGTTGTATCCCTCGTCATAATCAAACTCACTGAGCGCGCGGGCATTGTTGGCGGCCGTGCGGGCCTCGTTCGAGCCGGACGTATTTCCCACCGAACGTGAGAACGAGTACTGGGAGTTGAGCGTCAAGCCGGTATTGAAGCGACGGCCCAGAGATAGTTGCAGAGCTTTGTAATTGTCATGACCACCGCTGGTTTTATCGTCGATCTCAGCGTAGGGGTTAAGCACCGAGGAGGTGCCGGACACGATTGAGAACTCTCGGATTGTATTGACGGCTATTACCTGGCCGGCTGCGTTCGTCCGGTTGACGATACCAAAGCTGGCCAGCAGGGTTGTGCCATCAACTATCGTAGTCTGGCCGGGCAGGATTCTGTTCGCGATGCTTCGCAAGAACAGGTTACGCCCCTGCGAGCCGACGAAGCCGGCGGTGAATACGACCTTGTAAGGTAGCTCTTGCTGCATAGAGAAGCCGTACTGGTAGATCTTCTCTGGAATAGTGTATTCCGGCGCATAAGCACGCGGCTGATACTGCCTGTTGTTGGGATTATTTATAAAGCTGGCCGCAATCACGTTCGGGTCTTGTGGAAAAGTCCCCCCGTTAAGTGTGGAACTAATGCGGTTTGACTCAATCGGCTGAATTTGATCTTCGGTCTGTCCCGGACCGTAGTAAATGCCAAACCCTCCACGCAAGACAGTTCGGCCGCCACTGAAGAAGCCCGTGCCGGCTGGGTTCGGCGACCAGGTCAACGCGACGCGTGGGCCCAGGTTGTTTTTTGAAGTGTGATAGGGGTCTCCGCTCGAATCACGCAACACTCCAGTGTTGATATCGAAATATATCTGCCGGTTGTTCGCCTCTTTCAGCGGCGTGTAGTACTCGTAACGCAAGCCGTAGTTCAGGGTCAGGTTCGGTTTGATCTTCCACTCATCCTGGGCGTACCCGATGTAATAGTTTTGTTTGGCAAAAGCCGGCCCGGTCGAGTTGTTGAAGAACGGCGAGGGCGCAGACAAATCTGCAAGGAACTGCGTAGATTGAAGCGTGTTTGCGAGGAAGTTGTTAATGCTTGAAAAGGTGTAGGTGATCCCGCCTTGTCTATCTGTATACAACCGAACCTCGCGAAGCTCGCCACCGATTTTCACTGTGTGATTGCCGTGGGTCCAATTGAAATTATCAATAAACGATAGCGAGTAGGGCGTATAAGGTTGACCGCGACCATTTTGCGCGCTGTTGGCACGGATCAGACCTCCGGGCACGGCAACTCCCGCGTTCGATCCCTGACCGGGCAGGGCAAAGCCGGCGACGCTGCCCGCGATGTTGAATGACAGGTTCGATAAGTCAATGCCGTTTACAATCGGGGCCTGTCCGATGATGCGCGAGTACGCGCCGTTGTAACCAAACTTGAATTCATTGAGCAGATTTGGACGCAACACCGACTGGATGGCGGCGACCCCGTTCTGTGGTATTTGGCGGATAACAATCTGCCGGCCCGTCACGCCGTCAGGCTGAATGTTAGACGCCTGATCACGGAAGAACCTGAAGTAAGTCGAGTGCTTTTGGGTGAGTCTGTAATCGACTCGCAGAGCCGCGGAAGTCTCGTTGACGATGTTGTTGGCCTGCAGCTGAACAGTGTCAAATAGATCTGGTCCCGCCCGTAGGGTGACTGCATTGGCGGCGCGGAAAGCCGGAATGAGCGCCACGGTCGCCGCGTTGCAAGCCGTATTCGGAGTGCCGAGGATAAACCCACCCGGACAGATGCGGGAGGCGAGACCCGGGACTGTTTCGATCGCGTTGATCCCGCCACGCAAGCGATAACCTTCATAAGAGAAAAAGAAGAACGCTTTGTCCTTCTTAATCGGACCGCCAATCGAACCACCGAATTGGTTCAATCTCAGCTTGCTCTTTTGGCCGATTATGTTGTCGAAAAAGTTGGCCGCATCAAGAGCATCATTACGAAGGTACTCGAATGCCGAGCCGTGAAACTTATTGCCGCCCGATTTGGTCACGACACTGATCTGTCCACCGGTTCCGGTGCCAAACTCTGCCGGATAGTTATTCGAATCCACGCGGAATTCCTGGACGTTCTCAAGCGAAGACTGAAGGCGGAATGGGGTGGGTATTTCGCCGTTCAAATTACCCGGCGAAGTGTCTATGATCGCGGTGCCTTCAATGCCATCATAGCGGATCTCGTTCTGCTCGACCGCCCGACCCGAGAAGCGAATATCACCATACGTGCCGGAACCACTGTTGACGGATCCGGGTGCTTGCAGATAAAGCTGAGACAGTTGACGCCCATTAATCGGTAAGCCTTCAACTTCGCGTGGATTAACATTTGCTCCCATCGCCGCTGAGCCCGTGGTGACGGTAGTTTCTTCGCCGGCGACAACATTGACCGAGGCGGTAACGTCTCCGAGCTTCATTCCGATGTTGAGATTCGTTTCTCGGCCGACGTTGACGTCGACGTCCTTTACTGTGGCGCCCAGTCCGGTGGCTGTTGCGGTCACCGTATAAGCTGACGCTTTCAAGGCGGGAATCGAGAATGTTCCGTCGGTGTTGGTCGTACCCGTTCGCTCCTCGCCCGTGCGCTGGTTCCTGGCCGTAACCAAGGCCCCGGGCACGATCGCGCCGTTCTGATCCTTTACCGTGCCGGCGATGCTGCCGGTATCGGACTGGCCAAACACCGGGACGGATGTAAAGAGCATTGTCGCCAGTACGAGAACGCTGAAACGGATAAAGCGATCAAGTAGTCGTGGTTGTCGCATTGAAATCTCCTTAATTGATTTTGTGAGCTGCTTGGCTCTGTGTGTTCTGTCGGTTCGAGAAGGTAAACTCCCTCGACACGAATGCCCGGAAAGATTGGGAACACACAAGACACCGTGAAAACTTACGATCGTGTTGTAAGGACCAAAGCTACAAGACGGCGGTTACAGGGGCGTGAACGTCGGGTTAAATCAAAGTGAATTCTTGCGAGCGCTGTGAGGGGTCAAAGAAGGGCGTGAATCCGCGCTCATTGAGATGAAGGAGGCCGCTTTGGAGTTTTGAGACAGCCTGGCATCGCGCTGTTTTCGGGCTGGTCGTGCTGTCGACCAATCATCTCAACTCGCCTGATTTAACATCTTGTTAACACCACCGTAACATCGGCGGTATAGGATGCCTGCCTCTTCAAGATAGCGTAACTCTTCAAGCGTGTTTCCGAAGGTATATCCCTATGGCGATTGAACACGAACTCAGCAGCGAGATCGCGGCGGCTCTATTGACCGGGAAAGAAAGAGCGCCAAGCGAATTAAAACATCTGAAAGAAACCGTGTTTAGGGTTCACTCGACGTTGCAGCAACTGACGTCAGAGTCGCGAAGAAGGCGGTTCGTTTTTAGAGCATCGGAAGACGAGGAGAAGGGCAAACGCTAACGCTCCACGAACGGACATTGCCGAAGTAAACGGTCTCAAAGCAGTCGCGCACTAAAAAAGATTGCACCCGCAACTTGTCGGGCTTGCCGACAAATTCGGTGTCAGGCCGGACCTGGTGCGGACTTTGGTTGAAGGATTGTCGGCCGAGCAGGCCTTTAGTTTGGTGGTCCTGGCAAAAAAATGCGGAGGGATTTTTGAACCGTCTATCTCAACTCTGCGACCTGTTCTCGCGTATTTAGTCCACCCACGACTGTTGCGTCCCAGATAAGCCAGTAACGCCGGTGCTTCGCGGCCGTGACGTCATCGCGATCGAAGGCGAGCCGAACGAACCTGGTGCGAAAAGTGCTTTCCTCTGCGTGAGGAAAGAAGGTAAAAAAATAGTCCGTTCGCAACGGGAGATTACATTCTTGCCGCATCAGATTAATGTGGTCCTCACACTCGCCAGGAATTCCTGAGGTTGACGAATCTGATGAATCATTCACCACGTGATCAATTTCGTGGAGGAAGCCCCAACCGACGTCGAAAGCCTTGAGTGCCTCCGCGTCTCCCAGAAGCTGATCGAAGTCAGCAAAATCGATTAGTACAACGTAAGCTGGTGGTTTCCCAGTGGCGCCGTTCTTCCATCGTCCAGGCACTACCCGGCTGAAGACCACATCCTGACGATTGCTGGCATCCTCAAGAATCAAAACATCACTACCGGATAGAGCTTTGCTAAGCAGGTCTCTCGCCGTTTGGGAGCCGCCGATCGGGGCGTTGGCACCCGTTCGCAATACGCCGTTCTCATCAAACCTCACGTCGGGCCAGCCGGTAATCGCGCGGAGCTTATTGGCCAGTTCCACCTTTCTAATAAGTGAGAACTCCTCGCGGCAGACTATTTTATTTTGATTTTTTTCAGAGCTGAAGAGCGGGAGAGGACAGAGCAGTAGGGCGATGCAGAGGCAACTTCCTCTGGCAAGTGAGGAGACGACTATCCCTTGAAGTCCGGATCGCACTCCTTCTCCTTCAAGAATTGGACCGGCGAAAGGTCAGCAAGCACCGATTCAGGTTAACGTTTCCGCGCTGAGGGGCAGCGCAACTGCGGGCATGTTACCAAAATGTTAACAACTTGGGAATACAAAATCTTCTGGCCGAGTCAGGCGGGTAAACGCTAACTGAATCCCGTCTGAACGACAGCTCAAAATGGAGAATTCCGATCGGCCTTCCTGGTCCTAAACAATGAAACGCGTCCTCGGCCAAACACCAGGGTAGTCCGGAGATAAGCTCGTTGGTCGCCGGCATCAGATGGATTACTTCATCTATTTTGGGAAGGCCAGAGCCTCATTGAAGATTCTCAAAAGCGGCATTACTCCACCTTCAATCGTGCGCGCCACTATACATTCAATTGAGGCATGGCCTATCATCACAACTTTCGTACCCGCTTAGCTTAGTGGTACCGAGTGTCTTAGCCGGGCTGCCCTCCCTCATGCCCGCAAACACTCGCGATTTATTCTCACGACTTTTTGATCCGTTTTCCCTGGGGGGCCAGATGATCGGTCAAACGCTTTCTAATCGATATGACATCAGGGCGGAGTTGGGTCGCGGCGGAATGGGTGTCGTCTATCGGGCGCATGATCCCCTATTGAACCGCGAAGTTGCCGTCAAGCTTATTCCTCCAACACTGCTGAGCCCCGAAACTGAGCAACGCTTCCAGCGCGAAGCGCAGTTGGTGGCCCAGATGGATCATCCCGCGGTAGTGCCGATCTTCGACTTTGGCAAGCACGAAGGATCGATGTTCTTTGTCATGCCTGTCGTCCAGGGAACAAATCTGCGCTGGTTCCAGCGGGAAGGCGTGCTCACGCTGGGCGAGGTTATCGACATCGGGATTCAGGTTGCCGAAGCCCTGGAATACAGCCACTCACGCGGCGTCATTCACCGTGATATCAAACCGGAGAACATCATGGTGGTGCGTGAGGATGGCGGCCGGGTCAGAGTTCGGATCATGGACTTTGGTCTCGCTCGAGGGGCTACCGAGAGTCGCATCACCAAGACCGGCACTATCGCCGGCACGCTCTCCTACATGAGCCCAGAGCAAGTGGCGGCCAGCGGTGTAGACCATCGTTCGGACATCTACTCTCTCGGGACCGTGCTGTACGAGTGTCTTACCGGCGAACCGCCATTCTCGGGCGAGCTCCAGTCGATTCTCTATCGCATAGTGCACGAGATTCCCCAGCCGCCGCGCACATTGGGTGCGGACATCAATGAGGACCTCGAGGCAGTCATACTCACCTGCATAGCCAAGGATCCTGGAAAAAGACCACAGCGCGCGAGTGAGGTAGCAGATTCTCTGCGGCGTTGTCAGAACCGACTGCATCAGAGCGATCTTGGCAAGTCAGTGGTTTTGACGAAAACACTGATGCTGACGCGCGTGGCGCCCTCACCGTTCATTGGCCGGGAGAAGGAACAAGCCGAGTTGCAGAAGCGGCTCAATGTCGCTATCAGCGGGGAATGCCAATTTGTAGTGGTTTCCGGCGAGCCCGGCGTGGGCAAGACACGACTCCTTGACGAGATCGAGAACCTGGCGAAGGCTCGCAAACTACTGGTGCTTCATGGCCGATCGATCGAGCAGGATGGCGCCTTTCCTTACCAGGGATTTTGTGAAGCCATTCAGGAATATTTCCGGCAAAAGGACACCTCCAGTTCTCCTGACAACATGATAGAGCTGTCGGACGTTGCCCCTGATCTCGTGTCGCTCTTTCCCATGCTTACAGAGATCAGCGAGATTCGTGCCGCCGCGACTGGCGATTCAAAGTTAGCCCAGACTGGCGGATCACTTGGCGGATCGCAGGGACCCGAAACCAGGACTCAGGTTTTTGAGCTGTTGGCGCGAACACTCACGCGCCTGGCAGCGGGAAAGCCGTTGATCCTTTTCCTCGAAGATCTACATGCGGCCGAAATATCCATCGAGGCATTGCAATACATTGTTCGACGATTAGGACCGACACCCACACTGATTGTGGGTACCTACCGCACAAGCGAAGTAGCCAGCCGCTCACATCCGCTGCTCCGCATGATTGAGAGTTTCCGTGGAGACCGCCGTTTTTCGGCAATCGCGCTCGGACCGTTCTCTCCAGCAGAACATCGCCTGTTTCTCGAAACGCTCATTGGCGGCCCTAAACTAGCCGACAGCCTCGTGGAGAAACTCTATGAGGGAACTGAGGGCAACCCATTCTTCACGAAAGAACTGGTCCGTTCACTGCTCGATTCCGGCGGCATCTCGAAGGACCAAACCGGCGCCTGGAGTCTGGGTGCGGCCACCGATCTCTCAACCGGTGATTTACCGGCCACTATTCAGCAGGCGGTTGAAAGACGTATTGAGCGCCTGCCTGAGGAACTGCGTGAGATTCTTTCGATCGCTTCCGTCATTGGCAAGGCTTTTGACTCTCGCGATTTGGAAGCGCTGGCCGGAGCGAAGGACGTTGAGGAGGCGATTGACCGACTGGTGGATGAAGGGCTACTCGAAGAAGAGCGCGAGTCACGTGGCGATCGCCTGGCATTCTCGAGTGGTGTCGTTCGTGATGTGCTTTATGGCGCAATCTCGCGTCGCAAGCGAAGGTCTTTACATCGCAGATATGCTGAGGAGGTTGAGAAGCGGCACGGAGGAAGGCTTGAGCGAGTCTACCCACAATTGGTCCACCACTTTTCCCAGGGTGATGTCCCCGACAAGACAGTTGAGTATGGGTTGCGCATGGCCAAGGCTGCGCTTGATGCTTTCAGTTCCGAAGAGGCAGCTCGCGCTGCGAGAACAGTACTCGAGTTTCTCGATGAAGAATGGGAGGGTGATCGCGCGTTGGAGGGAGAGGCGCGAATGCTCCTCGCCCAGGCTTATCGAATATCGGGAGACGTCGATGCCGCACTAAAAGAAGCCGAAAGTGCCGGACGGATTCTGGGACGTGAGAACCATAAGGCGCGGGCCGTGACCGCACTGCTGCTCGCCGCCGAGACTGCCTGGCAGGCCAGAAAAGTCGAGGAGACAACGCGACTGGTCCAGCAGGTTATGGAAGCAGCGGGAGTAGCGGGAGACAACGATAGCCTCAGGCATGCGCTGTCTCTGGCGGCCACGCTCGCCAATCTGCGTGGAGAGTATGAGAAAGCCAATGATTATCTCGAAGAGGCGGCTTCGCTGGCTCCGGGAACTAAGGAAACCGAACTCCAGGAAGAGATGCCAAAGGGTGGCAGGCTGGTCGTGGCATTGGCCACGCCGCTCGGCGTCATTGATCCTGTCAATATGGAGCTGGTGGAAGAACAGGAGATTTTGGCGAACGTCTTTGAGACTCTATTGGCAACAGATCTCGAAGGCAATTTAATTCCAGCTCTCTGCGAAAAATGGGAAGTATCAGACGACGGTACTTCAGTCTTCTTTACTCTGCGAGAAAACGTCCGCTTCCAGAATGGCCAGGCCATGACCGCCGCGTCGATCAAGCATTCGTTCGAGCGCAGCATTCGCGTAGCCAGGGAATTACCGCCGGGTCTGGCGGCAATCCGCGGGGCGGCTGAATTCGCCAAGAGCAACGACAAGGAGCTGGCCGGAATCCTGGTCAACTCAGATTACAAGCTGGAAATACAATTACCTGACCGGCTTTCCATCTATCCCGCCTTGTTAACTGATTTCAAGACCGGCATCACCCTGAACGACGCTGATGAAGGAAAGGCCGATTCTATCCCGATTGGAACGGGTCCGTTTCGTTTGGCCTCGTATAGCTCTGACCGCATCGTGCTTGAGCGCAATGAAGAGTACTGGAAAGGCTCTTCAGCGTCTCTTGATGAGGTCGAATTTCGCGCGGGGCTAAGCGCCTCAGAGATAGCTTCGGGGTTGCGGTCGGGCTCGATTGATCTCGCTCGTGATCTCTCGCCCCAGGATCTTGAAGAGTTTCTCCGCGATCCGCGTTTTCGTGGTGGGTTGGTTGAGTCTCCGCGCAAGAATACTTACTTTCTCATATTCAATTCTACGAGCGGTTCTGTCCTGCAGAACGCAGACTTTCGTCGGGCGCTCTCAGGCATAGTCCGCACGCACGATCTCGTTTGGCAAACATTGGGGCGCTTCGCGCAACCGGCCGTCTGCGTGGTTCCACCCGGCCTGCTCGGCTATGATCCGGGCCGGCGCCGCCAAACAATCACTCGGGATGAGGCCCAGTCCATACTGAGTTCAGCGGGTATCAATGAGCCAATCAGTCTCAGAGCAGCCGCACATCCTTTGTTTCTGGATCGATATAAGTCGTTGCTGACAAGGCTGCTCTCGATTTGGTCGGAACTCGGCGTAAAAGTGGAGGTCGCAACTCCCACGATGGCCACATACCTGGAATCCTTCCAAAATAGTGCCGGAATAGATTTGTTTATCGGCAGGTGGAATGCTGACTATGATGATCCCGACGACTTTACCTATGGCCTCTTCCATTCACGCGTGGGGATATACCGCGCCTACATTTCCTCGACCGAGGGGGATCAGATCCTGGAAGAGGCGCGGACGGAAAACCGTCCCGCTGCCAGAGCCTCACTTTATCGGAAGTACGAAGGTTATTTGCAGGAGTCGGGTATGGTCTTACCGCTGTTTCACGATGTCGACTATCGCCTTGCCAACTCGAAAGTTCTCGGCCTTACCCTTCGTGGCAGCGCTCCCTATGTGAACTATGCCGAGATAGGTAAATTAGAATCGATGGCCAAAGCGCCCGACACGGTACGTGCGGGCGGTGGCAATATTGAAGTCCCGATAACCGGAACCCTGCACCACCTCGATCCTTCGTTAGCGAGCACTGTAGAAGATGCCGAGGTATTGCCAAGCATCTTCGAGACGCTCACTCGCGACGTGGGCGGCGCGCGGATTGTCCCCTGGCTGGCGGCTGATTTCACAGCTGAGCAGGCGGGTAAGAGCTATCGTTTTCGCCTCAGAGATGATGTCCGCTTTCATGATGGCCGCAAACTGACAGCGCGCGATGTGCGCTATTCGTTCGAGAGGCTGCTATTGAACCCCGACAGCACGGGCCGTTTCTTCTATTCTTCGATTCGCGGAGCCAAGGCGCTTCTTAACGGTGAGCGGTCGGACCTGGCAGGCTTCCGAATTCACTCTGCCGACGAGTTTACGATCGAGCTCGATGAATCAGTTTCGTTCTTCCCGGCACTCATTTCTTATCACGCAGCAGCCATCGTTCCTGAGGGTAGTGATACCTTCGGTGGAAGCTGGCAAGAGGGCAGCGTGGGAACCGGACCTTTTCGGGTGGAGAAGTTTGAGCCGGGCGTTCGCCTCGAGCTCGAACGAAATAGAGCCTACTGGCGCAGCGGCTATCCCAGGATTGAGCGACTTACCTTCAGCTTCGGTGTTGCACCGCCGGACATCCTTTCTCAGTTCCGCGCCGGCCGATTTTCGCTCGCGTCGGATCTATTACCCGCGGACGCAGAAGCTCTGCGCCGTGAGTCTGAATTTGCTTCCGGTTACCAGGAAATCCCCAGTCTCATTACCTACTACGCGGCATTCAACTGTCACCGCGGACCGCTGAAAGACAAACGCCTGCGCCAGACTCTGGCGCAGGCGATCGATGTTGCGAGCGTCGTACGTCAAACCCTGGGACGGCTCGCCGTGCCGGCGCACGGGCTCATTCCGCCCGGACTGCTTGGCCATGACTCTGCGCACGCGCCAAGAATGAGTCCGGCACCTGCATCAGCGCCGGCACAACCTGCTGGGGAAATTGAATTGACCGCGGTCCTTAACCCCGTGTTCTTTGGTGAATACGCAGCCTTCGCGCGCGAGGTCTCACGCTTTTTCCGGGAGCACCAGGTAACAATTCGCCCCGTGAATAAGACGATGGATGAATGGATAGAAGCGGTGGCCCAGGGTTCCGCCGACGTGGTGCTGGGGCGCTGGGCCGCTGATTATCCGGATGCGGACACCTTCGCCAACATCCTGGCCACGAAGGAGGGGTTGTTGGGGCAGCTCTGCGGTTCAACAGAAGTGGATCGTCTGATTGGACGGGGACGATCAGAAACATCTCCGGCCGCGCGGCATGCGGTCTATCGTCAGATCGAAGAAATCATTGCGCGTGATAGACTGCTTCTTCCTCTCTTTCACGAGCAGACTTACCGTTTTGCCCGACCGGAAGTCGAGGGACTCTCTCTATCTTATGGTGGCATCGCCGTCGACTATGCCAGCCTGTACATCAACCGCTAATAATTGCCTGAACTGCGACGGGCTCACCCGTGTTCGCAGTTGACTCTACGGCTCGTATGTTTGTTTCTCCCGCAGCGTCTTCAACGCGCCGCCCCAGGCGATCACCTGATCAAGCATGGCGTTTACAGACTGCTCTTGCCGGGCAGCCGGCTTAAAGACGCTGAAGTTCTCGAAATCGGTGAAGAGTGAAATCCCGACCTGCGCTTTCACGTCGGCGACCTGCAATTCGCCCATCACCAGACGCAGATTCTCCACCGCGCGCGTCCCTGATGCACCGCCGTAGCCAACGAATCCCGGCGAACGCATTAAGGAGACCGACCGCTTACCACCTGACCACGGTGCCCTATTCGTCGAGCGGCTACGGAAGAACTCGGATTCTCAGTGTGGGGCCTTTTGCCTCGATAAATACCATCCGACACACGGCGGCAACCCAGCCGCAACCGGTTGCAACCGAGTCGCAACCCGCATAGTCAGTCAGACAGATATGGTGTGGATATGAACACCGACATAAGATTAAGAGTACAGGAAACGCTTGATGAGCTTTTTGGTGAACATCTGATTCCTTTCGCTTTGACAGCCCAGAAAGTTAGTGCAGACGGGCCGGGGAAATACGAAGTTCCTTTTTATGACAGCAGAATCCATTCGTTCAGATTCTCGTGGACAAATGGCGGACAGTCCTTAAAAGATATCATCCGCATGGCCGTATTGGAGCGCGTAAAAACGATGGACGGCCCTCCAAACGGCTGGCTCGCATAGCCTCACGCCGCAAGCAAAGTCCCTCAAGCACCAAACATGCTCAGTCGGCCGCTTTCCACGGCGTAGAACGTATGCTGGAATGAGTCGGCCCGACTTTCTTTTTGGCCGGCAATAAACTTCATAGAGCACTAGCACAAATCAGTTCCTTTGATTAGCTGTGGCCATCCGTGTTTATCTGTAGCCGATCCTGAAATGCAAGGCGACGATATCGGAGAATTCATGTCAACAGAACTGTCTGAAGTTACATCCCAAACTCTAAGGGATCTGCGCCGCAGTCTGCTCCGTCTGCACAAGACGCTGCTCGATCGGGAAGCCGCCGCCTATGAACAATCGCGTGGCATTGTCACCCGCGGTGAGTTGCTGCAACTTGTAATCAATCACGAGCAGTTCGCCTGGTTGCACACCATTTCCGAGCTCATCGTCCGTATAGACGAGGTGCTGAGCCCTAAGGAACCGGCGATGGAAGCAGACGCGCAGGAACTGCTAGGGCAAGCGCGGGGGCTGCTCACGCCCTCCGCAACCGGTAATGAATTCCAGCGCAGATACCACGGCGCGTTACAGTCCGGGCCCGAAGCCGTGCTCGGGCACCGGGAGGTCATGCAGCTCCTCAAGAATTGAGTAGAGGAGCTAACAAAGCCGAATCGTTGGCAAATGTTCCGACCCTGATCGGTTCACGAGATTCATATTAGGCCGGCTATCAAGATTAATGGAATGCGGGCTCTGCGAATTGGCGCGCCGCGTTTCAAGCGGCGACACTTTCGAGCGCGGTATACAAAGCGGTGTGGTTGCCACTGATTGAAGTTAGGGATGAGGTTTGAGTTGTCGTGTTCAGATTAGTAAGATGAAGGCTCATTCAAACAAAGCAGACATGGGCCACTTGCGCCCGTAAAAGTGCGCTCGAGCAGTTTTGGGCAGCTAAGACCTGAAAGGAAAGTAAAACTTATGGTTTGGAATAAAACGTTACATCCAGTTCTCACGATGGCCGTGATCCTGTGCGCGATTGCAGCGATTGGTCGATCCGGTTCGGCTGCGAGATCGGTCGAAGCGACAGTTCAGCCAAAGCCCGTTGTGGCGCGTATCTTCCATGGCCGCACCCTGACTTCGAAGGCGGACGAGTATTACGTCTATCTCAAACAAACAGGCATCGATAAGATCGAAGCGATCTCCGGCAACCTGGGCGCCCAGGTCCTGCGCCGGACCGATGGTAACACGACTGAATTCACGGTGATTTCATACTGGGAATCGCGGGACGCGATAAAGAAGTTTGCCGGCGACGACATTGAGAAGACCCACTTCCTGCCAAAGGATCCACAGTATCTTTTAGAGCTCGAACCGAAGGTCAAGCATTTCGATGTGCTTTATGATGGCCGAAAGTGAAGGCTGTCTTTCGCGACCGATCCGGGGGCATTAATGGAGTCAAGATTCGAATGAAAAGCTACCGACGAGAACTCTGGTTCGATGTGCCCACCCGGCGAGCCTTTATCAACATCACGCCGCAGATTGAGTCATGCTTGCAAGCCAGCGGCATTACGGAAGGCCTGGCGCTCGTCAACGCCATGCATATCACCGCTTCCGTGTTCATCAATGACGATGAAAGCGGCCTGCATCATGACTATGAAACCTGGCTCGAGCAGTTAGCCCCGCACGAACCAGTCAGCCGTTATCAACACAATCGCACCGGTGAAGACAATGCGGACGCGCACATAAAACGACAAGTGATGGGCAGGGAAGTCGTGGTCGCAGTTACCGCCGGTCATTTGGATTTTGGACCCTGGGAACAAATTTTTTATGGCGAGTTTGACGGCGGGCGAAAGAAACGTGTTCTAGTAAAGATAATCGGCGACTAAAACATGACATGGTGGTGTCTTAGTTTGAGAGTTTGCCGTCTCCAGGTAAAACGATCCACGAAGGACACGAAACGGAATTGTTTTTGTTCGTGCTTGTTCGTGTGATTTCGTGGATCGCTTTTCCGCGTGCGCAAAGACTCGATCCACGAAATCATACGAAACTGCACGAATAGTCTCTCGAGACACTACTGGGAAATAAGACGATGATAGATAAGATAGAAAAGACCGAAGAGGAATGGCGGAACGAACTCTCTCCCGATCAATACCGAGTGCTCCGTCAGGCCGGAACCGAGAGGGCGTTCACCGGCGCCTACTGGAACAATCACGATTCGGGCATCTACTACTGCGCAGCCTGCGGCCTTGAACTGTTCGGCTCAGACACGAAATTCGAGTCGGGCAGTGGCTGGCCCAGCTTCTTCGCCCCGGTCTCGGGCACAAATATCACTGAAGAGACCGACAGGACTGCGGGCGTGGTGCGCACCGAGGTGAAGTGTCAACGGTGTGGCTCGCACCTGGGCCATGTCTTTGACGACGGCCCGCAGCCGACGGGTTTGCGCTATTGCATGAACTCGGCAGCACTGAAGTTTGAGAAGAAAGAGTAGAACCCAACCCTTATTATTATGTCAGCGTGAGTGGGAAATTCTTTACGACGATGAGCGTGGGCCAGCCGGATCTTGACAGGCATTAGCCCTTTCCATACAGTGAGTGACGGCATGAGGACGCGATTGATATCTTTGGTCATATTGCTGGTAGTCGCAGGCAGCGCTGTTGCTGGCGCTCCGCTTCATTCCAATGAGCAATCGTGCAGCATGGGCGGCGCGATGGGCGAGATGGATTGCTGCAAAGCTGCGCTCAGCCACAACAATACGCCACAAGTTGCTACTGCCCGCTTGTGCTGCTCCCTTAACTGCTCTCAGAACGGCACGACTCCATCCAACGGGGTCCGCGTCCAACCAAAGTTGCAGCCAACGTTACTAGCGCATCTGACTGGCACTCCGGCCATTCTGCCTCCGGTGTTCCTCCTGCGGCATAGCAGCCATTCTCATGGCCCACCCACGGATTCACATCCTGCATACATTCGCCATCTTGCACTCCTGATCTAGTCCCAATAAGCCGAACTGTGTCTTCTTGCAGCTTTATCGATCTGCAGGGTGCATCTGTGCGTTCGTGTGCTTGCACGCGCTCACGGTAACTAATTCTCTTTGGCTTAGGAGGATCTGGAATGAAGAAGTCTGTGTTCGCCATCGCATTTGCTTTAGTCCTTGCCCTCGTCATGGTCGCAGCCTGCGGCTCAAAGACAGGCACTAACGTCAGCGTTCCGTCAGGTAAGACTATAAAGTCCATCACATTCGGCAATCTCACTGCGACGCTCTCCAATAGCACTGGCCAACTGAAGCCAGGCAATCAGGAAGTCATGCTTACATTCACCGATTCATCCGGCAAACCGGTTGACGTTGGCGCTGTGTCACTCAACTTTCACATGGCCCAAATGGGCCCGATGACCGAAATGAATAACACGACGGCCTTCACGACAACGGGCACACTCGGCGTCTATCGCGGCAAAGTCAACCTTGAGGTCGCCGGCGAATGGCAGGGACAACTAGCCTATGAAGGACCAGCGGGAAGTGGCAAGACAACCTTTAACGTAACGGCGCAATGATCAATCGACTCATCGAACTCAGTCTGCGCAATCGCGGGATTGTTATCGCGCTCTATCTTGGGCTTGCGGCATGGGGCTATTGGGCCCTGCTGCGCACGCCTATCGACGCGATTCCCGATCTCTCTGACAACCAGGTGATCGTGTTTACCGATTGGACCGGACGGTCACCGCAGGAAGTCGAGGATCAAGTCACCTACCCGCTGGTCACGAACCTGCAAGGTCTGCCGGGCGTGCGTGTCGTCCGCGCGAGTTCGGCGTTTAGCTTCTCGATGATCAATATCATCTTCGAAGACAACGTCGATCTTTATTGGGCGCGTACGCGCGTGTTGGAGCGTTTGAATCTGATTGCCAGGCAACTTCCGGCAGGCGTTACACCCACACTTGGTCCTGACGCAACGGGCGTAGGGCAGGTCTTCTGGTACACGCTCGAAAGCGATCAGATGAACCTGCGCGATCTGCGCTCCCTGCAAGATTGGTTCGTGCGCTATCAATTGAATTCGGTGCCAGGCGTTGCCGAAGTCGCGAGCGTAGGTGGTTACGTCCAGCAGTATCAGGTTGATGTCGATCCAAACAAGCTACGCGGATATTCCCTGCCCCTCTCTACGGTCGTAGAGGCAGTCGAACGTTCCAACAACAACGTCGGTGGCAACGTTGTCGAGCAAGCGGGCCAATGGTCAGTCGTTCGGGGCATCGGTCTGATTCAGTCCGTGGCTGACATTGAGAATATCGTCCTGGGTGCGCCAAACGGGATTCCGATCTACGTTAAGAACGTCGCCAATGTGAGCCTCGGCAATGCATTTCGGACTGGAGCGCTGGATAAGAATGGCAAGGAGGCGGTCGGGGGTGTCGTAATCGCCCGCTACGGAGTCAACACCCTTGAGGTGATCGATGCCGTTAAGCAAAAGATCGGCGCCCTGCAGCAAGGTTTACCTGCCGACGTCCGCGTTGTACCGTTCTACGATCGTACGCAACTGATTCAACGGGCCACGCACACACTCAAGCGCGCACTTATTGAAGAACTCATCCTCGTCACACTGGCTCACATTTTATTCCTCGCACACTTCCGCTCGATCTTGATCGTCACGATTCCGTTGCCGCTCGCAGTGCTGCTCGCATTCCTATTCATGTATTACATGGGCATCAGCTCGAACCTGATGTCGTTGTCTGGCATAGCTATCGCTATTGGTGTGCTGGTCGACGCGGGGATAGTTGTTACGGAAAATGCCTTTCGGTTCATCGAGCAACGCAAGATCGATCCGAAAGATCGGCCCCTCGTTTGGCAGACGGTCCTGGAATCGACGCGGCTGGTCGGACGTCCGATCTTCTTCTCGATGGCGATTATCATTCTGGCCTTCATTCCCGTTTTCTCATTAACGGGCGAAGAAGGAAAGCTGTTTCATCCACTTGCATTCACCAAGACGTTTGCGATGGCGGGAGCGACAATTATCGCAGTCACGCTGGTCCCTGTGTTGTGCACTTTTCTGCTGCGCGGCAAGTTTCATCCCGAACAGGCTAATCCGGTGATGCGGGGCTTCCACTTTTTCTATCGCCCGGTCTTGCGATTCGCGTTAAATCACCGATTACTCACAGTTTCGTTTGCGGCCCTGTTGTTTGTGGGCGCGATCACTCTCGCCACTGGAATCGGTAGAGAATTCATGCCGCCGCTGAATGAAGGCGATTTGATGTACATGCCGGTGACTGATCCGGCGATCTCAATTGATGAAGCTCGGAATATCTTGAGCAAG
>Ga0193749_1000013_pt1 | contig 18406 bp, 17 predicted proteins | sample L1s2metaG_FD_145081 | JGI IMG/M metagenome (GOLD analysis project Ga0193749, IMG submission 145081) | Soil microbial communities from a riparian zone of the East river system, Colorado, United States - L1s2 | ecosystem: Environmental > Terrestrial > Soil > Riparian zone | place: USA: East River...
TTCCATGCTGTGCAATGTTCTTGGGCTCAACACAACGCGGCGTATCACCCGGCGCAAATTCAACGATGTTCCCGAGGGCGACACCAGAAACCCCACCGTCATCGACATCAATTGTCTCGTTAACAATTGTGTATAGTCCCTGCGCTGCCAACCGTCCGATTGCAGAGGCAACCTCCGCCGCATGCTTGAGGCCATAGATAAACTCCCTGCTCTTAGCACTGTCCGGCTCAAAGCTCCTGACATTTACCGATCCTGAGGCTTGCAAGAGGGCTCCTGCAGCTTTGCCTATCGAGTCAAAGCGATGATCGACTTCATATCCACGAATTCTGGCATGCCTCTGCTGACCTGCAGGATCGAAACTTACAAACTGCGCTATGTTCGCGGTGTCCGCGAGCCGGTGCAGGACCGAGTCCTTGAGTCGAGTAACATCTTTGACCAATTTGGCAGCCATCACTAGTTATGCCTCGGCGAGGACTTCTTCCAACGCGTGAAGCTTCCCCAGTTCACTCAGTACACGTTGCAAAAAACCCGTGGGAAACTTCAAATTTTGCAGCTCGAGTATTGCTGACTTAACCAGACGTGTTCCTGCTTCGAGCGTCAAGGGTGCAAGCGTCTCATTTAGTATCGACGGCTGAGGATGTAAGCGGTTGGCAATCAGGAATTCATAAGCACACCCATTACTGTACTGCCAGCCGTCGAGGAAAACTACCGTGCCGGCGTACTTCTCGATAACTTTGGCCCATAAAACCCTGTAGTCATCCTGAGACCAACCTTCGATGTCCTTCAAAGCCGTGGGATCTATCAATGCCTGTGCGAACATGCTTCTTAACTTCTTAATGATTGTGCGCGCGTGTTTGTTGTTTGGCTCTAATACTTCACGCACAAATTCCTTGTGGGTGGCCGGATGAGAAAGATCTGTTTCAAGATTGCGCCTTCGGGACCAGTCCACAAATCGCCGACCGGAAGTGATTGGCGTACTAACGTAAACCGCCGCACGATCGACAATTACGCTTCTGAGTACGTTCAAAAGCGATTCAATCTCCTGCTCACGATCGGTTTCAGGTGGAAAATTGACTTTCAAAAAACACGCCTCCACCGCTTTGATCAATGCATTGTGGCGCTTGAAATCGGAACTGTCAGCGATTGGTGCTGTTTAAGAAGCTGACCGACTCTCACGCCAAAGCATACAGCTACTACTAGTACCACGTATGCCGCAAACCTTACTCTAAAGCGTACTCGCGGATATTCTCTACGCGCGAGCCTGATACCATTACGTCTTCTGTCTCTGAAGATAAGCTCAATCAATATAGAGATAACCAACACTGCGTCAACACTGGCTGAGAGGACCCAGTTCTGAATACCCAAAAAAGCATTCATCGCGAACAGCAACAAAACGACAAACGCCGAACCCAATATTAGGTACTCAATTCTTGTCGGCTTCTCAACGCCTCCTCTCTTGGCGAAGTCCTCAAAATGGGTTAGTCCTTTCCTGGCTTCATCGGGGACATTCGTGAGCCGGGAAATACTGAGCGCGTTCAGGGCCTTTTCGATCTTGAGAATCTGCGTTTCAACATGATCACCATAGCGATTGAGCGGCTCGAAGGTCGCTAGCCACCAAAAAAGAAGTGGAAGGCAAGCTAGGAATGCTGTGAAGGGGGTTACGAAACGAACGCCACCGAAGCTTAGTATTCCACCTGCGACCAACGCCATGTACGAAAAATTGGTCCAGGCAGCGTTATAAAGGTCATTGTAGCGCTGGGCACATCTTTCATATTCCATCTTATAAATATCGATAGCTTCTTTAGAACCATCCTCTCCCTTGTCTATAGATAATACTCTGTGTTTCTGTAGCTCCTCATCCGGCAGTAAGGATTCGGAGACCTCGAAGATTTCCAGTTTACCTTTGTTACCCTGTTTGAGAATGACCATGAGGAGCCTCCTTAGGATACATAGGACTAGATCAGGGCTGATTTTAGTAGCGATAAACGTCGACGCGCAAGGCCGATTCCGGCCGACAATTCTTAAATGATGAAGACAAAACGCAAATCACACTTGGCGTCCTAGATTGCAACGCCTTCAGCTCTAAGAGCAGCAAGCAGCTTCTCGTGAATCCCGCCAAAGGCGCCGTTCGACATAATAACCACCACGTCGCCCGAGCTTAGCTCAGAGGTCAGGCTGCGCACGATCTCATCCACATCGGTGATCGCGAAGGCCGGTTTGTTTTGCGCGGCAATGTCCTCGATCAATTTCGCGGTGTCGAGCACGCCACCCATCTCAGCGGCCCGCTGGGCGTCAAACACCCGCGAGATGATCACATAATCAGCGGGCCTGAACGCGGTGACATAGGCATCCTGAAAAGTAGCATGACAAGAGGTGCGAGAGCGTGGCTCGAAGACCGCAACGATACGACGGTCTTTGTATTTTAGCCGCAAGGCTGTAAGCGTTTCGCGCACCGCCGTCGGGTGATGGGCAAAGTCGTCAATGACCGTAATGCCGTTAACCTCGCCGCGAACTTCGCCACGACGGCGGACGCTCTGGAAAGTCCCCAGCGCCGCCGCGATGGCTTTACGCTCAACTCCCCAGGCATCCGCGGCGATGATCGCCGCCAGACAGTTGCGCACGTTGAAATCGCCGATCAGCGCTGTTTGAAACTCGCCCCATTCCTTTCCTTCGCGAAAAACTCGAAAGCGAGTCCTACCTTCCGCGTAGTCGATGTCGCGCGCCTGCCAGCTCGCGTCTTCACTTGTGCCAAATGTTTCAACTTGTGTGAATAGTTTCTCTCCCATCGACGCGACCACATCGCGCACATGCGGGCTGTCCCAGCCGGCAATCAAACGCCCATTGCCGGGCACCAGGTTCATCAGGCGGCGAAACGCCCATTTAACGGCATCCAGATCGTGGTAAATGTCTGCGTGATCGAATTCGAGATTGTTGACGATGGCAAGTTCGGACAAGTAGTGCATGAACTTTGGCCCCTTATCGAAATAGGCCGTGTCGTATTCGTCTCCTTCGATGATGAAGTAATCGCTGTCAGTGATGTGAAAGCTGGAGCCGAAGTTTTGCACCACTCCGCCCACCATGAACGAAGGACTAAGTCCGCCCTGGTCGATCATCCAGGCGGCGAGACTGGTCGTCGTGGTCTTGCCATGCGTCCCGGCAACAACCAAAGAACGACGGCCGCGAATGAATTCTTCCTTCAGAACTTCGGGGAGCGAGCGATAGAGGAGACGTCGGTTAAGTGTATTTTCTACTTCGGGATTTCCACGTGGAATCGCATTGCCAACCACGACGCAATCAGGCGCCGGTTCCAGATGTGCCGCGTCGTAACCCTGCATCAGGCTGATGCCAAGTCCTTCAAGCATTGTGGACATCGGTGGGTAGACATTCTCATCAGAGCCCGTTACGCGATGTCCGCGCGCTTGCAGCATTCCTGCCAGCGAAGCCATCGCGGTGCCGCATATTCCTATTAAGTGATAGTGCATCCGAATAAAGAATTCCTAATATTGTTGGCGTCGTCTCGTGCCATTTTCGTGGGTCGGTTTCTTTGCTTTGAAAGAAAAAGACAACCCACCAAATCACACAACAACTACTTCTGATTTTCGAGCGAGAACGTTCAAAACCGGTCAGTGCCGGTCAAAGTTGGCCGCGAAATTTACTCCTCAACCGCCTGACCTTTTGCCGCAGCGGATCGGGTAATGAAGCTGTGAACTTATGACGCAGTTGCCAGTAATAATTCTGGTTCTCGATGATCCAGGGACAAATTTGTGTGAATGAATAGTTATCTGCGTCTCGGTTGAGAGAAACGGTGGCCGGATGCTTCAGGGGAAAGTCCATCGCCATGGCCGGAAGATTGGCCAGCGAAGGAAGTTCGTCAACGGTCCGAGTTGCGGCTGAACCGAAGCCAATGTTTGTGACCAGATTTCGATCCGGAACTAAAGCCAATGAGTCTTGACTCCACCAGGAAAAGAACCATTGGTAATCCCACGTGTCGAACTCACCCTGGTAGGTACGCTCGTATGTGTCGCGCCAGTACTTGGCCGCGACGGGATTCTGAAGGAGATCAGCAAGCCACGAAGTGTCCCTCAGCTCCGGCCAACGGCGCATCTCCACGTCATAGTCTTGCCAGGTGCTGCGCCACGATGCCCAGCCCCAAACCGTAACATGCAATCCGAAAAAATAACTGTCCGGCGAGCGCCGCTTGCCCTGCTGAAAATTATTTCCACAAATCATGCTGACCCGCGGCTCGTTGCGAAATCTTTCCAACAACTCTGTGCAGAAGGGGAAGAATGTCGGATGCGGCAGGCAGTCGTCTTCAAGAATGATCGCCTCTTCGACCTGCTCGAAAACCCAATCGAGACCGCTCGACACGCGCCGTTCGCAGCCGAGGTTTTCGTCCGCGAAATTCGTCAGCAACTCGCAGGGCCAGTCAATCTGATCTATGACCGTGCGAGTTGCCAGACATAGCTCTCGCTCTCCCGGTCGATCGGGCCGTGGGCCGTCGGCCACTACCAGCAGTTTCGCCGGACGCGCTTTAGCAATTTCAGCGAAAACACGCGCGGTGGTGTCGGGCCGGTTAAATATGAGAAAGGCGACAGGAGTTTTCAAAGCCAAGGTCTTTTCGATGTCCTTTGCGCAACCTTTGCGTCCTCTGAGGAGGATGCTCGCGAACCACGCGCAGAGATGCGTGCTCCTTACTTGATCGCTTCGACGTAGAGACTTTCGAAAGCGCGCTCAGCCAAATCAATCGCTTGCATGCGGGGATGACTCGACTCGCCAAAAGTCTGTTCCATGGTCGAGCTGAAACCAGCTTTTTCCAGCAGGAGGCAAATCGACTCGATGTCATAGACCCAAAGGTGCTGGCCGAATTCGCGCATCATCATGTTAACACGATCCATGGGCGTGTCCGCCGGGTCTGGAAAGCGAGGGTCCGCCAAAAACTGCGGATCGTTTACATAGGCGCGCAGAAATTTTCCGGCGTCCGGCGTGGACAACCGTACAACACCGCCGGGACGTAAAGCTCGATGACATTCGCGCAACAGAAATTCGGCGCCGTCCTTCGGTATGTGCTCGATAACGTGCTCACCAAAGATCGCAGCGCAGCTTTCGTCAGGAAAGGGAAGCCCGCGCCGCAGGTCCCAGACCACGTCGACTTGTTCGCCGCGGGCCGCGTCAAGATTTACCCAGCCGGGCAAAGGACGCGAACCGCAGCCGATGTTTATATAAAGGTCGCCCCCCGGCAAAGCGAGCAGCGTCCGCCGTGTCCGGCCACGCGCTCGCCAGTCATAAAAGGGGCCCGCGATGCGGTTTGCCGTTTCTCTTCCCAGCAACTCAACCACCGCTCGTTTCAAGTTCTGCAACATCTAAGAAAGGGATTCGCCTTAGCTTTTAGCAGCACCTTGCAAATAGATCCGGGCTTCGCTGATCACCTGGGCCAGGCCTTCGCGCAGAGACACCCTTGGCTGCCAGCCGGGCAACAATTCACTTGGATCGACTGGAACTTCAGAACCCCGGACCTGGCCGAATTCTGCGTCAACATTTAGCTGGCGAGCGATTTCTTCGGCAACTTCGCGTATCGTCACCCATTCAGCTCCCGCGATTTCGGCCGTCTGGAGTGGTCCATCAAACAGATCGATGATCGCGCCCACGCAATCAGTCTTGTAAAGAAAACGCCGTTTCTCTTCGCCGGTAGTCATGCACTTGACCCGACCCTGCAATCCGGAAAGGACGAGATCGGTAATCACATGGCTCTTACTGTCGGGATGTTCCCACCCATAGACATTCCAAAGCCGCGCGACCTTGCCGCCGAGATTCAGGGTCCAATGCCAGGCCATGAGTTTTGTGGTGCCATAAGCATTCGGTAGCCCGGCAAGCTGCGAGGTCGTAAAAAGGAAAGGCTTCTTAGTGCGTGCGAGCGCGTCGAAGATCCTCAGCGACAACTCGCAATTGTTTTTGTACTGATCGTGCTGGCGATCCGCAGCTTCCAGAAACTTTGCGCCGCCGGTATCCCATGCCAGAAACCAGACCCGATCACACTCTGAAAAAAAACCGCGGTCAAAAGGCTGGCGCAGGTCGCGTCCGGATTTCAGATCCAGCGACGTTACTTGACGATTGCGGGCCCTTAGTGCCGCGACGAGGGTCGAGCCAATTAAGCCTTCGCCGCCAAGTACAAGCTCTCTCATTATGAAATGTGCCGGTTCGCTCCGTGGAGGTTGGAACTCGTTTGAATAGTTTTACTCGATCTGCCAGACACGTTCGTCAAGCTGAATCTCTTTGCCATCGCCCAGGCCCCAGTCGGGGCCGTTCTCATAAGGAACTCCTTCGATAGTCGCCAACTCTCCGTGATGCGGCTGCACACTCTCAGTGCAGGAAGTGGGATGCGTCAGATGAAGCACCGTGCCCACCCGCCTGATCTTCGCGCCGTGCGCCCGCATCTGGGCCGTGCCGCGTCGATCACATCCGATGCGGTGACGCAACATCTGCTCGTCAAAGCCCCGCACGCGGTGCCAAAGTTCTTTAGCCGCCAGACAGAACTCGCCGGTTCCCAGAGGTTCATAAGGAATCAGACGGCGAAAGCGCAGGCTATCAATCAGCCCAATCTTTTTTTGCTCGTCTTCCTTCCATGGAATATCAAAACGTTCGGCAGTCCAGATTACTTCCGGCTCGAGTTTTTCCCCGAGGAGCAGGTTTACCGCATCAAGTCCCACGGCGGCGTCAGCGTTAGTCGACATGATCCAGGGAGATTGAGCTCGTCTGATGCCCACGTTCTTGGCGTGGTATTCCAGGAGTTTGATGTTCTCGTTCTGACAGACCCGTTGGTGAATCGCGGCCGGCACTACATAGGCGCGCAGACCTTTGAATGTCTTCGCCAGATCGAAGGCCAGCAATTCACGATCGCCGGGCGGATTCCACTCCACAAAAACTACTTCGTCGACCAGGTACCGAGTGTTCCATTCGAGAGTCGCATACAGACGCTCGGCAAAGTCGGACATGTAATCATCGTTGCGGCCTACAACTATAGCAGCAATCGCGGGCCGCGATCCGTGCCCATTGGTACGTACTCGCAGAAAGTTGGCGAAGCCGTGGGCGGCGAACGCGGTGCGCAGCTGCAACTGTCCGACGCGATAAAGCGCGCCTCGAATCCCCTTAATGTCCTTGAGTTTGTTTCGACTTGCCATCTTGTTGCCGCGCAATTCTTGCTAGGACTTATCCATCCTAACCTCGGCATCACCACGATTACATTTGCTAAACATATCTCGGAGAAAAACGTCCAGCCCCTGCTGTGGAGTCCAGCCGAGTTCTCTCCGCGCCCGACTTGGATCGACTCTGAGAATGAGGGGTTCAGCAGCCCGCAGGAAATGCGGATCAACTACGACTGCGGGTGCCCCGGTCGAGCGAAAATTAGCCTGCCATCCTATGGGATCGTCACCCTCAAGATTCCACTTCAAATCGAAACCACCAATTGTAAAGGCGCAATCGATCAATTCCCAAACGGCATGAGTCGTTCCTGTGGCCAATAGATAGTCTCGATAGTTATTTCCTTCATCGGCTTCGACTGGCACTCCAGTCACATCGCTGCGGGTCTTGATCTGCCTGAGTATTCTAACCATCCCATCGACGTAATCGGGAGCGAAGCCCCAGTCTCTTTGTGCCTTAAGATTGCCTACTGCGAGGGGCAGCAAGGCGCCGCGCCTGCTGTCGGCGCCGTTTCTGACACTCATCACGTGATCGACAACCTTGCGTGAAAGAAATGACAGCGGGCGGCGGTGTGATTCATGATTCGAGAGGATGCCGCTGGCGATGCGCAATCCGTAAACCTCCCGATAAGAATGACAGAGCAAATGGGCCGCCGCCTTGGCGCTGGCGTATGGACTTTGCGGATTGAGCGCTGAGTCCTCATTAAAGGTAGTCGCGCCAGAGTGCGGCATGCCGAACATGTCCGTCGACGACGCCTGGTAAAAGCGAGTGTGTGGACTGTTCTTTCTAATATATTCCAGCAGATGCACTACCGACTCAGCATTGGTTTTCCAGGTGTAGAGTGGATCTGAAAAGGATCTGGAAACGCTGCTTTGGCCCGCCAGATTATAAATCTCATCGGGTTGCACCACCTTGATCAGGTCAAGCAACGGCTGCGGTCTCAGCAAATCGATCTGATGCACGCGCAGGCGGGCCCGCACGGCGCCGGGTAAATGATCAAAGTCCGGAATCTCCTCTTGCCTGACCGTGGCGTGCACGATCCACCCAGTCTGCAACAAGAGACTGGCGAGAAAGAAGCCGTCTTGTCCGGCAGCTCCCATCACGACGGCTGTGCCAGGAGTTGTTGTGTGCAATGTCATGACGAGGCGCGCCGAAATGGACGCTTGAGCATACCAGAGATGAGACCAGGTAAAGGCGCGCCGACAATTCTACCGAGATCGTTTTTTGAAGCCACGGGCCCTGCGCACGCACAAAATAACCACTTCGCTTTCTCGCGCATTGAAACGCTCATCATAGCTGCTCCGATCATTCGCCGCATGCCTTTAATTGAGTGGCCCGCTTCGAATTCCCTCACGCCCGCGTATCCCAGATATTCCGCCGCCAGGCGTTGATTCAACCTGCGAATCTCCTTGTTATGAATAAAGCTTCTGACCCGTTTTCTCATGCCGACAATATGGCTGGCCATGAAGCGGTCCTGCTGGCTCATGCTTGTCGGGTGCCATCTGATCAGAGCCAGCGTTTCCGGCTCAGCCAGGTAACGAAAGCGCTTGCCGAAGGCCGCACAACGAATCCAGAAGTGCCAGTCTTCACAAGCCTGCATTGATTCGTCAAACAATCCTACATCACCGATCACGGATCTTCTCAGCAAGGGAGAGTGAACCACGATCACGGTTTGGACCAGAGCTTTGAGAGCGTCCACACCTTCGGTGATTTCCGGCATCCAGGGTTTACTGGCGCCCCACGAAGAAAAGAGCCTTTCGTCAGGATGCTCTGATCTGAAATATCGCGTGTTGCCGTAAACAATGTCCACCTCCTCGTGCTGTTCAAGAAACTCAAGCTGACGACGGAGCTTTTCTTTTTCGATCAAGTCATCAGAATCGAGAAACTGAAAGTATCGGCCGCGCGCCATCTTCAGTCCGGTGTTACGGGCCGCTGCCAGTCCTTTGTTTTCCTGGAACACGTAACTAATACGACCGTCGCCGTCTACGAATCGCGCAAGGACATCCCGCGTCCCATCAGTCGATCCGTCGTCGACGATGATGCATTCCCAATCCCGATAAGTTTGATCGATGACACTTTGAATCGCCTGCTCGACAAAGTGAGCATAGTTATAGGTGGGAATGATTACCGTAATCATCGGCTCGTTTGCAGGGTTCGATCGAGGTGTCATCACTCCCGGTGATCTCACTTGTCTGACTTTGACGGAGTCGGGGACGGATTCAGGGCCCTGCCCAGACGGTACTTGAACGAATTACGGATCCGCTCTCGCCAGGGCTTCACTCTGTGAAAATCGAAATATGAAAAGGCCAGACGGTAATAAGAGCTGCTCAATCTCGATCCCCAATACTTCCGGCTAATCGCATAAGTCTCAGCTGTTTGTGCTTTGCTGTTCGAGAAAGTCACGGTCCCTTCATCGTAGCGAAATCGCGCCAGGACCTGATCGATAATTCTTACCTTAAAGTGCTCGGTAATCTTGATCCAATGATGATAATCCATCGCATAGCGGTCCGCTTCTTCAAAGCCGCCCACCAGATCGACTGCTTGCTTCCTGAAGAAGGTGCTGGGCGCCGGCAGGAACACCGAAGTGCCCCAATGCTTCCAATATTCAATCAGTTCGTGGCGGTTCGTAAAACCTGCTTTCGAGGTGAAAGCGATCGTTCCATCATTGCGAACATGATCGCAACTGCCTGCGACCACGCCGACGGCTGGATCCTGTTCGAATTCGGCCGCCACAGGTTCAAACGCGCCCGGCTGGTAACAGTCATCGTCGCCGTTTACGCCGATGACATCACCGGTCGCCAACGTCAAGCCTTTATTCAGGGCATCTGAGATGCCGCGGTCTGGTTCAGAAATCCACTTGAGGTGAGGATATCGGATAGCGAGTGACTGCAGCATTTCAACGGTGCCGTCGGTCGAGTTGCCGTCCACGATTACATGTTCCTTTTGGGGATATGTCTGGCGGGCCACGCCTTCAATACACCTTGCCAGCAGTTCCTTGCGGTTGAGAGTGGCAGTGATTACCGAAATCTTTATTCCCATTTGCGGAAGATATTCTGTGGATTCATTACGAACGAAAGTGATACCGCGAAGCAGTTATGTCGCCTTGCGGTGACGCGGTTCAAGTCACAAGGTGCGGGTTTTCAAACGTTCTGCGGCACCTCAAACTTAAATTCACATTCTACTAGGGGAATCGGCTTTACAGAAATTGGCAACAGGAGGTTTGATTTGGGGCGCTAATCCGGCCCGATCATCAGGGATCACTGACCGGCAGAGCGATAGACCTCGATTGTTTCTGCAGTAGTCCTATCCCAACTGAACTCGCGACTATGCTGCTGGCCGGCGATGATGAGGCTTTCACGCCGCGCTGAGTCGTCCGGCAATCTGAGCAAAATCTCGACCAGCTCATCGATCCGGGAAGGATCAAACAAGATGCCCGCCTTGCCGACGACCTCCGGCAGACTCGAGACATTCGCCACCACAGCCACCGTGCCACACGACATTGCTTCCAGCGGCGGCAATCCGAATCCTTCGTAAAAGGTTGGATAGACCAGAGCCAGACTGCAACGATAAAGTTTGGCCAGGTGATTGTCGCTGGGATAGCCGTAGTGCTCGACGTGGGCGCTTAATTTCAACTCCGCAATTCGGTCGCGCTCCGCTGTGGTCAGCGGCCCGCCAACGACGCACAGGGTAAAGCCTGGACGAACTGAGATGACCTTCGCAAACGCTTCAAGCAATCCACCGAAGTTCTTGTAGCTGGCGCGGCTGCCGACGTACAGGTAATAAGGCCGCTCAGGCACTGATTCAGAGCCGTGAGAAATCGTGGCGTCGATTTGTGATGCCAGATAAGTCACTGCGATCTTGTTTTCCGCAACAGCGTAGCGCTCGAGCAGGTCCTTTTTGGTGTTCTGCGAAATACAGATTATCTTGTCGGCGGCATTGATTGCCGCCAGCTTGTTCCGGGCATTCTGTCCGCTGGGGTCAACTTCCGCGGCATAGATTTCATCGATCATATCCCATACCGTGACGACGATCGGCGACCGATAGTCCCCCATGCTTTGTCCAGTCAGGAGCGTGTAATAAGTCGGATGAAAAACGTCGAAGCGGCGGCGGGCCAGGCTGTTTCCCAACAGGCTCTTTTCGATTTCCGAGGCTTGAGAACTGAGCCGGTACGAAAACTGATCGGCGCGTCGTTTACCGTATCGATAGATTTTCAGGTGTGGGTGACTCGCGTAGTTAGCGTCGAACGGAGGCCCCACAACCAGCGCCGGATGAAAATCGGCCGGCAGTCTGCTGATTAGGTTGGCGAAGTATCTGGTGATGCCCCCGGCCGCCTGCAAACTGTAAATATTTCCGTCGTATAAAATACGCATAGATTAGAAACCGCATCCCAGCGGGGCAAACCTTAGTTTGCTCTCGCTGCCACACCTAAGATGCTGGGAAAAGTTTTAGTCAGAGCAAGCCGTCATCTGAGGATTATAGTTGACATCATTTTCAATAAACGATTTCCATCTTGCATAGAAGAGTTCTACCTGGCGGGCTTGTCCTTTGGGCACCTGTAAACGATGGATGCTGGCTTGACCATGCGAATTAATCTCAATGCTTACCGATTCAGACTCGTCTTTTTTCAGCACACTCACACCCTCGTGATGGTAAAGAACCGAGTAGGGTGTATAGACCACCAGGTAGCCACGGTCGCGGGCCTTAAGACATAAATCGACGTCATTGTACGTGACCGCCAATTGCTCATCAAAGCCCCGGATTTCCCGGAACACATTGGCGCGCATCATGAGGCAGGCGCCGGTAACCGCGCTGAAATTCCGCACCACATCGGCCAATCCATGATAGCCGTGATTATGTGTCTCACCGAAAAGGTCGGCATGCGTCGATCCGGTCGGGCCGCCAAACACAATACCGGCGTGCTGAATCAGGCCGTTCGGATAAAGAAGTTTGGCGCCGACCGCGCCTACTTCGGCACGCTGCGATTGTTCGAGCAGGGCTTCCAGCCACTCTGGCGTGATCACCTCGATATCGTTATTCAAAAAGAGCAGGTGGTCGCCGGTCGCAAGCGAGGCGCCCAGGTTATTGACTCGCGAATAGTTGAAGGGAGCGTCGTCGCGAACAACCCGGTGTCCCGTATGGGCAAAATACTCAGCCGAAGCCGTCTCGACGCTGCCGTTGTCGACAATAATAATCTCATAATTTCTGAACGTTGATTTCTCTTCTATGCTGGTCACGCATCGTCTGAGAAAATCGATTTTGTCGCGGGTTGGGATGATGATACTAACTTGCGACTGCGCGTCTATTTTTCGGCGAATGCGATGAGAACCAGGGATCAGGCCGGGCGATACTTCACCTTCAACGCCGGTTCGTTTTAGATGAGCTGACAGCGCTTGTTTCTGCAGGGCCACCGAGGTGTCGAAATTGAAGCCTTCCGGATAAGTCTTTAATGCTTCTTCGAAGTAGAGAACTCGGGGAATGTGCTGGACGCGCTCGGCTCGCTCGACAATTCGCAACCCGAGATCGTACTTAAGATCGTTTTCATAAGTGCCCTGAAAGCCACCCGCCTCCAGCATCGCTGCTCTGCGAGCACAGAAAAAGTTCTGCGTGTAATTCAGTGAATAGAACAAGTCACGAGACCAACCGGGCTTGTGAAATGAACTAAAGAAGTATTCACCGGCCTTCTTTCCTTCGTCCGAGTAGAACACATCCACGTCAGGAATCGAGGCATGCAAACTGGCGACTTCCAAAGCAGCTTCGCGGGTGATGGTGTCGGAGGATGAGACCAACGCTACCAACTCGCCGTTACATTCGCTAACTACTTCATTAAGCGCGGCGGCAAGGTTTGTCCTCAGGTTATCAAATGGCTTTACCATTACCGGCTGCGAATTATTAAAAACACTGGTGACTATTCGTTCCAGTTCAGCCTGAAACACTCCGTCGCATAAAAGGTAGATCTCCAGTTGGCGGTAAACTTGTTGGCGAATCGAGCGGAGCGTAGCCGCGATCAAGCCGGCCGGATCGGCGCCGGAGATGGGCACAATAATTGTTATCAGAGGGGCATTCTGCAACCCGGCAATCTTCTCTTCGATTCGTTTTTGAATCCGCGGATAGTCCTCGATCAAAGACAGATCGTCAGGCAGAGGCGCAGGCTCCGGGGTGCGAGCGTGATACTGCTGCAACAAAGTGAGATGTTTGGCCCATGCTTTAATCCAGCGAGAGAAATTCGGTGGCGAGATATCATCGAACCGGGCCAAATAAGAAAGTGCGGCTTTCATCTCCTGCCGCAGGTGAGGATCTTTTCTCGCCAGCCGCAGCAGTTTCGAAAAGCGTGCCAGTTTGCTCATCATTCTCGTCCGGCTGGGAATCTCTGAGGGGATCAACTCCACTCCGCAGACCGGCCGGAATTCCCGGGTACACTACCCGCTAGGATTTCTTTCTCAATAGATACAAGTCTTGCCAGGGATTGCCCCTGGCGCCTTCGGGAATATGATCCAGGACCTCAAATCCGTCAGTCATCTTTTCGCGAACATAGCTTTCCGGATGAAAAGCGGCGCAATAGTTGGATCCGGCCGAGCCCGCATCCTTGACCACCAACTCACCCTTTTGAAACTGTTCCTGCTCAAACGGAGTCAGCCGGTTGAAATAAAACGTTCCGTGCAAGGTTACCAGCAAATAACCGCCGGGCCTGATCACCCTTTTCAGCTCTTTCATCCAGAGCAGTTGCAGACGTTCCGTGAGATGGGTAAACACAGACAACGCATAAATGAAATCAAAACTGCCGTCGGCATATTTCAGGGGCGGATCAAGTTCGTTAATATCGAAATGGCCGAAGGCCAGATTGGCCTGGCACCACTCGATCAGCTTAGGGTTGTAGTCAGTACCGACGAGTTCGGCTCCTTCGAAAAAACCGAGATGTCGAATCACCCGGCCACAACCGCAGCCCAGATCCAGAACTCTCTTAATCGAAGCCAAGTCGACCCCGTTCTTGAGCATTACTTCATGGATACTTTTTCCACCAAGACGTCCGCCATGCAGAAACCACTTAACGTTGGGAGTTCCGGCAATAGTATAGAGAAGCTCCCCGGAAGGTATCTGTAGACGGTCCGGAGCGCCCTTGAAACGCCACCAGGCGCTGCGCCAGCGAGCATCGGGTAAACCTTCCGGCACCTGCCCGAGCAAAGCCTGGGAACGTGCCACCTCGAGGTAAGAGTCGATCCCCTTTGCCAGCAGCCACTCGCTCCGCAAACGGGCAGCCGATTTCCTGCTATATTCAAGAAGACGCCGGGCTGAATCATAAAGTCCCAGCTTCCATAGAACCTTTGCGGTTATTGTTTTGATAGATGCAACTGCTGCCATTCTTAGAAATTCCCTCAACCATTGAGTTCTCGGCATCCGAAAACACGCCGACCGCTCAACTGCCACTGTGGCCGGTCAGATGTAACAGTTCATTCTCGAGACGCGCAACCGCAGCCTGCACCGACCATCGATCAGCAACGAGTTCACAGCCATTGCGACCGAGTTCTTCGGCGTACCGCCGGTCGTTTACGAGACTTTCGATCGCCTTACCCATCGCCTCCGGCGTGTGTTCCACCAGCAGTCCGTTGACGCCGTCGCGGATCGTTTCTCTCAGGCCGCCTTCCGCTGTTCCTACAACCGCCAGACCACACGCATTGGCTTCCAGCGGGGCAAAACCAAAGGGCTCCAGACGTGGAGCATAAGCCATTACAGCGGCGCGATTCAAAACTTCAATCAGCTCACTATCGACAATGCTGGTGCGGATTTCAAAATTCACGCCCAGCGATTCGGCCAGCGACTTCATGTTCTCGGCATATTCCTTATTCGAGTTGTTGCCGATCCAGACCAGGCGAGGGCGGTTGGTGGAAATCGTCGCCAACGATCTGATGACAAACTCGGTGCCCTTATGAGAAGCCAGCTCGCCCAGGCTCACGACAAAATCTTCTCGGCGGCGGTGTTGGTTGACAAACAGTTCGGTATCAATTCCCAGGTAACACACTTTCGAGTCGAGGCCGTAAGCGCGCAGCACACTTTCCCGGCTAAACAATGAATTGACCAGAATCTGATCGAAAGCTCGCGCATTCGTTAATTCTTCCCGAGCCAGAATCCGTAACTGACGGATGCCCATCTCGTTGAGCAGAGACCAGGCCACATAATGCGGGCGCATCCACGGTTTAGAAAGCGAGGGCGGAGCAGTCCATAGCAGACCAGCGGCCGGGCTGGCTTCGTAAAGCCCACGGTTAGGTTCCTGCAGATACAAAGCTCTCGCCGTTTTCACGTACCGGCCGATTGACGCTGCGCCCAAAATCATCGAGGAGTTTGCCAGCAGAACATCAAAGCCACCACGATTAATTTCGCCGGCACACCTTTGGCAATGCTCGTTCAAGGCGGTGACCTCGCGCAACAACTCACTATGCAATTCATTCTTGAGCATTTCACTGCGGGATCTGAGGCCATCCAGCCGGCCGGGCTTGATGTCCAGAGGCACCAGATGCTCTTCAATAAATTCATTCAGCGGCAGGTAGCCGCGATCGCTCATCGGCGGACACCACGCTTCTACGGAGTGTCCGCGGCCGACGAGACCACGTACATGATAATAGAGCGCGCGCTTGCCGCCGCCGCTCGGTAAGTTGTGCCAAACTGCAATCTTCATAATGAACGCGCTGGAAGGTTGATGAAGCCGGTTGCGTTTGAGGCATCGGGCTGTATCACCCGGCCCAAAGCGGACCCGCCCAACTTCTTGATTCCGGCGGCCTGGTCCCAACTGTCTTGGCCACACAAAGACTCAGCCGGCGGGCAGAGACCTGGGAAGCCTGGTCCGCTGGTGGCGCGCGAACCTCATCAATGCTTGGAGAGGCCTCCGTCCTTCGAAATCCCGCGGTGTAAGATCTTACGAATACGGTTCCTGACCGCGATGGCAAACAAGAGCGGGCGCGCCCGGAAGGGATAAAAAACAGTGTACCAATCGGGCTCGAGATATTTTTGATAGAAGACCCACAAAACCCTGAGAGCCAGTGAGAGCCGGGCCAGCCTGCTGATTGAACCATAAGCGCGCGATTGCCAGGCGATGTCTCTGAATGCAGCTATTGCAATACTCAGGTGCGGTGCGCGTGCATGAATCTCAGAGATGCCCAGGCTGGCAGTCAGGGATTTCAGGGTGCGCGATGAACCGTCCCATGAACGATTCACCGCTACGCCGTGCACCACTTCAACTCTGCCCAGAAAGGCAATCGCCGCGATGAGTAGCCAATCGCTGCCGAGCCCATTCGGGGGCCAGGCGAGCAGCAATTGCTGCGGCCGCATCACTCCATAAAAAGCTCCGTTATGGATTACTTGTTTATAGTACGAGAGCACGCGTTCTGCGGCTGAGGCCTGAGGCAGGTTGATGGTCTCGCCTGCCGGCAACGATTGCTCCTTGCTGAAATACCTGGCATCGCCGCAGACCAAAGAGTGATCGGGATTTTCGATAAGCTTTTGAAGACAGCGCGATACATAACTTTGGTCCAGCCAATCGTCGTCGCCCAGCCACATGAAAAACTCACCCTGGGCCAACTGCAACACCTCAAGGAAGTTGAGGTGTGGTCCCCGGTTTACGGGCTGGCGGACATATTTGACCCGGCTGTCCCGGGCGCAGAATTCTTCACAGACGGCCGGGGTGTGATCACTAGATCCGTTATCTGAGATCACAATCTCAAGATGGGAATAATCCTGGGCCAGCGCCGAATCGATCGCCCGCCTTAAGTCGGTCGCCCGATTGAACGTGGGTAGTCCGATGCTTACCAAAGGATTGCTATTCATCCAAACCATCCCGGCAAGGGAACTAGAAGGACAACCCTGCCACCGTAGAAACGATTAAATCAGGTCAACCCGCTGAGGTTCGCTCAGCCGCTTAAGGAAGGCCGCCGGCCAGTAAGTAACACGCGCGGTAATATCGCTTTCGTTGAAAGGGAACGGAGGCTCTTCCATGACGAACTCCGGATGTGTCGCGGCGAATGCTTCGGCCGCCGCGCAGGGATTGTCTACCCTCCATTCCGGCTTGCCTCGCGGCACGTCCCAAAGGTCTTTCATGTTTCCGTCGGTGGCCACAATATAAGAACCTGGCGTCACCAGATCGTGATAGGCGTCCAACTCGGCGGCAACATGGTCGCGCGAATGGTTCGAATCAAGGATCACCACTACCTTCTGTCCCGGTTCAATCAGCGAGTGTACTTCCGCGACAATGTCCGGAGCGGTTGAGCTTCCTTCTACTAATTTGATCCAGGAAAAGAGCTCATGAGCTTCGATGGCCTTACGATTATCCGGGCGAATCTCAATGTCTATACCAACGACTCGTCCATGGGCCATCGCCTTGCAAAGGCTCGCATAAAATATCAGCGAACCGCCGTGGGCCACCCCCGTCTCGACGATGACGTCCGGGCGCACTCGATAGATAATCTCCTGAATGCGAATCAAGTCTTCGGGAAGTTGAATTATGGGGCGCCCCAGCCAACTGAACGTGTACGGGTATTTCTGGTTCCAGCCCACCTTGAGCCACTGATCGGAAATCAATTCGAATGCTTCCGTCGTGTACAGATCAATCTGGCGGCTATCACCGTCTGCGTCACAGGTTAAGGTCTTCTTCGTTGTATCGATAACTATTTTCATTAGCTTTAACTGTTTTGGACCTGGTTCATTCCCGATTGCTGCCACCATTCAAGGGTTTTTCTCAACCCTCGATCCAAATCATACTGCGGAGTCCAGCCCACCTCCTTTTCTAAGCGAGTCACGTCTGCTACCAGCAGCGGCGGATCATCCGGCGCGACCGGGACCTCGCCAAAACGCAGCAATTCGGATCTATTAAGCAAATTACCAATCTTATAAGCAACATCTCGTAAGGCGACAGGCTCGCCGGAACCAATGTTAACGGGGCCGCTCACTTTGCTGTCAAGCAAAGCGACCATCGCGGCCGCCGCGTCCTCCACAAATAGAAAATCTCGTTTTTGATTGCCATGAGAACATTGAGCGGGTCGATTTCCCAGCAGCGCACGAATGACCGAGGGAACAAATCGCTCGGGACGTTCGTGTGGGCCATAAGGAAAGAAGAGCCGCCCCCATGCCGTGCTCAAGCCAACTTCCTTTGCATAAGCGGCCAGCACCAATTGCAGGGCATGCTTGCTGGTTCCATAGAGTGTGGCCGGTGCGAGCACTGTCGTTTGCT